>Ga0182016_10000479_pt1 | contig 49785 bp, 53 predicted proteins | sample 712S2MmetaG_FD_120491 | JGI IMG/M metagenome (GOLD analysis project Ga0182016, IMG submission 120491) | Permafrost microbial communities from Stordalen Mire, Sweden - 712S2M metaG | ecosystem: Environmental > Terrestrial > Soil > Wetlands > Permafrost | place: Sweden: Stordalen | collected...
CCCGGCCCGGGCCCGGCCCGGGCTCGTCCCAGTCCGTCCCCGTCCGTCCCAGTCCGTCCTTCTCCGTTGCTGTCCGCAATCGTCTCTTGGTCGATCCCTGGTGCGACGAAATCGATGTCGATTCCGCCGCTCCTCGTTCGTCACAACGGTGACAGAATCAATTCACACTCCGGAAGGACGGACACCATGCGATACACCCTTCTCCTCCACTATCCCGAGCAGACCAGCGAGGACCTCGGCCCCGAGGCCCTCGCCCAAGGGATGCGTGCATTCCAGGTCTACGCCGAGGCGCTCGACGAGGCCGGCGTGCTCTTGAGCGCCGAAGTGTTGCAGCAGTCGAATGCTACGACCACCGTCAGCCTCGCCAGCGGCGAGTTCGTGGTGCAGGACGGGCCCTTCGCCGATACGAAGGAGCAACTGGGCGGCACGTTCGTTCTCGAGCTCCCCGACCTCGACGCGGCGATCGACTGGGCGAGGCGGGCTCCATCGGTGTCCTGGGGTCACATCGAGATCCGACCGACGGCGACCCGCTTCGTGGATGGCTCGTGGCTGGGCGCACAGCCGGTCACATGAGCGGCGGTGACGCCGGCGCAGTTGCGGAGCGCGTGGCGCGGGATTCTTACGGCCGCCTGGTGGCACTGCTGGCCGCTTCTACCCGGAACATCGCACTGGCCGAGGATGTCCTCGCCGACGCCTTCGAACGGGCGCTGTCCACGTGGCCGACGAACGGTATCCCCGACAACCCGGAAGGGTGGCTCCTGACCGTGGCGCGCAATCGGGTGCGCGACACGCTCCGGTCGGCGGCCGTCCGGACCGCGGCGCCACTCGACGACCGCTTCGTGACGATTCTCGACGAGTCGAACCCGGATGCGATCCCCGACCGGCGTCTGGAGCTCCTGTTCGCGTGTGCCCACCCGGCGATCAGTCCCGGCGACCGTACACCGCTCATGCTCCAGGTCGTGCTCGGTTTCGACGCGACACGGATCGGGCGGGTGTTCGCAGTGGAACCCTCGTCGATGGCGCAGCGCCTCGTCCGGGCGAAGCGGCGCATCCGCACCACCGGGATCCCGTTCCGGGTGCCGACGCTTGCCGACATGCCCGAGCGGCTGCCCGCGGTGCTCGAAGCCATCTACGGGGCATATGCCATCGACTGGCTCGACCAGCATGAGCGCATTCGCGAGTCGATGGCCGACGAGGCGCGGTGGCTAGCCGTCCTGACGGCCAGCCTGCTCGGAACGGAACCCGAAGCGTGGGGCCTGGCGGCGTTGCTCACCTTCGCGCAGTCCCGTGCACCTGCCCGATCGACCGTCCCGTGGCCTCCTCTCGACGAGCAGGACACAGCACTGTGGGACCGCTCCCTCATCTCGGAGGGCGAGGAGCTCCTGTGGCGGGCACACGCCCTCGGCGCACCGATCGGGCGCTTCCAGATCGAAGCCGCCATACAGTCTGCGCACTGCGACCGCGCTCGGACCGGCACGCTCGATCGTGCCACAGTCGTCCGGCTCTACCAGGGGCTTCTTGCTATTGTCCCCACCAACGGAGCGAAGCAGGCCCTGGCGAGCCTGATGGCATGAGCATGGATCTGCTCCAGGGCGGACCGGCCGACGCGTCTTGGCCGAGTGGGTTCTGAGCTGGCGATCCGGGTCAGGGGCCGCCGGGGTCCATGGTGAAGGAGCACACGACGTGGGCATCCGATGGCCGCCCCGGAAAGTTCTCCCCGTCGACCTGGACGTCGATCTGCTGGGTCGACGCCCGGCTCGCGCCGGCCCCATCGCCGAACGTCGTCGACCCGGCCTGTCGACCCATGTGGAAGACGGTCACGGTGCAGTGGAGATACCGCCCGGTCGATGTCGGTCGCCCCATGACCGTGAAGACGACATGCTCGGCCGGTATCCCCTCACTGGCCATCGTCGGGTCGTAGGGATCCAGGGTCGCCGTGACGGAGGTGACGCGCACCCGCACTGTTCCGGGGGCTGGGCTCGCCGACGCCGCCCGGGTGGTGGGCGTGGGGCGTTGCGTCGCGGCCGGAGTCCCGGCACAGCCGAGTGCCACCACTCCACCGACGACCGATGCCGGCGCCAGCCACCAGGGCCTCGTCACCTTGACGATGGTAGCGAGGGCGTCCGGGCGGGGCGGAGGTCCTGCTCCTCTCGTTCCGAACGTGGTCACCCATTCGCCGACCGGGGTCAGGCCGAGGAGGTCACCCAGGTGCGGTGAGTGGGTATTTGACGTACAGGTGCCATCGTCCATCGGGACCTTCCATCCGCATCGCCGGACAGACCAGATCCCGGTCCACCCGCTCAGCCGCCCTCAGAAAGGGCAGATACCGGCCTGATTCCTCGGTCGGTAACGTGCCGAGAAGGACAGGCCTGGCGTCCGGAGATCCGTCGTGGGTCCAGACCTCGATGGATCCACCGTTCCTCCTGAGGACCAACTTGGCCGACGACACCACTCGGGAGGTGAAGATCCCGTCGCCCTGCCGGCCGACGACGTCCTCGACGCCGCTCTCGAGGATCACCTCGACGGAACCGGAACCGGTTCGGATCTCAAAGCTCGTACGTTCGGCGTCGGAGCCTCCGGAATCCGCGGCCGGGGCGTTTCGAATCATGCCGACGATCCCCGAGATGAACCTGCCGGTCCCGGTAAGGAGATCGGTGGTGGTGCGGACCTCGGCGGCGTATCCCGGAGGGTTGAGTGCGTGTTCGATGATCCATGGTCGGGCCGGGCTGATCGGCACCGGAAGGCCGTGCTGCGTCCAGATCTCGTCGATCATCCCATCGACCTCATCGGCCGGTCGTCCGGACGCCCGCCGGCGCAACTCGACTCGCGCCCGGCCCGTGCGCCTCGACTTGTCGGTGGATGCCCGGACGATCTCCCCCAGGTTGAAGGCCGTGCGTGACCGTCCCCGCACGTGAGCAGCCGTGCCCGGACAGGTGCAACCATCCGGCCAGCCGGACGCGAACCCGGAGGCCGTGATCGGGCACTCCTCGTGGCAGGGGCAGGGGCAGGGCAGGGGCAGGGGCAGGGGCAGGGGCAGGGGCAGGGGCAGGGGCAGGGGCACAGTGACCCGTCAGCACCCCGTTCCCGACGCATGGGCCCTTCCGGGCCGTCGATCAATGCCCGGACGAGGTGCTCGCGAACAGGACGTTCCGCCACGGCGTCACGACTCTACGACCATTCCCGGAGCCGGTGCCTGACGGTCGTGCCGCATCCCGTCGCCCCGTCGAGAGCGCATGGTGACCCGGTCCCCGGTGATCAGGATCGGGACCCGCACCGTCACCCGCGGTACGCCCCGGGAGTCCGTAGAGTCGTCAGGTGCGGCAATTCGACCTGGTGATCTTCGACTGCGACGGCGTTCTGGTGGACAGCGAGCGCCTCGCCGTGCGGACCGAAGCGGAGATCCTGGCCGAGCTCGGATGGCCGCTCACGGAGGCGGAGATCATCGAGCGGTTCGTGGGGCGATCGGCCGCCCACATGCACCAGGAGATCGAGCGGCAGTTGGGCCGCAGCGTCGACTGGGAAGCCGAGTTCGAGTCCCGCTACCGGGAGGTGTTCGGGCGGGAACTCGTCGCGGTACCGGGCATCGTCGAGGCACTCGATGAGATCACCACCCCCACGTGCGTGGCGTCGAGTGGAAGCCACGACAAAATGCGGTTCACTCTGGGCCGGACGGGACTCTTCGACCGCTTCGACGGTCGGATCTTCAGCGTCGACCAGGTGGCGAACGGTAAGCCGGCCCCCGACATCTTCCTGTTCGCAGCCGAAGCGATGGGCGCATCGCCCCGGCGATGTGCGGTGGTCGAGGACAGCGTCGCCGGGGTGATCGCCGGGTTGTCGGCCGGCATGGCGGTCTTCGCGTTCGCCGGAGGGGTCACGGGCGCCGAGGCGCTCTCGATGGAGGGTGCGGTGGTCTTCGACGACATGAGGGACCTGCCGGACCGGCTCCGCTCGACGTGACCCGCCGACCAGGTCGGCGGCAGCCCGTTGACGGCCGCCGGTGCTCGTGCCTCGGCGGGCGGTGACTACCCGGTGCCTTGGCTCCGCTCCGGCTCCGCCCGGCCGTATTCGCTCGCCCGCACTCCCCACTGCGTGCCGTTCCACCACCGCCAGTCGCCCTGGTCGTCCGGATCGGAATACCAACCCGCGGGCGCCCCGGAGGGTGGCACGCCCTTCGCCGATCTCCGGTTGCGGTGGGGCACGTCGCCCCAGGGGATCCCGTGGGCTTCGGCGACGGGACGCCACTGGTCGAGGACATGGTCCAGGCCCTTCGGATTCACCATCGTCGCCCGGGCCCTGATCACCGTTCCGTCAGTGAGCACCGCGGCTACCGTCCGGTACTCCCCCCGCTCACCAGCCCGTGCGACGGCGAAGCACGCGACCTCGGCCCAGGGGATCGTGTGGGTCGACGTGAAGTTCTCGATGACCAGTCGTCGGGGCTCGGCAATGAGGGCCAGGCGCGTGGTCCGCCAGGCCATGGGGAACCAGCACAGCACCATGAGCAGTGCCACGCCGACGGCGAACTCTGCCGGCACGCCCGCTTGCAGCATCAGGAGCGGTGGTAGCGACAGTCCACACGTGAGGGAGAAGAGGGTCAGGTTGCTCGCGTGACGCTCGGCGATGCGTACGGTGCCTTCGGGCGCAACCTTCGGATGTCTCACCGCCTTGACCACCGCATGCCTGCCGCCGTTCCGTTCGCCCGTCGCCCGGCGGTCGGGTGGACCCGCCTATCGGCTGGACCGGATCCCTGACTGCCGGTGAACCCACCACCAATTATGCCGAAACCCGGTCGGTCGGACAAGGTCCTCGGGTGCGGTGACCGTCCCCTACCGGGCCAGTGGGCTGTAGAAGACCAGGCCGTTCCCCTTGTGGTCGTAGACGACGGCCCGGCGTTCGTGCGCGTCGTCGTAGGGCCCCTTCACGATGCCACCACCGTTGGCCTCGATGGCGTGGGCGGCGGCGTCCACGTCATCGGTCTTGATGCCGACGACGACCTGACCGGGAATGGGATGGTCCACAGCCGTCGCCAGGGCGAGCGTCACCGATCCACCATCCAGGGCTGCGAAGTGGGACCCGTCACGGAATTTCAACGTCATCCCGAGGGTCTCGCTGTAGAACCGGATCGATTCGTCGAGGTCGTCCGTCGACAACACGACCATCCGTACGTCGTACTCGCTCACTGGGCCTCCTTCAGAGGGCCGATCCTACTGGGGGTGGGCCCGGAGACGTCTGCCCGTCGTGCCGAGGTCCAGCAGGCAGTGGAGTAACGGAGAGGCGCAACGGGGCGTTTATCAGTACGGACCGGTGCGAGACGATGCCGGTGGGAGACGAAGTGAAGGAGGCGGCCATGACCAGGTTGGCACCACGGATGGCGGTGGCGTTGGGTCTGCCACTGGCACTCCTCGCCGTGGCCGCACCGGCCGGCGCGGCGTCCAAGATCGGGCCTGACCAGTACTTCACGGGCGTGATCAACGGCACGGACGGCAACACGATCTCGCCGATACCCATCCAGATGGGCTGCTTCGGACCCTTGACCCCCGGTGAGACGGGGCACCCGTTGAGCGGGCAGACCCTCGCCGTCCATCAGTTGTTCCCACCGGTCGCCACCGGCTCCCTGGGCCGGACCGGTAACGACTCGACCATCGACGTGTTCTTCGGGGCACCACCTCCCGCCGCCACGGGGGCCAAGGCGACGTCGAAGTCGCATCCTGTCAGCTTCACGCGCTACGACAAGGTCCGGGACATCCCCACGTCCGTGACGCTGCCGTGCAGCGGTACCGGGACGGTCTGGTTCGTGCCCGTCCCTGTGGTCCCCCCCTCGCAGGCCCAGGCCGTCCCGGTGCAATTCGAGTCCCAGCCCTGAGGTAGCGCGGCGCCGACCCGCCCGGGTCAGCCGGCCAGCCGGTACGTCACCTGGGTCTCCCCCGCCGCGTTGCGCAGCGTCAGCTGATCGCCGGAGATGTCGTACGTCGTGACGCGGCCGAGTGCCGCGCCGTACTGGCTCTCGAGTTCGTCGACGTCGGCCGCACAGCGCTTCTGGGTCGCGGCGAATCCGGCGATGGTCACTCCCCCGCTGCCACCGACCTTGTAGGTGCCCGACAGGACGTTGCAGCCACCGAATCCGGTGAACACCCCGTCGGGGCCGAAGTCCGCCGTGAGTTGCCCGGTACCGGTGGTGGTCTCGACGCCGCCGTGGCCGTTGTTCACGCCGGTCGCCGTCCAGGACGTGCCGGTCAGTCCGGTCAGTCCGGCGGTGTAGGCGAGGAGCGTGGCCCCGTCCGCACCCTTCAGCGACAAGGCGTCCCCCGCGATCGTGTACCGGGCGACCTGCGGGAAGAGTTGGAGGAGCGCTGTCTCCTGGGCGGTCTCCACCTCGGGACATTTGATCAGGGTCATGGCACCGGTCCTGATGGACAGCGCCGTGCCGTCGGCGACGTAGGTGCCACTGAACCCGTTGCAGCCGGTGGATCCGTCGAGTGCGCCGCGAGGCCTGAACGCCAAGGTGGCCGTCGAACCGGCGACCGCGGCGACGGCGTCACCGGCGGACCCTCGGTATGACCGCAGCACCCACGCCGTACCCGTCAGTTCGTGCGCGGGCGATGTCGTCGAGGTGCTCGAAGTGCTCGAGGCGCCACCGGACGATGAACCGCTGCTGCAGCCGGCCAATCCAACCACTCCCACGAGCACCAGTCCGGCGGCGGCGAACCTCATTCGCATCGACCCACCCCTCCGACCCTGCCCTCACGCGAGGACCGTCCACTCTGTTCTATCGCCCAGGGACGTGCCGTATCCGACACCCCCCTACGGATCCAGGGGCCGCGGATCACCGCTCGCCGCGAACTCCACCAGCGGGTAGATGTGCGCCACCTCCTGGACGGCGGCCCGGACCGCGCCGGCGCGGTCGTAGGCGTGCGCCTCCACGGTCACGACGATGCGGTGATCGTCCCCCCGGAACCGGACCACCCGGTTGGCCGACTTCTGCACGGTCGACAGGAACCGTGACGCCTGTTCGTCCAAGGGGTGCTGGACGACCACGTCGACCTCGAAGTGCATGGGGTGACCGTAGCGAACATACGTTCGTATCGCAACCGGCCGGTTTCCGGCTCCCCCGATGCCCACGGACGGAGTCGGACGGGGTCGGACCGGGGCACGGCCGCTCGGCACGGGTAGCGTCCCGACGGGCCCCCGGCGCGAGCCCGATGTCACCCGTCGCCGGCGGACTCCAACACGGCCATCTCGCCCTCGCTGAAGACCCTCGACCGGGTGATGAAGTGCCGGTCCGGACCCGCGGCGAGCGAGAAGCCCTCCGGCTCCCCCGCACCCACGTCGAGGATCAGCTGGGTGTGCTTCCAGGCCTCGAATTGCCGGTGGTCCATGTAGAAGGCGCTTCCGCCGACGGTGCCCAGGCGGACATCGTGGTTGCCGATCGTGAACTCGCCGTCACGGAAGCAGATGGGCAGGCTGCCGTCACAGCAGCCGCCCGACTGGAAGAACATGATCGGCCCACCGTCGGCCGTGACCTCCGCGATGGCCTCCCGCGCGCTCGGTGTGGCGACGATCCGCTCCACCGGTGCGGACATTCCGTCGGTCACCTCGTCCAACCTCGCCCCTGCTGTCCGTCCCGGCCCGTGTCCACCGGGTCTGCTAGAAGAACCCGAGCGGCTCGTCGCTGTAGCTGACGAGAAGGTTCTTGGTCTGCGAGTAGTGCTCGAGCATCATCAGGTGGTTCTCCCGACCGACGCCCGAGATCTTGTAGCCCCCGAACGCCGCTCCGGCCGGGTACAGGTGGTAGCAGTTCGTCCACACGCGACCGGCCTTGATGGCCCGACCCATCCGGTACGCCCGGTTGCCGTCGCGGGTCCACACCCCGGCGCCCAGTCCGTAGAGGGTGTCATTGGCGATGCGCAGGGCGTCGGCCTCGTCCTTGAAGGTGGTCACGGCCAGGACGGGGCCGAAGATCTCCTCCTGGAAGATCCGCATGTCGTTCGTCCCCTTCATCACCGTCGGCTCGAAGTAGTAGCCGTCGACCAGGTCGCCGCCGAGCGGGGTCCGCTCGCCACCGATCAGCACACGCGCGCCCTCCTGCAACCCGATGTCGACGTACCCGGTGATCTTCTCGAGCTGCTGGGCCGAGTTCTGGGCCCCGATCATGACCGTGGGGTCGAGTGGGTTGCCCTGGGTGATCCGTCCGATCCGGTCCAGGCACCGCTCCATGAACCGGTCGTACACCGACTCCTGCACCAGCGCCCGCGACGGGCAGGTGCACACCTCACCTTTGTTGAAGGCGTAGAGCACCAGTCCCTCGATCGCCTTGTCCAGGTACCGGTCGTCGTGGTCCATGACGTCGGCGAAGAAGATGTTGGGCGACTTGCCGCCCAACTCCACCGTCGAGGGGATCAGGTTCTCCGCGGCGTACTGCATGATCAGGCGACCGGTGGTGGTCTCCCCCGTGAAGCCGATCTTGGCGATGCGCGGGCTCGACGCCAGTGCCTTGCCGATCTCGCCACCCGGTCCGGTCACGATGTTGAGGACGCCGGGCGGCACGATGTCGGCGATCACCTCGGCCAGCTTGAGGATCGACCACGGCGTAGGGGACGCCGGCTTCACCACCGTGCAATTGCCGGCCGCCAGCGCCGGAGCGATCTTCCAGGCGGCCATCAGCAGCGGAAAGTTGAACGGGATGATCTGGCCCACCACTCCGAGCGGCTCGTGGAAGTGGTATGCGACGGTGTCCTTGTCGATCTCGGTGGAGCTGCCCTGGAGCGACCGGGTGGCCCCGGCGAAGTAACGGAAGTGGTCGACGGCCAGCGGGATGTCGGCGGCCAGTGTTTCGCGCACCGGCTTGCCGTTCTCCCAACTCTCGGCCACCGCCAGCATGGTCAGATTGGCCTCGATGGCATCGGCCACCGCGTTGAGGACGGTGGCCCGCTCGGTGAGCGACGACTCACCCCAGGCGTCCTTGGCCGCGTGCGCCGCGTCCAGGGCGAGCTCAACGTCCTCGGCCGAGGACCGGGCCACCTCGGTGAAGGCGTGACCGGTCACCGGGGACAGGTTCTGCATGTACTGCCCCTTGGTGGGCGGCACCCACCGACCGCCGATGAAATTGCCGTAGCGCGGCTGCACCTCCACGAGGCTGCCCGCCTGACCGGGGGCGATGAACACGCCCTCCGGCGTCATTCCCGACTCGACTACTTCCTCGACGACTGCCATGGTGGCCTCCTGGATCCGGTGGGCCGCGCCACGCCGTCGGCCACCCACTCCAGGGGACACCGGCGCTTCCAGCCCGTGGTTCGAGAGTAGGGGTCGATCCTTCGCCGGAGTAGGGGCGAACGGCCCCATGTCGGTCGTCGCTCGGCCCGTCCCGGGATCGTGCCGCCGCACCGGAGGGCGACGCCGTCGCCGGTCGACCGGCCGGACCCGCGTGACCCCCCCCAGGGACGGAGCCGGGGCTCCCACCCACCTCAGGACGTGGGCCCACCGATCCAGCCGCGGCGTCGGAAGAAGTACAGCAGGATGAGCACGGTGAGCACCTCGAGTCCCAACCCGAAGATCAGGAACGGCGCCCGCCCGGTGACGTGCCCCACGAGGAACGAGAAGTTCTGACCGAAGAAGCCCGTGAGGTAGCTCAGGGGCAGGAAGATCGTGGCGATGATGGTCAGCTGCTTCATCACGACGTTCAGTCGGTTGGACACCGTCGACACGTGCGTGTCCATGACCCCCGACAGCAGGTCGCGGTAGCCGTCGACGACGTCGGCGATCCGGATCAGGTGGTCGTAGATGTCCCGGAAGTAGCGCTGGCCCTCCTCCGTCATGCTCGGCAGCTCCACCACCCCGGAGGCGAGCGCGGCGAACATGTCCCGTTGGGGCGTGATCACCTTGCGCATGGCGATCAGTGACCGCTTCAGGTCGAACAGGACGCCGAGCTGCGCCTCGGTCGGCTGGCGGAGGATCTCGTCCTCCAACTCGTCGATGCGGTCGTCGAACCGGCTCAGCACGGGGAAGAACGTGTCGATCAGGCTGTCGACGATCACGTAGAGGAGCAGGACCTGGGGCGACACGCCCTCGATGACCCGTCGTCGCGACACGCGGGTGTGCACGTCGGCGAGTGCCGGGCAGTCACCGTGGTGCACGGTGATCACACCGTGCGCGAGCAGGAAGATGTGGAGCTCGGAGGTGTCGAAGCTGTCGGGCATCGCGCCGTGGACGACGAAGTAGGTGAACTCGTCGAACTCGTCGATCTTCGGTCGTTGCCCGAAGTGCTCCGCGTCCTCGATGGCGAGCGGATGGAGTCCCAACGTGTCGGCGAGGAGCTGCGAGGACTCCTGGTCGAGTCCGTCCAGGTCGAGCCAGAACGGGTCTCCGGACCCCAGGGCCCGGGTGACCGAGGCCACCGTCGCCTCGGAGCCGGCTCCCTCCACGGTCAGTGTGCCCTGCATGCGGCGATTCTGGTCCGGAACCGTGTCGACGACGAGGATCCCTCCACCCACGGCGGGCGCGACTGCGGCCTCCACCTCGGGAGACGGCGTCGCCGCCCGGATTTCACCCCGGAGGGTTGATCGTGCCCGGCGCTACAGGAATTATCCTGATGACATGGACAGCATCCGCGCAGAGGTCGAGGCGGCGGCCGAAGCGTTCATCGATGCCATCGCCGATCTGCGCCAGCAGCTGGAGATCAACGAGGCACTGGTGCACCAGGCGCTGAACCACTTCAGGTCGGGCGCCTCGATGGCACGGACGATGACGGAGGTCCCCTCCGCCGGGGCACGTGCCTCGGCACAGGACGCCGTCCGCTCCTTCTACGCCGGCAAGAACCGGATGCGCGTGGCCGTCACCACGGCAGCCCTCGAGGAGGGCCTGTCGGTCGCCGAGATCGCGGAGGTCTTCACCATTCCCCACGACGTCGTGGCGTCGATCTCCGCCGAACACCCCCGGACCGAGGTCTCCTGACCCCCCCACCGGACCGCTCCCGCACCGGCGCGGCACGCCCGCCGGCTCGCCGGTCCGGTGGTCGTCAGGACGGGTCGTCCACAGGTGTAGCGATGCCCGATTGCATCTTGCGCTCACGGGGCGCAGACTGTGGCCAGGTGGCGGACCCGACAGGGGAGCCGGCGTCGATGGGGAGCGGCGCCGGCGACAACCCCTGGCCCTGAGTGGAGCGTTCGAAACCCTCAGGCGCGCGCCGGCGACGGAGTAGGTTGAGCCTCGTCGATCCGTCGAGCGGGCACCGCCGCCCAGCCTCCGGAACGATGCAGTACCGCCCGTCTCCTCCCGCCAGGAGACGGGCGCGCCCGCAGGCGGGAAACGGTGCATTGGGGACCGCCGGCCCACCGGACCGGGGCGGAAGCGGTCCGGTGGCCGGGCGGCCCAACGGCCACGCCGCGGTCGGTCGACGTCACCATGGCTGACTGTTCCCCGCGTGGGACGCACCAAACGGAGACCTTCGGTGGAACCGCGGCGGTCGGTCGGCCAGGCGGTGGTCAGCCGGACCGGACGGTCAGCGGTCGGTCGGCCCCGACCCGACGGCCGGGTCACCCGACCCGTCGAGCCAGCACCGGAGTCCGTCGATCACCAGGCCCCGCAGCCAGGTCCGATGCATCGGATGGTCGATGCCCGGCACGACCCGGCAGGTGACCACACCGTGACGAAGGGTGCGGGACCACGTGCGCCCGACTCGGTCCTCGAGGAATTCGAGTCCGTCGTCGCCCTCGGCGAACAGCGCCAGGACCGGTGTCCCCCCGGCGTCGAGGGCACGGAGCCAGTCGGCGGCCGGATGGCGGACGCCGATGGCGTCGAGTGCCGACCAGACACCGGTGCGCCGCCCCCGCTTGAAGTGGCGGATCTCCTCCGTGCGACGGACACGCGTCTCGTTGACCAGATCGGCCTCCACCGGGTCGCCGGGTCCCCAGTACAGCTGCGGGTTGATGGCGATCACGCCGTCGAGGTGGTGGGTCACCGCGGCCCGGAGCGCCACCCAGGCGCCCGCACACAGTCCCGCCACCACGATCCGGGCATGCCCGCCCGCCCGGAGGTCGTCCACCACCGAGGCGATCTCGTCGACGCAGTGGGCGTCGTACGGTCGCCCCGGCGCGTGCCCGAGGTCCGGGCTCTCGCCCCAGCCCGAGAAGTCCAGCCGGATCGACGTATAGCCGGACTCCGCCAGCGCCCGGGCGTAGTCGACCCAGGCCCGCCCCGGACCCACGTGGGGCTCGGAGCCCGAGTTGCACCAGACGATCGTCGCCCGACGGGCGCCGACGGCGTCGGTCTGGATGCCCACGAGCCGCTCGGTGCCGAGCCGCACGACGCGCTCGGTCACCGAACCGATCCGGGCGCCCTCGGCGACGTCGTCCGGGACCCCTCCGGGATCCGGGGCCGGGGCCGACCGGCCCACCCAGTCGCTGACCGTCTGCACGACGGCGTCGGGTACGTCGGAGTACTCGGTCGGACGATCGAGGGCGGCGGCCGACCCGGGCACCACGGCATGGTCGGTGACGGCACCGAGCGACCGGAGGCGGTCCAGCAGGACGCCGCTGGGCGGGCGGTCGTCGCGGTCGATGACGAGAACCTGCGGGGCGGGTCGCCCGTCGAGGTCCGTGACGTCGACGACCCGCAGTTCGTCGAGTGTCGCCGGCCCGAGGACGCTGCCGGCGTGCGCGATGCCACCACCCGTCGCCACCACGTCGTCCGGGACCGGCGAACCGAGCATCTGCAGTTCGCGCACGTAGGAACGGCACTTCTCCACCGGGGCCCACGCCACGATCCTGTCGGCGCCCACCGAAGCGCCCTCCAGGAGGGCGAGCGTGGCCCCGAACCGCACCCCGGCGAGGACCAGCGACGTGCACCCGGTGCGGCGCAGGTAGGAAGCGGACTCCCCCACCGACCGGCGCCACGCCCCGAGCCGGTCGGGATCGGCGGGTCCGCCGGCCGAGTCACCCGTCCCGTCGAGGTCGAAGCGGAGCACGCTGCAGCCCTGCGCCGCCAACCGTTCGGCCAGTGCCCGCAGTGCGCGGTGGGTCGTCCAGTACTCGTACCCGAGCGGGGGCACCACGACGACCCCGGTCACTCCTGGGCCGGACGCCGGCTGGGTCAGCCACCCCAGGAGCGGGCGGTCGCTCGGCCCGAACCAGACGGCGCGCTGACGCAGGGACCGCCACGCAACCGACGTTGTCGTGAGGCCCGGATCCACCACCCCGGAGCGCCGACCTGGAAGTGTCGTGATGCCCGGTTCTACCTGCTCGGAGCCCCAATTGTCGATCGCCGACCACTCCGCGTGGCAGACTCCTCCGATGTCGGTCGACGACAGCTCCTCCTCCGTGGACGAGACGAACCGCCCGCTGTGGTCCGGGGTGGCCGACGAGTACGCCAGCGAAGGCTGGGGTGACCCCGGCGAGCCGCAGGCCCTGATCCTGGCGGCGGATGCGGCCCGTGGGCGTCCGGTGCTCGATCTGGGTGTCGGCGGCGGTCGGACGACGGCGCTCCTCCGCCTCGTCTCGTCGGAGTACGTGGGCATCGACTACACCCCCGAACTGGTCGATCTGTGTCGACGGCGGCACCCCGGCGCCGACATCCGCCTGGGGGACGCACGGGACCTGTCGGACATCCCCGACGGGTCCCAGGGCCTGGTGTTCTTCAGCAACAACGGCATCGACGCCGTCGACCACGACGGGAGGGGGCGCATCCTGTCCGAGGCCCATCGGGTGCTCGGTGGAGACGGCGTCCTCTGCTACTCGACCCTCAACAAGGACGGACCGTTGTTCGGTGCCCACCCCGGGAACGCACCCGGGATCACGTGGGAGATCGGCTCGCTCCTGCCTGTCCCCCCGGAGGACACCGGCGCCGACGGGGGTGGTGGTGAGGACTCGGGGATGCGTGCCGTGCGGAACTGGCGGCGCCTGCGTGGTCACCTCCGTGACGAGGGTGACTGGGGGCTCGCCCCGTTCGCGGCCCACGAATTCGGCCTCGTCACCCACTTCGTGACGTTGACCGGTGCCCGTTCCGAACTGGACCGGCACGGATTCGCGCTCGAGGCCGTCGTGCCGTGTGACCGGCCGGTCGTGCTCGGCGCCGGGGAGGGGACCGACGCGCTCTACTTCCACCTGGTGGCCCGCCGCCGCTGACCCCGGGTGGCCCGCCGCCGCCGGCCGGTGCCGGCACGGACGGCACGGACGGCACGGATCCGCCCGTGGAAGGATCTGCCCATGGATACACCCGACGCCGCCGAGGGGCTGACGGTCACGGACCGCACCCGCCTCCGTCGTCACGCCCGCGAGGGCTCCCACGGGCGTGACGACCTCTATGCGGTGCTCGACGCCGGGTTCGTCTGCCACCTGGGCCTCCAGACGGATGACGGCCCCATGGTGCTGCCCACCAGCTACGGACGGGACGGCGATCGCCTCTACCTCCACGGTTCGGTCGCCAGCCGGAGCCTCCGGGCGGCCTCCGGGAGGGTGCCCATGTGCGTGACCGTCACCCACGTCGACGGCGTCGTCGTCGCCCGCTCGGTGTTCGAGCACGCCCTCAACTACCGCTCGGCGATCATCTACGGCACCCCCGAGGTGCTCACCGACCCGGCCGACAAGGTGGCGGGCATGCACGCCATCGCGGAGCAGATCGCCCCCGGACAGTGGGGCTACGCGCGCGAGCCGTCGGACGAGGAACTGGCGGTCACCACCGTGCTCGTGCTCCCCCTCGACGAGGCCTCGGTGAAGGTGCGGACGGGGCCACCGCGCGACGGCGACGGGCCCGACGCCGACCGACCGGTCTGGGCGGGGGAGATCCCCCTGCGCACGGTGCGGCTCGAGCCGCGTCCGGATCCCAGCCTCCGTGGCCCGGTGCCGCTCCCGCCGCACCTGGCGGGACCGGGTGTGGCGGGTGGCGTCCCGCCGTGGACGCCCGCCGGCTGAGGGTCCGGCGCCGGGAGGTCGTCGGTCAGGTGAGGCGGTCCTCCACCGCCTGTACCTTCGCCGTCATCCGGTCGTCCGGGGATCCCGGCCGGTAGTCGATCTTCACGACCACCGAGGCACGTCCCGCCTCCCGACCGACGAGCTCGGTGCAGTCGCGGAGGACGGCCATGACCTCGTCCCATCCGCCCTCGATGTTGGTGAACATGGCATTGGTCTCGTTGGGGAGGCCACTGGCGCGGACGATGCGGACGCACTCGGCGACCAGGTCGGCGACGGACGCGCCGGCACCGAGCGGGGTGATGGAGAACGCGACGAGCATGCCCAAGCCTCCCATGGGGACGGTGCCGCAGGCACGGGCCGTAACGCGTCATCCACTTCTGACGTTGTCACGAATATGGATATGCAATCCATGAGTGCAGTCCGCTTCCGACGGGGCGGGACGCTGACGATCGCCGACGCGGACGCCCCGGACGCCCCGGACGCCCGGTCGACGCGGGGGAAGGTCCCCCTGGGGCACGACAGGTGGCCCGGTCGGCCGGGGAGCGACGCACCCGACACCCGATCCACCCGACCGGGCCGACGGGGGAGGTCGATCCCCACGGGCCGGGACGTAATGGCCTCCGCACAGGGGCAGGTGCGCGGCCTCCGGGTTCCGGGGCCGGCGTGGTCCGGCACCCGGCGGCACTCCCGCATCGACGTGGTCGTGGCCCCCGGCGGACTCTGGGTGTCCGGCACCGGCGAGGTCCGCCGCTACGCCGTCGCCGACATGGTGCTGGCGTCCTTCGCCGACAGCCCCCCGGGAACGGTGCGGGTCGACTTCCTCGACGGTACCCCGCTGTGCGTGACCCTCGACGACGACGGCACCGTCCTCGAGGCCCTGCGCCACGAGATCTGGGAGTTCGAGAAGCGCCTGCTCCTCGACCGGGCCGCGTGCGACGGCACGGAACTCGACTGGGCGCTCGACGTCTCGCCCGCCCGTCTGGCCGAGTCCGAGGCGCTGCTGACCTCCGCCCTCGACTGCCCGGACGACCCCCTGGGCACCGGTCCCGCCGGCTCAGCGCGCCGCGACCTGATCCGTCGATCGGCCGAACTACGACGCGACGCCCGGGTCGATGCACTCCGGCGGCGGCGGCGTCGCATGCTCGGCGGATCCCCTCACGGGCGGACGGACCGCTCCGACCCGTGACCGGACCGGCGGGCCGACCGCGGTGATCACTGGTTCGTCTTGACCGCCGCCCGCAGTTGGGACGGCGCGGCGATCTTCGTCGAGATCGTCACCACGGTGGACGCGGTGACGCCGGTCGGCTCCACCTGGAGGTAGAGGAGCCCGCTCACGGCCATCGCCGTCGTGCTCGTGATGGTGGTGGTCGAGTTCTTGGCCAGGGTGCCGCCCACCTGGGTGCCGGCCGTTCCGGAGCAGAGGTTGCCCGACCACGCCACGGCACACTGGAACACCTTGAAGGTGGGGCTTCCTCCGGTCGGGTTGGAGACGGTCACCGAGTACGACTCGGCGACCAGGGCGACCGTCCCGTTGTTCGTGACCGTCGACGTCTGGTCGGCGGTCGTCGTGAACGTCATCGTGGTCACCGAGGCCGTCACCCCCCACTTGGCGGCGGTGACCGACTCGTTGCCCACGGCCTTCCCTCCGAGGCCGGCGGCACCGGCGATCGGCGGGACCAGGGCCACACCGCACAGCAGGACGGCCGCCAGGGCGGCCGTCCTGCCTGCGTTGCGGTGTGTGCGGCGCTGCATCAACCGGTGACTACTGGTTGGTGGCGACGCCGGTGCGCTGCTGCTCGGTGAAGGTGAAGCCGAGCGACGTGGTCAGACCCTGGATCGTCGATCCGGGGGCGACACCGTTGGTCGAGGTCTCGGTGGCGACCAGGCCCAGGCTGAACTGCACGTGGGCCAGTTGCCCGGTGGCCGCGGCCAGCGTCGGGACGTTCGACAGCGCCGACGCCGTCGACAGCGTGCTCACCTGGGTGGTGGCCAGGATCGTCGTGGTCGTACCCGAGCAGACGCCGGTGGCCACGGTCCAGGCGACCGAGCACTGCGTGGCGGTCAGCGTCAGTCCCTCGCCGGCCACGCTCCCGTTGGTCAGGGCGTTGGACGGCGTGCCGACCACGGCCAGCGTCATGCCGGCGGCCGTGGCCAGGGTGCCGGTGTTGTTGAGGTTGACGTACACGTTGTCGGTGTCGCCGGGGGCCATCTTCGGCGTGAAGTTGCTGAACCCGCTCGAGGTCCCGTCGGCGGTGAGCGTCAGGTTGAGCGTGCCGGAGGTCACGCTCTCGGCGCCGGTGGCGGTGGCCGACAGGCCGGCGTAGACACCAGCGGTGGCCAGGAGGCCGACCGAGGTGACGAGGAGGCCGGACACGGCGATCTTGCCGTAGCTTGCCCCCTTCATGGCGGTGTGACGGTGCTTGGACACTGCGGTTCTCCTTGTTGGTGTTCGGTACGTCTATGGATGGAATGGGTGCTGCGGGTACAGGGGGGTGACGGAGGTGGCCCACCGCGTGCGTTCGGGGCCTCCCGTCAGCGTTCGGGAGCAGGCGGACCGTCCGGTCATCCGGTGCCCGCCGTGGTGCGGCGGCCCGACGGCTGCTGGGGCCGGAAGGTCCACCGGGCGACGCCGTAGGCGGCCAGCAGGCCGCCGATCACGGCGAGGAGGACCTGTCCGGAGCCCCGGAGGAAGACGAGCACGCGTCCGATCGCCGGGACGGAGCCGATGACACGGTCGACGGTGGGGGCGACGAGCCGGGCGTGCCACGGATCACCCACCTTGTTGGCGTCACCCTTGGTGGTGATGACCGGTGCGTCCTTCGAGCCGGTCACCGAGGTGATCCGGTGGGCGTACTCGACGTGTTCGCCCGGGGGGACGAACAGCACGATCATCCCGGGACGGACGGAGGAGGTCGGGACCTGCTCCGTCAGGAGGATGGCACCGGGGCCGTAGTCGGGGCGCATGCTGCCGGTAAGGACGGCCCGGACCCCGAGGTGCATGGTCATGACGGACACGGCGACCACGCCGCTGAGCACCAGCACGACGGCGGCCGCGCCGATCTTGAGGACGTGCAGCCGGCGCTGGCGGCGCTGCCGGCGACGGCGCACGGCGCGGGGCAGTTGCTCCTCCCCCCTGCCGGTCCGACCCGGTTGCATCATGGGTTGCACCAGGAATCTCTCGGCCGTTGGCCCCGACGGCTTGAGCGATTTCGCCAAAAACATTGTCGTTCGCCCAATTTCCACAGATGCCCAGGTCAGTACCGTGCAACCGCTCTTGCCCACCCGGGGTTGCACAACCCGGGTTGCACGCGGCTCCGCCACGGGGACGTCGTCCCTGGTGACAAGGGGTGTAGCCGGCTGGCGCCGGTGGTCAGCCGGTGGTCAGCCGGTGGTCGGCCCGGGCGCGGCCGGTGGTCAGCCCGGTGGCGGCTGGCGACGCCGGGCGAGCACCTCGGGGTTCACCACGTTCGACGGGGACCCGGCAGCGAACGTCACGATCTGGCCGAAGATGTCGGTGAACTGGAGTTCCCACTCGTCACGCGTCACGTACCCGATGTGGGGTGTGCACACGACTGAGTCGAGCTGCAGCAGGGGGTCGTCCACGTCGCGGAGGGGCTCCTCGTCGAACACGTCGACGGCCGCCATGCCCGGCCGGCCGGCGCCGACCGCGGCCGCCAGTGCACCCCGCTCGACGAGGCCGGCCCGGCTGGTGTTGACGAACAGCGACGAGGGACGCATCCGGGCGAGGTCGTCAGCCGTGACGATGCCCCGGGTGGCCGGCACCAGGCGCAGATGGACCGACAGGACGTCGCTGCGCTCGAAGAGCACGTCCTTCGACGCCGCCACCTCGAGGCCGTCGTCAGCCGCCCGGGCGCGCGACTCCGGGCGCGCCCACACCAGGACCGGCATGTCGAAGACCCGGGCGTAGCTCGCCACGACCCGGGCGATCCGGCCGTAGCCGAACAGGCCGAGCGTCCTCCCCCCGAGCGAGTTCCCCACGCTCTCCTGCCAACCTCCGGCCCGCAGCGAGGCCATCTGCTGGGGGATCCGCCGCATGGCGGCGAGCACCAGACCCCAGGTCAGTTCGGCGGTGGCGAATGACGGAGCGCCCTGGTGGAGGTCGGAGGAGACGACGATGCCCAGCCGGGTGCAGGCGTCGACGTCGATGTGGGGGTAGACGCTGCGCTGGCTGATGAGCCGGAGCCCGGGCAGGCGGTCCAGCAGCTCGGCGCCGATGGTCGTGCGCTCGCGGATGAGCACGAGGGCCTCGGTGTCCGCCAACCGCCGGGCCAGGGCGTCGACGTCCTGGACGTGGTCGTTCCACACGGTCACGTCGTGCCCGGCGAGCAGGCCGAAACAGTCCAACGTCCGCAGGGTGTCGAAGTAGTCGTCGAGGATCGACACACGCATGGTCACGCAGCTCCTGTGGATCGGGGCCCCGGGACGGTACCCCCGGTGACGGACCCGGTGGCCAACGTAGCGGCGCGACCGGTGCCGCGCCCCTGTACTCTGCGCGGGTCCGCCCAACCGACACCCGGAGAGCCCATGCCCACACTGCAGCGCACCGACGACGTGTTCGTCCTGAACCTCGGCGAGGACGAGAACCGGTTCAGCCGTGGGTGGATGACCTCGGTGTCCGACGCCCTGGACGAGGTCGACGCCGCCGCGGGGCCCCGGGCCCTGCTGACCATCGGCACCGGCAAGTTCTGGTCCAACGGGCTCGACCTCGACTGGCTCACGGCCAACCTCGACCAGGCCGGTCCGTACGTCGACCAGGTCCAGGGGCTCTTCGCCCGGTACCTCGAGCTGACGGTCCCGACGGTGGCGGTCCTGCAGGGCCACACCTTCGCGGCCGGCGCCCTCCTGGCCCTGGCCAACGACCTCCGCGTCATGCGGGCCGACCGTGGGTTCTTCTGCCTCCCCGAGGTCGACATCTCGATCCCCTTCGCCCCGGGCATGTCCGCGCTGATCCAGTCCAAACTCTCCCCCGACACCGCCCAGGAGGCCATGCTGACCGGCCGACGCTACGGCGGGGGTGACGCACTGGAAGCCGGCATCGTCTCCCACGCACTCCCCGAGGAGGAGCTGGTCCCGGTCGCCACCGAGTGGGCCCGGTCGCAGTCCGGCAAGGCCGGGCCGACGCTGCGCACCATCCGCACGACCATGTACCGTCACGTCATCGACCAGCTCGGTCCGGGCACGGTGCTCGAGCTCCCGGTCTGAGCGGGCACTCCGGCGGCCGGTCCACGGCGACTTGCAGCGGTTCACGCCACCCACGCGTGTAGATGGATGACGCGGCGGATGCAGGCGCCTCCCGGGGCCTGACCGCACGATGGAGGGGGACGGTGGATGGACCGACGGGACGGAGCGGCCTACGACGCGTTCTACACGGGTTCGTGGGGCCGGCTCTTCGGCCAGGCCTGCGTCCTCACCGGTGACCGAGAGACGGCGCAGGACCTGACCCAGGAGGCACTGCTGCGGGCCTGGCGGCGCTGGGACCGGATCGCCGGGTTCGAGGACCCCGAGGGCTGGACGCGCCGGGTGCTCCACAACCTCTGCATCGAGTCGTGGCGGAGGAACCGGACCCGGATGGCCCACCGGCCCGTCGAGGCACCACCATCGCCCGACGTTCCCGTGCACCACCACCAGCTGGCCCAGGCCATGCGGGACCTCCCGGGCGACCAGGCGCGCGCCCTGCTGCTCCACGACGGGCTCGGGATGACCGTGCCCGAGACGGCCGCCGAGCTGGCGGTCCCCGAGGGCACCGTGCGCTCGTGGCTCAGCCGGTCGCGCAAGGTGGTCGCCGCCCGCATCACCCAGTCCGAGCAGTCCGAGCAGCCACCGGTCCGGAGGTCGTGACCATGCCCGAGCCCACCGAGGAAGACGTCGTCCGTACCGCCCTCCGGTCGCTGTTGGCCGAGGCCGCCGCCGCCCGTCCACCGGAGTCACCTGAAGCGTTGCGGGCCAGGTCCGGACGTCGGACCGTGCGGCTCCCCGACCCCAAGCTCATGGTCGCCCTCGTCGCCGCCGTGGTGCTGGTGGTCGTGCTGGTGACGGCCGGCGCGCTCCATCAATCGTCCCGGCAGCCCACACCGGTCCACCGGACCGGCGGGGACGCCTTCTCGATCCGACCGGTCCTGTGCTTCGCCGCGCCGTTCCAGGAGTCGGCCGAGCCGATGCCCCACGGCACGGCCCTCCCGCCCTGTTCGCCGGAGTCGGCCCTGACCGCGGCGAGCCTCGGCATCGAGCCGGGCGGCGGCGATGCCACCGGCTACACGTCGAACCTGCCGTCGGCACCGACCGATGACTCATTCGCCTCCGTGCCGTCGACCGCGGCGTCCCAGGTCACCCCGTCGACCACCGTCCTGCTCCCCGGGGCCCCCGGTTCGGGATCCACCCGCTACGTCCTCGGTCCGGCCGGTGTGACGGGTGTCGACGTCGCCTCGGCGACCGTCCATTCGCTGGACGGCGAATGGACGGTCGAGCTCACCCTGACGCCGACCGGTTCGGCGGCGTGGGACACGCTGGCCCAGCAGCAATTCCACGCCCTCGTCGGTGTCGTCCTGCACGGCCGCGTGCTCTCGGCGCCGGTCATGCAACCGACGCAGTCCGCCTTCACGTCGTTCGACGGCCGCCTCGACATCAGCGGCTCCTTCACCCGGGCCCAGGCCACCGCCGCCGCCGCCGCCATCGTCGGGTCGGACTGACGGAGGGTCGGCCCCTGTCGGACTCGTCCCCACCCGGGCGATCCGGTACGTTGACGTCCTGACGTCGACCCGGACCGTCGCTGCGTCGCCGAACGGGCCGACCTCGAACCGACCGACCCGGAGGACCCGTGACCACTGCCGACCGCCGCACCCCGCCACCCGACCGGAGCCGGTGACCGTGCGTGGCGTCAAGATGACCGCCGAGGGCATCCGACTGGTAGGCGCCACCCGGGACCCGGCCCCGGGGGACGTGCGCGTGACCGTGGTCAGTTCCGGGATCTGCGGCTCCGACCTCCACCTGGCGGCCATGGGACCGTCATGGACGATCCTCGGCCACGAGTTCTCGGGGCGCCTCGACGACGGCACCCCCGTCGCCGTGCTGCCCGTGGTCCACTGCGGCACCTGCGACCGGTGCCAGGCCGGCGAGGACGCCCAGTGCCGTGCCGCGCTGGGCGCAATGTACGGCGTCAGCCTCGACGGGGGCCTGGCCGACGAGGCGTGGGTCCATCCGGCGTGCGCCGTGCCGCTGCCCGCCGGCGTGTCCCCCGGGAACGCCAATCTGGTCGAGCCGCTCGGGGTCGCCCTCCACGGGCTGCACCGGGCCGGCGTGGTCGACGGGATGCGGGTCCTCGTGCTCGGTGCCGGGCCCGTCGGGCTCTGCACCGTGGTCGCCGCCCGGCACCTCGGCGCGGCCGTCGACGTCGAGGCCCACCGCCCCACGCGCCTGGCGGCCGCGGAACGACTGGGGGCCAACGTCACCTCGGGCACGGACTACGACGTCGTCCTCGACGCCGCGGGCACCCAGTCCTCGCTCGACCGGGCCACCGAGCTCGTGCGCCCCGGCGGGACGGTGGGCGTGCTCGGCACCTTCTGGGACCCGGTGTCGCTCGGCCTGGCCTTCCAGATGAAGGAGGTGACCCTGGTGCCCTCCTTCACCTACGGGCACCACCACGGGGTGGGCGAGTTCGCCGAGGCGACCCGGATCCTGGACGGCGCCCCGGAACTGGTCGACACCCTCGTCACCCACCGGTTCGGCCTCGACGACGCCGCCGAGGCCTTCCGCGTGGCCGGAGACCGCGCCGAGGACCCGATCAAGGTCGTCATCCTCCCCTGACCTGGTCGGGGCACCCGGCCCCGGCATCCCCGGTTGTCGCCCGACGGGTGCCGTTGCGACGTGCCGGACGACCCTAGTGGGCCGCGCGCGCGGCCTCGTAGCGTCGGAGGTATGAGGGCAGGCGGGGCCCCGGGGCACCCACGAGACGTGCCGCGTCGGCGACGCGGCAGCGGAGTACCGAGGGGTGCGGGCGCGGCGTCGGGTCGGCTCCGTCGGGTCTCCACCGGCACCGGTGACGACGCCCGCCTGGCCAAGGGGGCCCGCACCCGGCGGGTGGTGCTCGAGGCGCTGGTGGCGCTCATCGACGAACGGAGCCCCCACCCGACGATCCCCGACGTCGCCGCCCGGGCCGGCCTGTCGGTGCGGACCGTCTACCACCACTTCGGCGGGATCCGGGAACTGCTGGTGGCCGCCGTCGCCCTGCAGTCCGACCGTCACCGCGATCTGCTGTTCCTCATCCCACCGCGGGGGTCGGCCGACCTCCGGATCACCGCCCTGTGCCGTCAGCGGCGCCTCTACTTCGAGGAGGTGTCCCCCGTCTACCGGATGGCGCTCGTCCGGGCCCGTGGCGAGCCGGCCCTCCACGTCCTGCTGGCCGACGACCGGGCGGCCCTGCGGGCCCAGCTCGCCCGCACACTGGCGCCCGAGTTGTCGGCGCGGCGGACCGGACAGGCCGAGCTCCTCGACGCGCTGGCCCACGCCACCGGTTGGGACGCATGGCAGTCGCTGCGGGATGACGGCGACCGGACCGCCCCCTCGGCCGAGCGGGTCATGGCCCTGACGGCCACCAGCCTGCTGAGCTGACGACAGTCGTGGCTCAGCGGCGGTCCGACCAGGGCGTGTGGTTGAACCCGGCCAGGACCGGACCGCCGGGACCCCAGCGGATGCGGGTGGCGGAGGCGTTGGCCAGGTACAGGCGCCACGCCCCCTCGTCGCCCATGCCGAGGGACCAGCAGGCCGCGGCCTTGATGGGCGACACGTGACTGACCACCACCACGGTCCCCTCGCCGCGGGCGGCACCGTCGGGATCGGCGAACAGCTCCTCGCACGCCTCCCGCACCCTGGTCCCGGCCGAGGCGAGGCTCTCGCCGCCCGGTGGGACGAATCCCGGGTCGGAACGCCACCGACGCCACACGTCGGCGGGGATGTCCGTCAGCTTCCGCCCGTCGTACTCGCCGTAGTCCACCTCCACCCAGCGGTCGTCGATCTCGACGGGCAGTCCCGTGCCGAGTGCCTCGGCCGTGTCGCGCGCCCGGGTGAGCGGACTCGAGATCAGCCGCTCGGCGCCGGCCACGGTGTCGGCCAGGGACCGGGCCTGGTCGAGCCCGCGGGGCGTCAGTGGTGCGTCGATCCGCCCGAGCAGCAGGCCGTCGGCGTTCCCCGTCGATTCGCCGTGTCGGACGAGGATCAGCACGGGGGACGGTGCCGGCCCATCAGTGGACCAGGATCCGGTCGCACTGCGGGCACGTCGCGAACGTGTCGGCCGACAGGTGGTGGATGCGCTCCAACTCCATGGACGGCAGGGTCAGGTGGCACCCCTCGCAACGATCGCCGACGAGCCGGGCCGCCCCCACTCCACCGAGGTGGGCACGGAGGCGCTCATAGCGTTCGGCCAGGTCGGCGGGCAGTCCGGCCGCCAGCCCGGCCCGGACGGCCTCCTCCGCCCCGATGGCGGCCATGAGGTCCACCTCGGACGCCGCCACCTCGGCGGTCAGCCGAGTGGCCTCGGCCTCCAGGTCGTCCGCCGTGGCGCGATGGAGCGCCAACTCGGTGTCGAGCGGCTCCTGCTCCTCCATCAGGACGAGTTCCTCGTCCTCCAGTCCCCGCTGACGTTCGGCCAGGTGCCCGACCTCCTGGTCCATGGCCTGCAGGTCCTTCGAGGCCGTCACCGCTCCCGAGCGCATGCGCTCCTCGAGGGTGTGCCGACGGGAGGCCGACGCGGCGATCCGTTCCTCGAGCTCGGCCTGGCGGCCGGCGAGGTCGTCCACCCGGGCCTGCACTTCGGCGACCGCGGACGCCAGGGCCGCCTGGCGCTCCCGCACGCCCGCCAGGGCCGCCCGCTCGGGCATCGCCTCCAGCCGGTGACGGAGCTGGTCCAGCGCGGTGTCGCGCTCCTGGACCTGCAGCAGGGTGTCGTACGGCTCAGCCATCACTCTCCTCGGAAGTCCCACCGGCACCGTGCGGGGGACCGGTGGTGCTCAGCCTACGGGCAGTCCGCAGTGCCCCGGCGAGTGCGTCGTCGGCCAGTGCGGCGGCGTCCTCCCACGAGAACCACGCCACCTCCTGGCTCTCACCGGGGGGCGGCGCCGGGTCGGCGTCCGGACCGACGAGCAGGTAGCGGATGTCGAGGTGGACGTGGTCGTCCGCCGCGGTGTGCACGTCGACGTGCACCAGCACCGGGCCGGAGGCGGGGTGGGGCGCCGCCAACCCCGTCTCCTCCGCCGTCTCCCGCCGGGCGGCCGCGGCCGCGGTCTCCCCCGGGTCGACGTGACCACCGGGCTGCAGCCACCGGTGGAGTCGACGGTGGCGATGGAGCAGGACACCGCGCGGTCCCACCACCACGGCCGAGCCGGTGACATGGGTGAGGTCGGCGTGGCGGTCGAACGGGTGCGCCAGCACGTCCAGCGCCTCGAGCACGGCGAGGCGCGCCCGCGCCTCCCGTTCGTCGCCCGGGACGTGGTCGGCGACGGCACGCGCCAACGCCACGGCCCTCGGATCGGGCGGCGCGGTGCTCACGACGGGTGGGGACGGTCGGGCCGGCGGACGCCGGCCCGACGACGGGCGCGGGTCCCGGTCAGGCGGACTTGCGGCGCTGGCGGTGGATGCGCCGGCGCTCGCGCTCGGTCGTCCCACCCCAGATGCCCTCGCGCTCCCGATTGGCCAGTGCGTGCTCCAGGCAGGCCTCTCGTACGACGCACTGGTCGCAGATGGACTTCGCCTCATCGGCCTCCTCGTCGGAGACCGGGTAGAACACATCTGGATCGATGCCCCGGCAGGCTGCGTGCTTGCGCCAGGTGGCACTCATGGGAACATTCCTTGCTACGGTTGGGATCACTGGACGACCCGCCAGGGCAATGCGTCGGTGACCTGGGAGAATGTGGCCTCCCGACAGAAACTGGCGGAAGGAACAGTATGGCGCACGGCGCAGGCCGGTGTCCACCACGGTTGGTGACTCTCCGCGGTCAGACCACCACATCTTGTGCCTGGTGCCCCCCGAACCGGCCCGATCCCCCGGACTGCAACCGTGGGACCCGCCCGGGCCCACCTCCACGACACCCCGCCTGCATACTGGGACCATGCCCGTCGACGTCGTCCTGTTCGATCTCGACGGGACCCTGGTCGACTCCGCGGCGGGCATCGCCCGGGCCGCGGAGCGGGCCCTCGCCCGCGCCGGTCGGCCACCGCTGACACCCGAGCAGCTGCGCGCCTTCGTCGGCCCACCGTTGCGGGAGTCGTTCGCCGAACTCGGTATCGATGGTGACGAGCTCGACACCGTGGTCGACGCCTACCGGGAGCACTACCTGAAGGACGGGATCCTCGACTTCGCGGTCTACCCCGGCGTGGTCGCCCTGTTGGACGCGCTCGGGGCGGCCGGGCTCCGCCTCGGGGTGGCGACCTCCAAGCGGACGACGTCGGCCCGTCGCGTCCTCGCCCATGCGGGACTCGACGGGCACTTCGCCGCCGTCGAGGGGACCGAGCCCGACGACTCGCGACCGGACAAGGCCGCGGTGATCTCCGGCGCTCTCGTCGCGCTCGGCGTGGAGCAGCCCGACCGGGTACTGATGGTCGGCGATCGCCGGCACGACGCCCTCGGCGCCCGTGCCGTCGCCATCGGGTTCATCGGGGTCGCCTGGGGCTTCGGCGCTCCGGGCGAGCTGGCCGACGCCGGAGCCACCCGGATCGCCACGACACCGGAGGCACTCGTGGGGCTCGTCCTGGAGGCGACGGACCGGTCCCCTAGGATCTCCGCCACCTGACACCGCCGGTCCCACCTGACAGCGCCGGACCCGGCCCCGAACCCGAGGAGCGCACCCATGGCCCCAGTCGATCTCGTCGACAGCACCATCGTCATCACCGGGGCGACGGGCCAGGTGGCCGAGCCGGTGGCCATCGCCCTCGCCGCCACCAACGAGGTGGTGGCCGGCGCCCGCTTCCGCGATGCCGCCGCCCGGGCGCGGCTCGAGGCGGCCGGCGTCCGCTGCGTCCCGATCGACCTGCTGTCGGGCGACGTGTCCGGCCTGCCGGCCGACGCCGACTACATCGTCAATTTCGCCGTGGCCAAGTCCAACGAGTGGGAGAAGGACCTGCGGGCCAACAGCGGCGGCCTGGCCTATCTCATGGAGCACCACCGTGACGCCCGGGCGTTCCTCCACTGCTCCACCACGGGGCTGTACAAGCCGATGGGCCACCACGTGTTCACCGAGGGTGATCCGCTGGGGGACAACCACGGCGTCTGGCCGTTTCTGCGGACGTACAGCATCTGCAAGATCGCCGCCGAGGCCACCGCCCTGTGGGCGGCCGACCGCTTCGAGCTGCCGACCACCATCGCCCGCCTGTCGGTGCCCTACGGCGACCGGGGCGGGTGGCCGGCCATCCACCTCGAGATGATGCGCAACGGGACCCCGGTGCCCGTGCACGTGGACGCCCCGAGCACGTACCACCCGATCCACGAGGACGACATCATCGCCATGGTGCCCGGTCTGCTCGGCGCGGCGGGCACACCGGCCACGGTCGTCAACTGGGGCGGCAGCCAGGCGGCCAGCATCGAGGAGTGGTGCGGCTACCTCGGCGAGCTGACCGGACTGACTCCGGCGTTCGCGCCGACCACCGAGACCATCGACAGCGTGGAGATCGACCTCACCCGGATGCACGACCTGGTCGGGCCGACCACGGTGCACTGGAAGGACGGCATGCGCCGCATGGTCGAGTCCCGCCACCCCGAGCTCCTGCAGGGCTGAACGGAGGAGTCAGCCTCCCGTCGCCGGCTCCACCGGGCCGACGACCCACGACCGTCGCACCGCCGGGCCCGGGACGACCAGCCGCTGCCCCTGCACCAGGGCCAGGACCAGGCCACCGTCGGGCGATGCGTAGAGCCAGCGCGCCACCCCCGGGTAGACCGCCAGGAGCGGCCCGAGGGTCTCCGTCCGGGCGGGATCGAGTCGGTGGCCCACGCCGTCGACCTCGAGGCGGAACGGATCCGCCAGCACGACATCGGTGGCCCCGAAGCGCAGGGTGATGTGGTCGGTGACGATCACCCCGGCCAGCACCGGGTCCTCGAGCACGAACTCGACGCCCCCGTCGGGCAGTTCGCGCAGGTGGAATCCGCCACGGCCCTTTGCGGGCGTCACGTCCATCCGACCATGGGGCGGTGACGGGGCCGGCCGGTCGGTGCGCGCCTCACCGCTCCATGTTCCCATCCCGGATCGCCCCGGTCGATGATCCTCCCGCCTGCCGGGCGCCGCCCACGCCGCCCGCAGGGAGCCGGTCAGTAGCCGGGCCAAAGCAGCGCGGCCAGGCGGGCGGTCAGGTCGTCGAGTTCCGCGGCGGTCGCCTCGTAGCCGGCGTAGGGGCCACCGTACGGGTCGGCGACGTCCTCCTCGGGCGAGAGGTGGGCGAGGGCCGTCCGGTCGCGGTCGCCCTGGGCGGCCCGGATCCACGCCACCGGGTCCTGGCCCGGCAGTCGGGGCCCCACGAACTCGCCGCGCCGCACGATCTCCTTCAGGCGGAACGTCCGCGCCCACGCCACCGGCTCCATCAGCACGGCCTCCTGCACATGACGCAGGCCCATGCCGACGACGAGGTCGGCGCCGGCCACCATCGACGGCGTCAGGGTCGTGCTCCGGTGCGCCGTGAGGTCGACGCCCCGCCGGAGCATCACCTCGACCACCGCGTCGGGCACCGGCAGGCCGGCGTCTCCCAGTCCGGCCGAGGCCACGCTCGGCCGCCCCGCGAGTCGGGCCGCCTGCTCGGCGAAGAGCGCGGCGGCCATGGGGGACCGGCAGATGTTGGCGGTGCAGACGAAGAGGACCAGAACAGGGGCATCCTACCGTTGGTGTGGCGCGACGACCCCCGACTAGCCTCGACGAGATGGGGTGGCGGGAGCTCGAGCACGGGTGGGTGCCGCCGGCGGGTGTTCCGGTAGGACTGGGGAGAACGTGACGTCCAATTCAGAGATTGTGCGCTCCATCACGCAGGCGATGGCGCGTGGGGACAATCTGGCGGTGATGGGCCACGTCACCCGCGACGTCGTGTGGAACGTGCACGCCGCCGATGCCGGTGCCGCCCCGTGGTTCGGCGTCTACCAGGGCAAGCGCGGCATCGCCGAGTTCCTCGCCGATCTCGCCTCGGTCGGGTTCACCCGGGCCGAGACCACGGACCTGGTCGCCGAGGGGGACACGGTGATGACCGTCACCGAGCTGGCCTTCGACGGGCCCAACGGACTCCACGTCGAGGTCGGCGAGGTCCAGGTCTGGAGGCTCGTCGACGGCCGGATCGCCTCCGTCGACGTCTACCTCGACACTGCCGCCATCGCCGCCGCCTTCGCGTGAGCCGCCCGGCGGTCGCGCTCGTCCATGACTACCTGACCCAGCGGGGTGGGGCCGAGCGGGTGGTGCTCGTGGTCGCCGACGCCTACCCCGACGCCACCATCCACACGTCGCTGTACGCGCCGGACGACACGTTCCCCGGCTTCCGCGACCACACCGTCGTGACCTCCCCCCTCGACCGGGTCGCCCTCCTGCGCGACCACCACCGCCTGGCGCTCCCCCTGCTCGCCCCCACCTTCAGCCACCTCCACGTCGACGCCGACGTGACCATCTGTTCGTCGAGCGGGTGGGCCCACGGCGCCCCGGTCACCGGGGCCAAGATCGTCTACTGCCACAACCCGGCCCGCTGGCTCTACCAGCGCGACCAGTACCTCGCCGGATCGTCCCGGCTGGCGGCGGCCGGCCTGGCACTCCTCACGCCGCCCCTGGAGCGCTGGGACCGGCGGGCGGCGGCCACCGCCGACCGCTACCTGGTCAACTCCCGCGCCGTCCAGGCCCGGGTGGCCGCCACCTACGGGATCGACTCCCAGGTCGTCCACCCCCCGGTGGACATCGACACGTCGGCCCCCCGCCGAGCGCCCGCCGGGGTGGAGCCGGGCTTCGTCCTGTGCGCCACCCGGCTGCTGCCCTACAAGAACGTGGCGGCCGTCGTCGAGGCGTTCGCCCGGCGGCCGGACCGGCGGCTCGTCGTCGTGGGTACCGGCCCCCTGGCCGACGAGCTCGCCGCCGCGGCGCCAGCCAACGTGACCTTCCTCGGACGGGTCGGCGACGACGAGCTGCGCTGGCTGTACGGCGCCTGCATCGGACTGGTGACCGCCTCCTACGAGGACTTCGGCCTCACGCCGGTCGAGGCCGCCGCCTTCGGCCGCCCCACCGCCGCCCTCCGGTGGGGCGGGTTCCTCGACACCATCGTGGAGGGCGAGACCGGCGTCTTCTTCGACGAGCCCGCGCCCGGGGCCATCGCCGCGGCGATCGACGAGCTCGGCCGGACGAGCTGGTCCGAGGCGGCTCTGGTCCGGCACGCCGAGTCGTTCGGGCCGTCGCGTTTCCTCGACGCCCTGGCGGTGGTGGTCGAGGAGGTCCGTCCGGGCCGCTGACCCGCACACGGGTCGGCGGCCGACCCGGCCCGACTCAGGAGGCGCCGCGCCCTTTGAAGATGGTGGCCGGCGTCTGCCAGAGGATCTGCATGTCCCACCAGAACGACCACGAGGCGACGTAGAGGTAGTCGAGGCGGCACAGCTCGAGGTGGGACAGCTCGTTGCGACCGGACACCTGCCAGAGACCGGTCATCCCCGGTCGGGCCTCGAAGCGCTTGCGGGCCCAGCCCTCGATACCGGCGGCCTCCTCGACCACGAAGGGTCGGGGACCGACCAGCGACATGTCACCCTTCCAGACGTTGATGAGCTGCGGCAGCTCGTCGAGGCTGGTCCGCCGTAGGAACCGGCCGACGCGGGTCACCCGTGGGTCGTCGCTCACCTTGAACAGCGGACCGTCCACCTCGTTGAGGTGGAGGATCTCGGCCTTGCGCTGCTCGGCGTCCTCGTACATGGTGCGGAACTTGAGCACCGAGAAGGGACGCTCGTTCCGCCCCGTGCGCTCCTGACGGAAGAAGACGGGCCCCGGGCTCGTGCACTTGATGATGACGGCCACGGCCAGGAGGAACGGCGACAGGAGCACCAGCGCCACCGACGAGACCAGGACGTCGAAGGTGCGCTTGAGGAACCGGGAGCCGACCGACAGGGATGCCGGGGCGATGTCGATCATCGGCAGTCCGGACAGGTCCTCGACGTGGGACCGGCTGGTGATCAGCTCGTAGTAGCGGGGCACGATGGAGACCCCGACCTTGCCCGACAGGGCCTTCAGCATCTCGGTGGTCCGCTCGGGGTGGGTCCGCGAGAAGCAGACGACGACCCGGGCCACGTCGTAGCGACGGCAGAGGTCGGGCAGGTCCTCGAGCTCGCCGAGCACGTCGCTCCGGCCCAGCGGGCTGTCGTCGACGAAGCCGACGAAGTTGACGCTCGAGTGCGCACGGAGGTGGCTGGCCACCGTCTGGGCCAGCTTGCCGGTACCGACGACGATGACCGGAACCGAGCCCTCCGGGGCCCGGCCCATGAGCCCGAACGAGACCACCCGGGCCAGCGGGACGGCGACGACGGCCACCACGCACATGGCCAGGATCTTGCCCACGCTCCCGTCCTGGAAGTGGTACATCTGGTGGGCCACGTAGCCCACGACGGCGTACAGGAATCCGCTCACCAGCAGGGCGTGGACGATGTTGCGGAGGTCGCTGAAGACGCTCAGCGAGATCCGGCGGGTCGAGCCCCTGTAGAGGCTGTAGACGGCGAACACCCCGATGAACAGGGGGATCATCGCCAGGTTGAGGATCATGATCGGGCCGAGCCGGTCGGTGGCGGTGTCCGGATTGTTCGACAGGGCGCTGACGACCAGCGGGCTGATGACGGCGGCGGTGGCCAGGCCCACGGTGTCGGCGATGACGAGCCGGCGGAGGACGTGGCGCCGCACCCGGGCGACCGCGCCCGCGTGGTCGCCGAGGTCGATGGCCATGCCGTTGCCCGCCGGAACGACGATCGCGTCGGGCCGACGCCCGACGAGCTGCTCTACCTCCTCCTCACGTATCGCCATGCCAGCCGGCCTGCCCTTTCCTGCACCGGTAGTGAGTCACTCGAAGGTCATTGATGCGACGACCCGTGCACCCCCGTCCGTCGCGCCGTTGCAACCCTTGGTCAATGCTAGATGCGGGCAAGTCCCTGCACAACTGGCAATTCCGTTGGCGCAACGGGCGTTGCGTCACGGGGCGAACGAGGCGGGTGCCACGGAATTCAGCGCCCGCACCCTCCCCCGGGGCGGGGACGTGGTGCCGGCCTCCGGTAGCAGCCGCACCAGTCGGGACGCCCCGGGTGCGAGGTGGAACCACGAGTCGTCGGGCACGAAGCCCGGCACGTCCACCGAGACGTACTGCGCGAAGCGGCGCGAGGAGACCGAGAGATGCCACACTCCCCCATCGGCCGCAGCCAGCTCCACCTGAAGTCCCACGTCGCGATCGCGGTCCCGGGCGGGCCCCCCGGGCAGGTGTCCGGTGCCGGCCACCACGGTGCCCGTGCCGTCCACGAGGTCGGCCGTGACCAGCTCGTAGGTCCGGGGGCCGAAGCAGTAGGCGTAGGACAGGTCGCGGAACCCGTCGAAGAGGGAGTCGGCCCGCACGGCCACCCCGCCCCGGGCCGGCACGACCACGGCATGGGTGACCTGTTCCACCTGCAGGGAGGCGGTGTGGAGGCTGAGCACCAGGGTCCCGTCGATGTCGTCGGCCGTATCGTTCACCAGGTGGACGTCGAGTCCGTTGACCCCCTCGTCGGTGATCAGCACGGCGATCGGGGTGAGGCAGCGGCGCACCGCGTACCACGGGGCCTTGGGCCGCCCCGACCGGTCGATGAGGCCCCAGCCGGGACCGGTGCGGAGGTCCCGCAGGGCGGCGAAGACCATCCCGGCGCACGACGACCCGGGTCGGCGCCACTCGGCGACGGCGGCGGCGCACACCTCGGCCACCGCGGCACGGCCCAGGTCGAGGGCCCGCTCATGGTCGTTGCGCCACATGGCGGACAGGTCCACCTCGAACAGCGTCCCCGCGTAGTGGTCCCGGACACCCTCGAGGTCGAACCAGGAGCCGGCGTCACGGTGGACGGCCCGCTTCCACTCCGACTCGAGGTTGGTGGAGAGGTCGCCCCCGAACTGCTCCTCGATCGTCGTCGGCTCGGGCGGGATCGAGAAGGCCAGGCCCTCGGAGACGAAGCGCGGCTCGGCTCGGCGCAGGTCCGACAGGGGGCAGAGGTAGACGCCGACGCCGAAGTAGTGGGACACGCCGGCGTCGACCTGGAAGGGGAGGTCGCCCCCGGCCGGGGACGAGGACACATAGGGCAGTCCGGGGTAGCGGTTGGCCAGCAGTGCGGGGAGCACGTCGTGGATGATCGGTGACCGCCACCGCTCGCGCGGCAGGCCGAACATGGCCGGCTGCTCCTCGACCTCCTGGCCCCCGCAGACCACGGCCAACGACGGGTGGTGGGCGGCACGGTCGAGGACGGAGACCGCCTCGTCGACCATCGCATCGAGGAACTCCTGGTCGTCGGGTGGGTCCACCGGCCCGAGCATCATGTCCTGCCAGACGAGGATGCCGGCACGGTCGCAGGCCAGGAAGAACCGCTCCTCCTCGTAGACGGTGCCGCCGGGGATCCGGAGCAGATTCATGCCCGCCGTACGGGCCAGGTCCACGGAGGACAGGACCTCGTCGTCGGAGGGTCGGTACCCGACCGGGTCGATCGGGTACCAGCAGGCACCCCGGCAGAAGACCGGCACACCGTTGACCGACAGCCGGAAGCCACCGTCGGTTCGGTCCGACTCGATCGTCCGGAACCCGACCTCACCGAGGTCGAGGACCACCCCGCCGACGACGACGGACACCGGGTAGAGCGGCTGGTCACCGTGGGTGTGGGGCCACCAGCGCGCCACCTCGTCGAGGTGGACCTCGCCCGACACCACGACGCTGCCCTCCTCCACCACGACGTCGAGCGGCGCGGACCGGCCGGCCACCCGCACTTCGGCCACCGGCGGGCGGCCGTCAGGGTCGATCTGCGCCCCTGTCACCTCGACGGTCACCGCGACGGCGCCGGGCCCGGGGTCGGGCCCGGGCCCCACCGGGTGGGCCGGGCACGTGGCCACGACGTGGCTCGCCACGACCTCGACCGGGGCGGCGGCCCGGAGCGACACCGGACGCCACGGCCCCACCGGCGCCGGAATGACCGCCCACCCGGTCTGACGGCCGAGCAGTGTGGTGCGGAACCAGCGCAGGTTCTGGCTCGACACCCCCCGGACCTTCCACCGGGGACGGGGGCGTCGCTGCGCGAGGACGGGGTCGAGGGCGGCGAAGCGGATGCACAGTTCGTTGCGGGCCTCGAGGGCGCCGACGGGAATCCGATGGGTCGCGAACATCGACTCGGAATGGAGCAGGTGCCGCCCGTTCAGCCACACGTCGGCCAGTGTCGCCAGGCCCTCGAGCCGCAGCACCCACCCGTGCGCCACCGGGGTCGCCGGTCCGTCGAACCGGACCCGGTACCACCAGTCCTGGCCGTCGAGCCGGTCCGACCGGGCGTCGACCGCCCCCACGGCCTGCAACGCGGCCGCCGTGGTGCCGGGAGCCTGGGCCACCATCCAACGGAGTCCCTCGCCTTCCAGGTCCTCCGGCCCCGACCGGGCACCGGGAGGCGACGAGGCACAGGTCCACTCCGGGTCGGCCAGCAGGTCGTCGGGTTCGTCAGCTCCCATACCGGGACTCCAGCACCCGCATGGCGTCGTCCCAGTGCCCGGCCATCTCACCGAGGACGCCGTCCACGTCGACGGTGCGGCCGCGCACCACCCGGGCCAGGGAGAACTGGAGGCGCTTGGCCCCCTCGGCCACCTCCCGGAAGGACCCGGCCGCCGGCTCGGTGCCCGGGGCGTCGTACCGGTTCAGCCAGTCGACGAAGGAGGCGGCCAGCTCGGTGCTGGCACCGCACTGGCGGCACAGGCCGAACGAGTAGAGGTGGAAGGCCTCGATGTCCTGGGTGGCCAGCCAGGGCAGGTCCTCGCGCAGTCGCGCCGCCATCCGGGTCACGGGATTGTCCAGCGGCCGGCGGGCGAGGTGGCTACGGGCGAGGCCCACGACGCGCCCGACCAGTTCCGGATCGTCGCGCCGGACCCGGTCGAGGCGGATGCGCTCGACGTAGGGCGGCAGGGCGTCGGGGTCGGCATGGGCCCCGAGCCGCAGCAGGCCGTCGAAGTCGTCACCCGCCAGCTCGTAGTAGCCCGCATTGTGGAAGTAGCCGAGCGATCGGCCGGCCCGGTCGATGGCGGCCGGGACGACGGTGGTCTTGACGTGGTCGATCCCGTACGACACGCCGACGGTGTCGGGGAGGAACCAGGCATCGCCCTCGACGGTGCACAGCCGGCCCAGCGCCAGCTGCTCCTCGACATGGTCGACGACGGGCCGCCAGACGTTCATTTCGGCGACGTCGATGCCGTACAGCGTCCACAGGTCCTCGGGGGGGTACTTGAAGAACGTCCACTGGTCACCCTCGAAGTCGCAGCTCAGCGTGAACGCCGACCCGGCCACCGGGTCGAGGCCGAGGGCGTGGAGCACCTCGATCCAGACGTCGACATAGCAGTTCGTCTCCGTCCAGCTGCGCTCGGTGGCGTGCAGGGGGTGCGGGACGAACGTGTCCGCCGTCAACGTGAGGGGCCCGACCGTCATCGCCACTCCCCTCCGCGGACGGCCGGCTCTACGGCCACAGCGCGGCCCGGACGTCGGCGGGCCAGCCGGCCGGGTCGGTGCCGTGGTGTTCGAGCAGGGCGAGGGTGATCCGGTCGACGCCGAAGCCGAAGCAGGACGTGTGGGCGGTCTGCCCGTCCGCCGTGGCGATGTCGAACGGTCGGGAGAAGTGGTCCAGATGGCAGTTCGACGACGAAATGGCCGTCTGGCGGCCCTCGGCGAACACCGGCGCCACGATCTCGTACTTGAGCTCCTCGGAGCGCTGGTTGGCCGCCAGCATCCGGCCGGGACGGCCGAAGAACGGGTCGTTGGCGATCACCGACTCGACCGTCAGTCCGAGTCCGCTGAGGACGTCGAGGCCGCGCTCGATCCACCGGTCCCGGTGGGCGCGTGCCCCCTCGGGGGAGCCGAGGAAGACGTAGTCGTGCTGTCGGAACGCCTGCATCCGGAAGGGATCGGTGCTCGGCTCGTGCCGGAAGCAGTAGCCGTAGACCTCCACGACCCGGCCGCCCTCGGGCAGGGTACCCGACTGCGTCGGGTACAGCGGGTGGCACACCGCCGGGCAGAGGACCATGTCCGTCGACTCCAGGAGCGGGGCGCGGTCATGCCCCTCCTCCGCGGCGTGCACGAGCTCGGCATGGGCCTTGCCGTCGCCGCGGAACGTGTGGATCGACCCCATCTGGTCGGGAAACGACTCGAGGTACCCGTTCTTCACGAAGTTCGTCCACGGCATGACGGGCGGGAACCGCACGCTGAGGGCCTCCTGGTCGGCCCCCACCCGGAGGACCAGGCGGTCGATGGCGTCGGCCACGGACTCGTAGGTCGCCGACCGGCCGTAGACGCCGTCGACGTCGGTGGCCAGCAGCACGCCACCGTCGAGCAGCGCGGCACGGAAGTCCGCCCACGGTTCGTCGTCGCCCGTCCGGACGTCGAGTGCATCAGCCATCGCGTTCACTCACCCCGCAGGACGAGCAGCATCTGGGCGTTGTTCGCCATGATGCGGTCGTTGTTGACCATGAGGGCGGCCCCCACGGCGTCGCGCAGGTGGCGACCCAGGCTGTACGGCGTGTCGAGCCGGTACGAGGCGAGCCCGCAGATGAGCATGCACTCGCGCACGATGTCGACCACCAGGGTCGAGGAGGACACCTTGAGGGCGTTCATCCCCACGCCGAACCCGATGGACGACAGGCGGTCGGCGTCGGTGCCGGCCGCCGCGTAGCGGGCCAGCGACGACTGCACCATGTCGACGAACTGCTGGTGGACGACCGTCACGTCGGCCAGCCGCAGCGCGGCCGGCGGCATGGTGCCGGGCTTGCGCCGGGCCTCGGACTGCACGAAGCGGCGGGCCAGGTCGACGGCGTCGGAGGCGATCCCCAGCCACACCGAGGACCACAGGAGATGCGCCATCGGCAGCATGGTGCGCGTCGAGATGTCGGCGTAGGGCTCGTCGAGTACCTCGCCGGCATCCCCGGTGGCCCGCAGGATGAAGCCCGTGCTGCACGTGCCCCGGAACCCCAGCGCGTTCCACTCGCCGACCTGCTCCAACTCGAGGCCGGGCGGGCGGCAGAGGACGATCACCTGGTCGCTCTCGGGACTGTCGGCCGTCCGTCGGGCCGTCACCAGCACGGCGTCGGCGTCGTCGGCGTACGAGATCACGGGTGCCTGCTTCTCCACCCGGAAGCGGCCGTCCGTCACCTCGAGGGCACAGATGCTGGAGCGCACGTCACCGCCGGTCCCGACCTCGGTGGTGGCCGATGCCAGCAGGTACTGGTGCTCGGCCAGCTCCTGGAGGTAGGCCTGCAGCACCTCGTTGCGCCCGTGACGCACCAGGCAGGCCACCTGGATGTGGTGCATGGCCACGACCATGGCGCTCGAGGCGCAGCGGCGGCCGAGGGCCACCAGGCCCCGGGACACCTCCTCCAGGGAGGCGCCACCGCCACCGAACTCGATCGGCACCAGCGCGGCCAGCAGTCCCTCGGCCTTCAGTGCGTCGATGGTCTCGGTCGGGAAGCGCGCGGCGGCATCGACGTCGTCGGCGGCCGGACCGGCCACCTCGTCGGCGATGGCGGCCATCCGGGACGCCACCTCACCGGCCCGTGTCATCGGCTTCACGTTGCTGGCGGTCATCGTTCCGTCACCCACCCGTCATCTCGAGGACACCGGTGCGGATCGCACCGATCGATTCGAAGGTCGACTTCTTCAGCATCTTCTCGGAGAACTCGAAGTCGAAGGCATCCTCGAGCGCGAGCATGACGTTGACGCTCGCATGCGACGTCATCCCTGCCCCGAAGAGGTCGGTGTCATCGCCCAGCGAATCCACCGGCACCGCCAGGCGACCGTGCTCCGCCAGAACCTGGCGGATCGTCTCGTCTACCGTCATCAAACTCCCCGTTCTCTCTCTAGGCACCGGCCGACGACGACGGCCCCTGCGACCGACGTCTCGTGCGACAGACTGACCGTGAGCTCGCCGATGCCCGCTTCGGCAGCCAGCTCCGCGGCCTGACCGGACAGGCGGATCTCACACCATCCTCCTGTCATCCGGTGTATTTCGATACTACGCCAGTCGGGTTGCATTTCGACAGGGCGAAGTACTTTGACCACGGCTTCCTTCGCCGCGAAGCGGGCCGCCAGTGAATCGACGGCGTATGCATCCCGGCCGCGCGCGGCACAGCCGCCGGTCCGGCACGTCTCGATCTCGTGCGGTGTGAACAGCCGCATCACGTACCGGTCGCCGAAGTGGTCCACCGAGGCGGCGACCTCCTCGATCGAGATGAGGTCCATGCCGACGCGCAGCGTCTCCGACGTCGACGCGCTCATGACGCCGTCCGCACGTCGACGGTGGCCGTCGTCGTCACCGACCGGTAGAGGGAGCGGTAGGTCGCGGCGATGGCGGGCCAGGAGAACTCCTCGACCCGGGCGTGACCGGCGGTGGCCAGGGACCGGCGCAACGTCCCGTCGGACAGCACGCGGCCCAGGGCCGCCGCCACGGCGACGGTGTCGAACGGATCCACGAGCAGGCCGTCCTCGCCGTCCCGGACGAACTCGGGCGGTCCCCCGTGGTCGGTGGCGAGCACGGCGGTCGCGGCGCGCCAGGCCTCCAGGACGACGATGCCGAACGGCTCGAGCCGGCTCGGCATCACGAACAGGTCCGCACCCGCCATGGCCGCCGACACCTGCTCACGCGACAGGCGCCCGACGAAGTGGACGCGCTCGCCCAGTCCGGACTCCTCCGCCATGGCCTCCAACCGTTCGAGCGCGTTGCCCGTCCCGGCGATGACGAGATCCGCCGTCCGGTCCGCCGGGTCCATCGCCGCGTACCCGGCCAGCAGGAGGTCGAAGCCCTTCTTGTCGACCACGCGTCCGAGGGCCAGCACGTAGGGCACGGTCCCGAGGGGCGCCGGCAGGTCGACCGGCTCCGGCGGGTCGTCGGTGGCCGCTGCGACACCGTTGAAGATCACCGTGCCCCGGCCGGCCGGCAGTCCGAAGCGGGCCTCGGCGTCGTCCAGGGTGTACTGCGAGCAGCCCGTGACGGCGGTGGCCGTCCGGAGACCGGCCCGCAGCGCGGCACGCAGGCTCTGCGACGTCTCGAAGATGTCGGAGTCGTCCATCAGGGTCTCCCCCTGGAGGGTCACCACGAGCGGGACGTGGCAGAGGCGGCTGAGTGCCGTGGCGTAGGCGCCGTTGGGTCCGAAGCACTGCACGTGCAGGACGTCGGGCCGGAACGCGGCGACCGCCCGTCGGAGCGACCGCATCGTGCGCCAACCGGTCGTGAGGGTGAGGGAGACCTTGGACGCACTCCTGGCCGGCAGCGGCATCGGGAACCTGCGCACCACGAGGCCGTCCCGGACCTCGACGGTCTCAGGGGCGCTGTCGTCCCCGAGAAGCGTCCACACCTCCACCTCGTCACCCGCCGCCACCAGAGACAGGGCGAGGTGGCGGGTCAGCTCCTCGACGCCCCCCACCGCCGGAGGGTAGGCGCTGGGGATCAGCGCGACCCGGGTCACGGGGTCACCTCCGGTGCGGACGCGCCGGCACCCGGAGGGCGCCGCCGTACGGCGGTGTCGGAGCGGTCGTGCCGGCCGGGCAGGGCGGAAGGGGTCAAGGGTTCGATCCTACGAAAGACTCGGGTCGAGCCATGGCTCGACCGCCGTCAGGACGGCACCGGACGGCGGAGGAGCGAGCGTGCTCCAGGCGCCCACGCCCGGCGACCAGTAGTCGGAGAAGGCGGCCGCGTACCAACCGGACAGGTAGCCCTGCTCGGCACAGTCGCACTCGGGGGCCCAGCTCGGGGGGTCGATGCCGAGGATGGCCGAGATCTGCGCGTGGCCGCCCTGGGGTTCGACGTAGCCGGCGTCGACCTCGTGTCCGATCTCGAACGCCGTGATCCCGGCCAGCTGCTGGATCGTCTCCCCGGGGTACACGTAGAGGGTCGAGACCCCGCCCTTCTGGCCCCACGTGAAGTCGGTGTTGCCGTAGAAGCCCGGCGACGGTGCGTCGGCGATGGGGAGGAAGCGGATCGAGTAGCCGGACAGCTGCTGCCACGGGTAACGGACCAGGGCCAGCGCGGCGGCGCCCATGGCATCCGGCGTGGTCGGCGGCACGGTCGCCGGGGGGGCGGTGGCCGGGGGGGCGGTCGCCACCGGGGTGGCCGGCGCGGCCGGCGCCGCAACTGCCGCCACGGGGACCGTGGCCACGGGGGCCGTGGCGGGAGTCGTGGCAGCCGGGGTCGCGTGCGCGACCTGCAGATCCCGCAGCGCGTTCGACGGAACGGCCGCTGCGGCCGCGGGGCGGGCGGCGGCGGGCCGGGGATGCGCCGCCACCAGTACGGCGCTGCCGACCACCACCGCGACCACGGCCAGGACGAGCAGCACCTCGAGGCGGAGCAGCGTGCGCCGCGACCCGAAGGTGACACGGGTCAGCGCGCCCCGCAGACCGGGCCGACGTCGGTCGACACCGATGTAGGCCTCGCTCAGGACCAGGCGGGGGCTGTCGAGGTCGGCGAGGGCGCCGAGGTCGCGCCCGGGGGCGGCCGGCAGGTCCGTGGTGGGGGGCGTCGGGTCCGTCGGCGGAGCGGCGGGCGTGGCGGCCGGATCCTGCAGGTCACGCCAGGCGAGGAACGGATCGTGGGGAGCGACGGCGATGCTGCCGCCCTCCGTCGTCCGCTCGTGTGTCGTGCCTGGGTCCATGCCTAGTGATCGGCAGTTCGCCCCGTCAACTGAAGTGCTCGGGTGCACGGATCGGGCGCGGGGCCGGTGGTGAGCCCCGGCCGCGGTCAGCCGACCGGAGGGGTGGCGCCCCGTCCCGCGTGACGCGACCGGGCCGCTCCACGGATCGCGGCGCGGGCGGCGGCGCGATCGGCCCGGCCCTGGGCCACCTGGGCGCGGGCCGCGGCCCGGACGAGTGCCGCGCCGGGGGGGGCCGGGCGTGCACCGCGGGCGGCCGTCACCGCCGTCAGCGTGGCCACCGGCCCGGCGGCTGCCGCCCGGGCCGTGGCCCGGGCGAGGGCCCGCTGGTGGGCGGCCGCGATCCGGGCCGTGCGAGCGGAGGTGGCAGCGGCGCCGTGCGCGGTGCGGTGCCCGCGCCCGGTCGTGGGGGCCGGCACGGCCTTGGCGACCGCGGGAGGCGCGGCCCGGGTGGCCGGTGGCGCGGCCGGGGAGGCGATCAGCACGAGTGGCACCACGACGGCCACCGTCGTGACGACCACCTGGACGGCCCGACGGAGCAGGCGGCTCCACCGGTCGGCCCCGGTCGGAGGCCCGTTCCCCGTCCGGTCAAGGCTGCGGCGGTCCGGCCCGACGTAGCCGTGCGAGATGACGAGTGTCGGATCGTGGAGGTCGAGCAGCCATCTCGGGTCGAGCACTACCTCGACGTCCACCGAGGGCACGACCAGGGGGAGCCGGTCGACGAGCTCGACCGGGGCGGTCGCGCCCGGGACGGCGAGCAGGTCGAGGACGGTGGTGCCACCCATCGGGGGCACCGTCCCCCGGTGTCCCTCCAGTCCGTGGGTGGAGGGCTCCTGCACCCCGGACGTCGGATCGAATACCTGCCCAGTCATCACCCGGGACATCGGCAGTACCGGATCCGACCTGTAGCCGGCGTCCACCCGGGGGGCCGGTCGCCGACCAGGCGGCCCGATCGGCGACCCGGCGGAGCCCACCGGACCCGGACGTCGCGCGCCGACGCCCGGACGTTCAGACGCCCGGACGTTCAGACGTTCAGACCCAGGGTCCGGTACACGTCGACCGTGGCCCGCGCCGTCCGGTCCCACGTCAGGGCCCGCACCGCCTCCCGGCCACGCTCGGCCAGTTCCGTGCGTCTGGCCCCGTCGGCCAGCAGGGCGCCCAGGGTTGCGGCCAGCCCCGGCACGTCGCCCGGCGTGAAGGTCGCCGCCCCCTCCCCCACCACCTCGGCGACCGCCGGCACCGGTGTCGACACGACCGGTGCGCCACAGGCCATGGCCTCCACCGGCGGCAGCCCGAATCCCTCGTAGGTCGACGCGTAACCGACGAGGGTGGCGGCCCCGTAGAGCGCGGGCAGGTCCCCACCCGGCACGTGGCCGATCTCGATGACCGACGCCGGGGCCGCCGTACCCCACAGCCCGTGGCCCGTGAGCACCAGCGGCACGTCGGCGATCCGGCACGCGTCGGCCAGGGTGCCGAGGTCCTTGCGCGGCTCGATGTTGCCCACGTGGAGTACGAATCGGTCGGGCAGCCGGAAGTGGGCCCGGACCCGGTCGATCTCGCCGGCCGGGGCGGGCACCATCGCGGACCCGGGAGCCTCGTGGATCACCACGGCATCCCGTCCGCACAGCTCCTTGACCCGTCGCGCCGTGAACTCCGAGACGGCGATGACGGCGTCGGCACGGCGCAGGGCCTGGCGGAGGAGCATGCGCTCGCCGACCACCCGATGCCGGGGAAACGCCCACGCCACGTCGAAGATGGACAGGTCGTGCACGGTGGTCACCTGCAGGCCCGTCCTCCGCAGGGGGAGGTCCACGTCCAGTCCGTGGACGAGGTCGCACGGGCCGAAGCCCCGCGCCCCGGCGATCACCCGGCGAACACCCTGTGACTCCGGCAGCGTCCGCGCGGTGATGCCGGCGGGGAGCTCGGCGCGGCCGTCGGGCCGGACCGCCGCCACGAGTTCGGCATCGACCACGGGGACCAGGGCCGCGAGCAGTTCGCGGATGTAGGTGCTGACCCCGCCCCCACGGGAGTCGAGCGGCAACGCGTTGTACGTGATCCTCGGACGCGTGCTCACCCGGGCGGCACGGAGGGACGGGCGGCGTCGACCGTCGGCTGGCGGACGGGTCGTCGGGTGGCCCGGTGCGCCGGGAGGTGACGCTCGGCCGCAGCCCGGGCCAACAGGTCGGGTACCCGTTCCAGGTCCGGGTCGGCGTCGGCCACCCCCAGCGACATGCCGGCGATGACGAAGGGTGGGATGGACAGGGCGCCGATCCAGAAGGTGTCGAAGAGCCCGTCCACGTAGTGGCCGAGCAGGATGGCCAGGCCCAGTGTCCCGTAGATCCGCGGTACACCGTTCATGGCGCGCATGGTGACGATGACCAGGAAGACGAAGGCGAGCGAGCCGACCACGCCGGTCGACGCCAGGTTGTCGACCAGCGAATTGGGGGGCGCCGTCACGTAGACGTACTGGGGCAGGTTGTAGAAGCGCATCCCGAGGCCGAAGACCGGGCTGTCGTGCCACACGTGGATCGCCGCACTGATCTGGCCCAACCGGATCGCCACGGAGTTGAATTCGGGATTGTTCCGGAACGCCAGGCTCATGCTGTAGTAGACGAGCGCCAGCGCCGGTACGCCGATGAAGACCAGGGTCTTGAACCGGCCGCGCACGTGCGAGTTGAGGAGCAGTCCGGTCGCCACGGCCACCACCAGGAGGATCCCGGACTGCCGTGACTGCGAGGCCAGGAGTCCCAGGAGGCAGAGCGAGACGATGACCCGGCGCTCGATCCTGGGGATACGCACCCACGGCGGGTTCAGCAGGGCGATCACGGACGCCACCCACATGACCGAGCCGATGAGGTTCTTCTGCCATTGACCCCACTGCGCCGGCTGGAGACCGTGGGCGGCCGAGTTCTCGATGGCCAGCAGGGCGAGACCGGTCGCGGTCCAGAGGTAGATTCGGATGGACTGGCGGGCCCGGCCCCGGTAGCCGACGACCCATCCGACGAGTGCAGCACCGGCGAGGTAGGAGAAGCGGTGGAACCACTCGACGATATCGCCCCGGAACGGGTGGGCCACCACCACCAGAATGAGGATCGCCTGATACCAGACGATGCCCAGGAGGAACTTGCGCAGGTGCGTCGCCCGCGACCACTCCACGTGGAACAGGCAGATGAGGGCAGCCGCGAAGGTCACGAGATCGGTCACACTGAGGTTGACGCTCCCGCCGCCCACACGTTGGACGAGGACCGAGCCGGGCAGCACCAGGACGGCCAGGAAGATGGGGTCGATGACGAAGATGCCCAGGGCGAGGACGAGACCGGCGAGGACGAGACCGGCGAGGGCGTTGACCGACGTGGTCACGCCGACCACGGCGGCGAGCACGAACACCGTCAGCCACGTGGCCGCCGGCCCGGCGAACCGCTCCCAGGCCCGCGGTCCGGTCCGGGCGCGCCGGGCGTCCACTTCGGTACGGGGGCTCATCGGTGCGTCGGGGGAACGGTCATTGGCCTCGTGGGGTGTCGGTCGGGACTCCGTGGACGCCCGATGAATCGTAGCGGTCGTTCCCCGTCGGGATCGGTCCCGGAGGGGGCGTCCTCTCCCCCATCGGCACCGAATGGGAGGATCTCAAGGTCTCCCGCAATTCTGACGACGCTAGGTGTGACCGGGCACCGAGCCCGGCGCGACACGTCGGCCCCGCCGTGGGCGGACCGACGACGAGGACGAGGACGGTCACGCGTGCCTAGCGCAGTCGACACAACGAGCACGGGGGTGACGGCGGCCTGGCGGTCGGGTCGTGCGCTGTCACCGACCCGGGTCCGGTCCGGCCCTCCGACCCTTTCACTCCCAGGCCACGTGCCCTCGTATCCTGGGTCCTGCCCGAGCCCGCCGAAAGTGAGTGTGCGGTGACCTTCCAACAGATGCTCAAGACGCTGTGGACCCGGAAGCTGACGATCATCGTCAGCGTCGTGGTCTGCGTCGCGGTGGCGCTCGGCTACACCAAGCTGACCACGCCCACCTACCAGTCGAGCGCGCTCATCCAGATCACCGCCCCGAGCCAGGCCGCCTCGTCCGGCTCGGGCTTCACCCTGTCGGACCCGGTCCAGGAGCTCTCGAGTTCCGCGGTGCAGATCGCCGCGGCCAAGTCCCTCAAGAACGCCCATCCCTCCGACCTCGGCGGCCAGGTGACCGGCACCGTCGACGCCACGTCCGGCGCCCTGACGATCACCGGCACCGGATCCTCGCCGGAGGAGGCCCAGGCCGTCACGACGGCGTTCGCCCAGGCCTTCGTCGACGACGTCCAGAACCATGTCAACGCACAGGTCGAGAAGTACAACCTGATCCTGCAGGCGACCAGCATCAAGATCGCCTCCCTCCAGGGTCAGCTGCTGCCCGCGTCCAACGCCAACGCCACGTCGGCGAACGCGCTGCTGAACGCCCAGATCAATGCCCTGACCCAGACGTACAGCACACTCCAGACGGCGCAGTCGACCCTGCAGGCCGGTGGCCCCTACGCCACGATCCAGGTGGCGGCCCAACCGGGCGCCTCCACCGGGCTCTCCAAGTCCAAGCTGGCGGCCATCGGCCTGATCACGGGCCTCCTGCTCGGGTGCGGCATCGCCTTCATCCGCGAGCAGTTCGACGACCGCCTCCGACTCGACCCCGACATCGAATCGGTGATCGACGGGCCGTTGCTGGGCGAGCTGCCCCAGGACGCCGAGGTGAAGAAGGGCGAGGTCTCCATCGCCCTCGTCCAGTCGCCCCAGTCGTCCCTGTCCGAGGCGGTGCGCGACCTGCGCACCAGCCTGCGCGTCCTGCTCGTGGAGCAGCAGAGCCCGATCCTCGTGGTCACCAGCCCCGAGCCGGGCGACGGCAAGACGTTCGTCACGGCCAACCTCGCCGCCTCGTGGGCCCTGACCGGGGCCCGGGTGATCGTGGTGTCCGCCGACTTCCGACGCCCACGGCTCGAGGAGGCGTTCGGACTCGAGGCCGCCGACCGGCCGGGTCTCTCCGATCTCATCAAGGCCAACTGGAAGCAGGCCGAGCCCGTCGACGGTCCGGGCGACGGACCCGCCGACCTGACCGAGGGCACCCGGCCCGGGGGGGGATCGGCCGCATCACGCCGGACCCGTCGCCGCGGCGGCCGCTCGGACTTCGAGGAGACGGCGGTCAGTGCCCACCTCGTCGAGACGGGCATCGACGGCCTGCAGCTCCTGCCGGTGGGCGTCCACCGGGACAATCCCAGTGAGCTGTTCGACAGTCCCGGCATGCAGCCGGTGCTGGATCAGCTCCACCTCCTGGCCGATGTCATCCTGCTGGACACGCCACCCGTCCTGTCGACCCCCGACACCGCGATCCTCGGCAGCCTCACCCACGGCGCGATCATCGTGGCGACCGAGGGCAAGACCGACCGGTCCGACCTCGAGCGGACGGCCCGCCGACTGGAGTCCACCGGATGCCACGTGGTCGGCCTGGTGATGAACCACGTACGCCGCAGCGCGTCCGACGGCTACCAGGCCTACAGCTACAGCAAGTGACGTCCCCGGCGTCCCCGCCGGCTCCGGTGCCGTCGGGCGGAGTGGACCCACTGGTGGTCGTGGTGGCGTTCCACGCCCCCGACCTCCTGGAGCGCTGCCTGACCACCCTCGGGGCCGGGTTCGACGTCGTGGTGGTCGACAACTCGTCGGATCCCGCCGTGGCGGCCGTCGCCGGCCACCACCGGTGTGCCTACATCGACCCGGGCACGAACCTCGGGTTCGCCGGAGGTGTCAACATCGGGTGTGCCCGGCGGCAGGAGCGCGACGTCCTCCTGCTCAACCCCGATGCCGCCGTCACTCCGACCGCCGTCCGTTCGCTGCAGTCCGCCCTGTCCGCCGACCCCCGGGTCGCCGCCGTCGCCCCCGCCCAGTCGGGCCCCGGTGGGGGTGCGCCCGACCGGGTGGCCTGGCCCTTCCCGACCCCGGGCGGTGCCTGGCTCGACGCCGTCGGCCTCGGCCGGTTGCGCCGCGGCCGCGACTTCCTCATCGGCTCGGTGCTCCTGGTGCGCGGCGCGGCCCTCGACGATGTCGGGCCGTTCGACGACCACTTCTTCCTGTACGCCGAGGAGACCGACTGGCAACGGCGGGCGGCCGACCGCGGGTGGAGCGTCGCCCTCTGCCCCTCAGTCACGGCCACCCACGTCGGTGCCGGGACCGGGGGCGACACCGTCGTCCGCGAGACCCACTTCCAGGCGTCCCACGAGCGGTACATGCGCAAGCACCACGGGACTGCGGGCTGGTGGTCGTTCCGGACCGCCTCGGTCCTCGGCGCCGGGGTCCGGGCCGTGACGCTCCCCGGCGACCGGGGACGGAGGGCGGCGACCCGGATGCGCCTCTACCTGGCCGGTCCGATGGAGGCCGAGGCGTCGCTCGACCACCCCGGTCTACGCATCGTGCACGTCGTGGTGACCGACGCCTTCGCCGGGGTCGAGCGCTACATCTGCCAGGTGGCCAACGGTCTCGCGTCCCGGGGCCACCGGATCGAGGTCGTCGGGGGCGACCCGGCCCGCATGGGCGCCGAGCTCGACCGGAGCGTGGTCCACCATCCGGCGGCCACACTGCCCGGGGCCGCCCTGGCGCTGGCGGGGACCCGGGGGGCCGACATCGTCCACGCCCACATGACCTCGGCCGAGGCGGCCGCCTGCCTGGCCCATCCCGTCGACCGGGCGCCGGTGGTGGCCACGCGCCACTTCGCCGCGGTGCGGGGCTCCTCCCCGGTCAGCCGGGTCCTGGCCCGGGTCACCGTCCGTCCGATCGTGGCCGAGGTCGCCATCAGCGAGTTCGTGGCCCGGAGCGCGGGGGTGCCGACGACGGTCATCCCCAGCGCGGTCGCCGATCGGCCCCAGGCGGGGCTCGAGGCCCGGCAGGTGGTGATGCTGCAGCGGCTCGAAGCCGAGAAGGCGCCCGACGTGGGGCTCCGGGCCTGGGCCGCCAGCGGCCTGGCCGACCGGGGCTGGCGGCTGGTCGTGGCCGGGGACGGTGCACTCCGTCCGGAACTCGAGCGCCTGGTCGACGTGCTCGGCTGCGCCCCGTCGGTCACGTTCCTCGGCCAGGTGAGCGACACCGACGGACTCCTGGCGTCGTCGTCGATCCTGCTGGCCCCGACTCCGGCCGAGGGCTTCGGACTGGCGGTGGCCGAGGCCATGGCCCACGGCCTGGCCGTCGTGGCCGCCGGGAGCGGCGCCCAGGTCGAGACGGTCGCCGACGCCGGACTCCTCTTCCCCCCGGGTGACGCCGAGGCGGCCGCCCGGGAGCTCACCCGCCTCGTCGACGAACCTGGACTCCTGTCCGCCGTCGGACACGCCCTCCGGGCCCGCCAGCAGGAGCGGTACTCGCTACCCCTGCACCTCGACCGCCTCGAGGCGCTCTATGCCGCCGTGGCGGCCGGGCACCCCGTCGGGTCGGGGCCTCAGCCCCTGGCCACGGCGCGCTCGTAGAGGGCGCGCTGCTGATCGGCGACGCTGGCCCAGGAGAAGCGGGCGACATTGCCACGACCCGCCTCGCGCAACCGGGCCCACAGGCCGGGCTCGTCGAGGAGGCGCACCAGGGCGGACGCCAGGGCCGTCGGATCCGACGGCGGGACGAGCAGCCCGGTTTCCCCCACGACGTCCGGCAGGGCACCACTGTCGCTCGCCACCACCGGCACGCCGGAGGCCTGTCCCTCGACCACCACCCGACCGAACTGCTCGACCCAGCCGTCCGTCGTCACCGACGGCACGGCCAGCACGTCGAAGGTCGGGAAGACCTCGACGAGGGCCGCCTCGTCGACGTGACCGTGGAAGGCCACCCGTCCGGTCAGCCCGAGTCCGGCGGCCAGGGTCCGGAGGGCCGCGTCGTCGGGGCCGCCGCCGTAGACGTCGAGGTCGAGCCGGTCGTCGAGCGCCACGGCGCGCAACAGGACGTCGACCCCTTTGAGCGGGATCAGGCGGCCCACGAAGCCGACGCGCAGGCGCGGCCCGGGCGGCGGGCGCTCGGACGGACGGAAGCGGTCGGTGTCCACGCCGAGCGGGAGGAGTTCGAGCTCGCCGACCAGGCCCTTGCGGCGCAGGATCCGCCCCGCCTCGGCATTGCAGGTGTAGGCGCCGGCCGCAGACCGCAACGACCAACGCTCGAACCAGCGGAAGGGCGGCGGGTACCGCTTGTCGAGGTTCTGGGCCGAGCACACGAGGAACGGCGTCCACCGGGCCCGCAGCGCCCGCAGCACCAGGACCTCGGCCACGGCCAGGCCGAACGGCTCCTCGTGCATGTCGATCAGGTCCCAGCGGCCGTCGCCGAGCAGGCGCCACAGGGGCCGGGGGTCGAAGAGGAAGAGGTTCGGGTGCCTGCCGATCGTCGCCACGGGCACGACGAAGTCGTCGCCGTCCGCGGTGAATGCCACGAGGGCACCGCCTTCCTCCCACCGGGCGGCGGACACTGCGGTGAGGTCGACTCCCCCGGCCCGCAGGAGGCGTTCCCGCTGGCGCCAGGCCGTCACCACGGCGCTGTGGGAGATGCGGAGTACCCGCAGGCGGCCGTGGGCCGGAGCCGGTCCAGAGCTGCCTGGCGTCGCCACGGGCGGAGCGTACCAGCAGGGGTCCGGAGCAGGGCCTAATGCCTCTTTGCACCCTTATTTCTCACGGAGCGTGAGGATTGCGGGGGTTTGGCCGAGAATCCTCTTAAGTTGCCAAATGGACAGCCGATCTGCTCCGTATGAACCGGGCAGGGGACACCACGTCGAGCATGGGTCGGAAGCGGGCAGGGGCACTCGGGAGCGTCGCCCTGGTGGCCGCAGTGATCGTGGGGGCGACGGTGCTGGGCACGGCCCACGCCACGGCCTCCCCGCCCCAGATCGCCGGCAGCCCGGCGGCACCCACCGCCGCCGAGACCAGCCCCCAGTGCACGACGACCAACCCGGCCGCCGTGCTGGGCCCGCAGAGTTCCTCGCTGCCGTCCAAGCCGGTGTCCACCGTGGTGACGCCGTCGGGCGGTGTCACGGGCTTCACGGCGACC
>Ga0182016_10000480_pt1 | contig 49777 bp, 44 predicted proteins | sample 712S2MmetaG_FD_120491 | JGI IMG/M metagenome (GOLD analysis project Ga0182016, IMG submission 120491) | Permafrost microbial communities from Stordalen Mire, Sweden - 712S2M metaG | ecosystem: Environmental > Terrestrial > Soil > Wetlands > Permafrost | place: Sweden: Stordalen | collected...
CCGCCTTTTCCAGTAGGCCCTTCTGCATCTCCCAATCCGACGGCTGACCTGTCGAACAAATATGAGTCCGTTGCGGAGGTATTCTGGATGACGATGAAGACCGGAAGTATCCCTTTGGAGCTGAGGCGAAAATTGAAATATGTCTTCTGCTGTTCTGCGTCTTCCACCGGTTCGACGGCGACGACCAGGCTGGCCTCAGCCACTTTGTTGGCGTATTCGACCGCCGGTCGCACGGGATAGTCGGGAAAATGGTGACCGGTGTACGCGGGGCGGACCAGAAACAGAATCGCCAGCGTGCAAATAACTGCCGGAAAGCTAGTTCGAAGCACCGAAGCACTCCCCCTCCGCGACCGAAACGCCCTAGGTGTGATGAAGGCGTGAACTGCTGATTCTGACACGCGCAGGCGTTGTGAACAAACATACCCGACGTTCAAATCGGACATAAAGCACCACTCTGGCGGCACAGTCTAACTAGGTTGAAACTTTAACGTCGATTTGCCCGCTGCTTATGAACACTGGGATCTTGGGTTCTCGATGAAAATGCTGCAATAGCCGACGCTGAAGCTTGGGAAAAGACAACATCTTTCCTGGTCGGCCAAGCACTGCTACCTGGACAATTTGCCAGGATTAGGCGGGAGCGCGACGGATTCTGATCTAACTAATGATCCTGTCGGAGATGCGAGTTAGTTTGCCTCGTTCGAAAACCTAAGTCAAGCTAATATCCATCTGCGGCGTAATTTATTGCCCAGAGTCCGATGATGGGATTCGTCTGTGACGCCTATCGCACGACCAAACGGAGAAAGTGCAGCCGACAAAGTCCCCGCCGTTCTGAAAGCGAAAAGCGCTTGTTCGATCCAGCAGAAAAGGGCCGCACGCGGCGGCCCTGATCGAGAGAGAAAAGGTTGATTACAGCGTGGACTCGATCTCGAAGCCCCAAGCTTCCAGAAGCGGCTCAGGAATGTACTTCGAGTTCTTGTTCTTCCGCGCCCATTCGCGCAACCGGGTCGACCGAATGTACTGGTCCGGCTGCAGTTTGAATTCTTTCACCACCTGCTCGAATTCGGTGATGGTGGGCACCACCGGCCCGATGGGCTCGGGTTTGCCCCAGTTAGGATTGCCACGTCTTTTTGCCATGTTTGTGTTTCGTCCTGATTCGTAGAGATCTAACCCTGGATGACCGATGTGTTCCCGGCGATACCCTGACCCGGCGTAACTAATTGGATTCACGAAGCTTTGACAACGATTCAGCAGCCACCGCACAAGCGTTCTTCAGGATCGACGCGCCAGAGAAGGGTTCTAAGTCAGCCGGAGGAACTTAATACTATAGCTCCATTCTGGGACGACTTCAAGGAAAAATCGGCTTGCCCGGCCGCTAGTTGCCACAAAAGTTGTATCACACGTGGTAAATCGTTCACTATCTCCCTAAGAATCAGACGGATGCACGCTAGAAAGGTAAGCTGAGAGGCCTGCCCAATCCCCACCAAGAAATGATCGTTAACGTCCCCTGATCACGTGCTGAGGGGTAGTTGCGGCACCACGATCAAATCGACCCCAGGCACATCCTGGTGGCACACAAGCAGTTAAAGAGTTATTCCGGGGAATTTTCATCGACTGACGGGGGAATCCAACGGCCAGTTCGCCATCGACGGCAATCTGAAGTTCGTGCGAAGACGAAAGTGGTGACGTTCGAGGTAAGAAAACGGAGCACCAGACCACGGCGCCCCGTTCGCGATTCACAGCAGGTTAGGGCATCAACACGGCGTCAATCACGTGAACTACGCCATTTGATTGGTAGACGTTCGCGGTCGTCACCATCGACATACCGCCCTTTTCGTCGGTCAGAACGATGTGCTTACCTTGCATGGAAGCGGTGAGCGTTTCGCCGTTGGCCGTCTTCAGCGTGGCTTTTCCACCGCCCTCCTTAATCTGCTTCATGAGGTCAGCCGCATTGATCCTGCCGGGAACTACATGGTAGGTAAGGACCTTCACCAACTGGTCCTTGTTCTCGGGCTTCAGCAGCATTTCGACCGTTCCCGCAGGCAGCTTGTTGAAAGCGTCGTTGGTGGGCGCAAATACGGTGAACGGCCCGGGAGTCTCCAGCGTCTGCACCAGGTCGGCGGCCTTCACGGCTGCGACCAGGATGGTCAGGTTGTCGGCCGTGGAAGCGTTTTGCACGATGTTCTTGGTGGGGTACATCGGAGCGCCGCCCACTACCGGGTCATTCGATCCCGGCGCGGCCATGGCCATAACTGCCACCGTGATTGCGAACAGCACTACCAGAATTTGCTTCTTCATATTCCTCATCCTCTGAGCGCGTGGATTTTGAATTTTGATCGCTCAGTGGGATTACGTGAAGCAAGCAAGAATGGATTTAACGATATCGAACGGGCTGATGAAGCCTTTATCTTTCGGATACTTCGGTTCGGATGTCCATTCATGAACCCGGTCGCACTTGCGTTCGCTTCTCGTCGAGCTAGCGATATTCGGCTGTAGCCTCGCTACTGGGTCACGGTGAGCGACGTGGTGGCGGCGACGCCCCCGGCGGATGCGCCAATGGTGGTGCTTCCGATGGACACCGGAGTTGCCAGCCCAGCGGCGCTGATGGTCGCTACCGAAGTGCTGCTCGAGCTCCAAACTGAAGTCGTCGTGACGTTTCCAATCGAGCCATCGGAGAAAGTGGCTGTCGCGGTGAATTGCTGGGGCAGACCGGCGGACAGCGAGATTGACGGGTTCGCGGGACTTATGGTGATGGAGGTGATGGTTTTACTGCTGACGGTCAGCGAAGCGGTACCGTTTACGCTGCCCGACGTGGCGGTGATGGTCGTGGTCCCCAGAGCCACGGCAGTAGCCAGACCAGAGCTGTCGATGGTGGCAATGTTGGGGGCGGAAGATGTCCAAGTCACATGGGAGCTGACATTGCTCACCGTGTTGTTGCCGAGCGTCCCCGTTGCCGTGAACTGTTGGGTATTGCCGGGCAGGATAATAGCACTGGCGGGCGACAGCGAAATCGACACAATCGTATTCGCGGAAGGAAAGAACCCACCGCAACTGCTGAGTAAGATAGCGGCGAGAAGTCCTGCCCCAAGCCTGCCTAGCCATGTGAGCCGATGCACGTTGATTGTCCCACCATTCCTAGATTCCGGGGCCCGTTAACCAGGGTTAACCCGTTCCGGTCCAGCATGTTGCGATCGTTCGCGGAGGCCATCTCCTATCGTTGAACGGGTTGCAGGCTATCTTACTATGCTGCGAGTAACTACGTAAGACGTGGAGCAGCCCGGCGTGGTTAGCGAAGATTCCGGGCCTGTTCGAGGCGGAAATCGCCGTTTTTGGGAAAATCTTCTACCGTTCTCTAACCACTTTCCCCTTTTGAACCAATTCCGCCCTCGCCGCCTCAATTCACCAACCGATACGTCACTCGTCACAGACAAACCGATGTCTGCCGTCCGATCATTGAGGTGTGGGCGGCCTGGTTACAGAGGGCCTTTCAGCCCTGTGAAGCAGTCATGCCAGGATCGACTCGGCCCCCTGAATGAGGCTGCCTAGGTGAACTCCCAGAGGAGGCTTACACTTATGAAGCAGGCAATTTTGCTCCTCGTTCTAATGACGGTGACCCAACTGGCAGCGCAGGAAAAATCCAGTGTCACGGTGAAGGGCGCCGAGGTCAACAACGGGGTCGTGATAGCTACAGTTACTCAAGCAGCAACGCCGGAACAGGGAAAAGCGTCATTTGCCCTGCAGTGCAACCAGAGCGTTACTTCTTGCAAGGCCCCCGAACCGGGATCGTACATCATGGTGCGCTTGCCCAAGAACTGGGGCGCGTACGACTGCGCCAACGTCGATCTCTATCCGAGTTCGGCGGATCCCGCCACCAGTCAGAAGATTGGCGAGTATTGCTTGATCGAGAAGTAGCGCCCGCGCGGGCAACGCGCGGACCGAGCGAAGGAATGTTCCGGCCCGACGAGGTCCTGGACGGAATTCGCGGATGCAGAACTGGGTAACAAGGGAGTGCCGGACAAGGCTGGAGAGATGAGAAGTGTGTGTTTTTCTTTAATGACGAATGCGATTTCAGGGATGACGATCAGTATGATTTCTTCACGCTTGCAACCCAGGTAGAACGCCGCCAGCCTTCTGTCCGGGTCTCTTTCGGCGGGCGAACAGAAAAGATTCCCTTGGGTGCTGCACCTGGTCCGCCGCAGAGAAATCCCGGCTGCACGCCCGTGGAACTCGAACGTGACCTTCGCATCAGGGCCGACATTTTGTTGGAGGGAAGCTCTGATTAAGTCCGGTCCTTCAAAGGAGACGGCCTTCAGGCCGTCCGCAAATATCGGATGTGAAATAGGGGCGTTAGACTCGAAAGCATTGCCATGGACTGCGGATTACGGAGCAGGTGCCCCAGACATGAATTTGCAGCAAGATTTCCCTCTCAGGCGTCTATAATGATTGAACTGGGTGAACCTGATGACAAACGACATCCTTCGACTTCGAGACGCTTTGACCCGCGACAGTGAGGACAGCCGATTTCGCGAAAAGCTCAACCAAGATTCTGAAAAGATTCGCAGGTCCCTCAGCGATTCGGGTGAATATCGCGTCCAGACCCCTAAAGGGACGATCTTGATCCGGTCGACCAAGAAGACCGCCTAAAGCCGGCCCATGATCGCCATCATAGCCTCAGCACTACTTGGGCTTTATGTTTTCCTTCCTGAGTTTCTTTTCAAGAGATTGGCATTCAACTTTCGCGTCGTCACCCAGACGCAGAAAGGCCGCTTTGAAGAGATCTTCTCAGGCGCTGGGGTCTCGATTATACCTTTTCTCTTCACTCTTCTTGCTTCGAAGACGCTGTGGATTGTTGGCCACTGGCCTTTTCTTCTCGAGGAGAGCGTGGCCAACAAATATTCTGATTATCGAACCGTAATTACTGCCCTTTCCAGCGATCAATATTTTCAGGAGCATCTTGCCGCGACTTGGCTCGCTATATCGCACGTGCGACTCGATCAATTTCGCTTTCTATTCTGGATGTATTGCGCTCTAGCTGTAGAAATCGTTTGCGTGGTCCTGCTCACCTACGGGTTTGGCTTTCTCAGCCAATACTCCCTCTATCGATGGACCTTTGGCAAGATTTTTCTTGGACGCGTGTCTCACTGGGAAGTGCTTCTTACCGGGTTCGCTTTTCCTCGAAAGGCCCAACCACAAGGCGGTTGATGCGATGACTACCGATGATCACTTGTACGCAGGAACGGTGGCCGATTACTTCCTGCGGGCAGACGGCGAATTGAGCGGGTTGCTGCTGAAAGACATCAAGCGCTTCAGATTCCAACAGATGGAGGAAGATCGAAAAGCTGGGCTCAAGCCCACGCCTAAAGACTATTGGAAAGAAATCCCTGGGGCGAACTTTTACTTGCCTGCCGAGAAGATCGCCAACTTGAACATTAGATACAACGCGCCCCAAAAAGAGTTGCGTCAGGATTTGGAGCGGTGGTTGGAGAGTCTGAATCTAGGTGAATCGGTCACGATTTCTCTGGAAAGCAGCGATAACTCAGGCAGTAGCCAGACCCAGCAAGACGCGGACAGCGAGTCATCGAGCGAGGATGATTCGCCTATTCCTCCGAGGCACTAAACCAAGAATTGAAGGTAACCAGTGGTGGGCGACGATCTGCCGCCGCCAAGTCCATCCCCAGCTCGACTAGGCATTTTGCCAGTAGCGAATTTCGCCTGCAAGTAGTAGATATGAACAGCACAAAAAAGAGAGCAGTGCGCTAGACCCGCCCCGCACCACCTTGCCGAATGGCCATGCGGTGCCTCGGCGATCAGGTTATCTGCGGGCCCGGACTGGACAATCACAGCTTCCCTCTTCAGCTCAAACTCATGTTCCCGGAGGACGCCAGTGTCAAAGAACCACAAGAAAGACAAGAAAGACAAGAAAGCCAAGGGCAAAGACAAGAAGGACCCAAAAGCGAAGAAGGAAAAACCAACCAAGCCGGCCAAGCCGGAAAAGCTGGCAGCGGTGGGCGGAATTATTGGGGATGCAGTTGAGAACGCGGGCGCGACCTACAGCGACGGCCATCCGCAGGACCGGGTGCAATACCTGGAAGCCAAACTCATCCTTAGGCCCGACCGCTTCGTTTCCGTGGACAGTTTCCGCGACTTCGGCAAGCTGGTGCAGCGCACGGCCAAGGACCTGAAAGTCGGTTTCATTACCGATCCCAAAGTCGGCCGGCGGCCCGACATTCGGGAAATCGTGTTTATGGACACGCCCGACTTCCGTCTCTACAACAACGCTTTTATCCTGCGGCGGCGCATCGTCTACATCGATGGATTTCCCGTGGGCGATCCGGAAATCGTCTTTAAGTTTCGCCACCCGGACGAGAAGACAACGGCGGCCTTGGACGTGCGCCCCAACATCGCCGGCGCTTATCAGATTAAGTTCAAAGCTGAGGCCCTCCCGCTGAAAGACCAGTTCGGCGGTTTTCGCATTTTGTACTCCCACAACTGCGGCTTCGGCTTGAGCCAGATGCACGAAGGCGACCGCCTGGGCATGTGGGCGCTGGCCAATGTGTTTCCCGCGCTCGCGGTGCTGAAGAAGTCGGAGGATGAAGAGGTCTCGCTGGTAAATGAGGCGATCGTGGAGGAAGTGCTGCTGGAGCTGGGGAACCTCGATTTCGGCAAGGGAGTGACGGCCCACTGCAACGTGGCGTTGTGGCGCACCCGTGGCGAGCACACTCCGCTGGTGGGCGAATTTGCTTACCAGGTCAAGTTCAATCGCGGAGATGAACTGCACGTCAAGCCGAGAAAACTGTGCGAGCAGTTCTTCATCACCCTGCAACAGGATGTGAAGGACTGGATCTCGCTGGGTGCCACTAAGACGGGAATGGTATACCGTCTCAAGGGCAATCCGCCGCAGAGCCATGAGTGACGTCAGCGCAAAACCGGCCCTTGAATCCTCGTCCCCGGCTGCTCCCGCATCTGGGGACATATCCGTCGTCAGCATATTTCTCGAATTCCTGTTGATCGGAGCCACCAGCTTCGGCGGCGGTGTAGTGGCCTACTTGCGCAGCGGCTTGGTCATCAAGCGAGGCTGGGTGGATGACCAGAAATTCGTCGAGTATCTTGCCATCAGCCAAACTCTACCCGGCCTGAACGCGACCAATATGGCGGTGCTGGTAGGTGACCGGCTGCGCGGATTTTTCGGAGCGTTGGCCGCGATTGTTGCCATCTGCCTGCCGGGCGCGGTGCTGATGCTGATTGCCGGAGCTTTGTACCAGTCGCACGGCGACAAGCCGCTGGTCACCGCCATGCTCAGGGGCGTGGCGGCGGCCGCTGTGGGACTTATTCTGGCGACCACGATTCAGTTGGGCAAGAAGTCGCTGGCCCACGTCTACGACCTGATATTCGTCGGCCTGACGGTCTTCGGGGTCGATCGCCTTCACCAGTCGGTGCCGCGGGTGCTGATCGCCGTCGGTATCCTGGCAATCCTTTGGTACCATCCCCGCAAATTCAGGGAGGTGAGCCAATGAATCAGATCATCGCGTTGATTCGCGTGTTTTCCTATCTGTCGATCTTGACCGTCGGCGGCGGTCTGGCTGCCTTTCCGGAAATGAAGGTGCTCACCGTCGACGTCCACAAGTGGCTTACCTTCCCCCAGCTCATTCACCTGTACAGCATGGGGCAAATCGCTCCTGGGCCGAACATGATGATGATTGTCTCCATCGGCGAATGGGCGGCCGGCATTCCGGGTGCAATTGTTGTCCTGATCGCTTTCTTCGGGCCCACGGCCTTACTTGCTTTTTACGTCGGACGCCTGTGGGTGAAGTTGGAAAAGTGGCCATGGAGAAACTCGATTCAGCGCGGACTCTCCCCCGTCGCCATCGGTTTGCTTCTGGCCGGCTGCTTGAGTCTGGCCCGGGGAGCAGTGAGTGGCTGGGTCACACTAGCCATCGCGGGCGCGGTGCTTTTGATCTTGCTTCGCTCCAAGATCAATCCTGCTTTCCTGGTCTTGGCGGGTGCGGTTGCCGGCGGCTTGGCATTCTACCGTCCGTAATCATCTCTTAGAGGCGGCCGGCGCGTTCACCGTTCGTTGCACCGCCTCCAGCAGCGGCACGCGCGGGCGCCAGCCAGTTTCTTCGCGGATGCGGTGGGTGTCGTACCAGCGATTTTGCCAGGCCCGACGCAGTTGATGTTGCGATAGCCTGGTGTCTCCCATCGGCAGCAGAAGACGCAAAGCTTCAGCGAAAGGGCTTGCGATGCGCATCGGCCAGGCGGAACAGAAGCGGGTCGCGGAGCCGTCTACGGATCGCCTGACCTCGTGATAGCGGCCCAGCGTCAGCTCATCGTCATCGACCACATTGAATTGCCGCAGTCCTTCACCGCTGGCGGCAGCCATCTGCATCGCATCGATCAGATTCTCGACATAATTCAGCGGAAGGCGGTGATTGGGATTGCCGAACACGACGTTAGTTTTTCCCATGCTGAATCCTAGAATGCCGCTGGGCAGCGGCCTTCCCGGTCCAAAGACGATCCCCGGACGGAGGATTACGGTCGGTATCCCTGTTTGCTGTGCAAACGTCGCAACCCTGCGGTCGGCAGCGATCTTCGATTCTGCGTAAGCGTCCCGCAGATCAGGGTGCTGGTCGAAGGGCGTGTCTTCGTCAATGCGCTCGCCTTCCGGGATCGGACCATAAACTGCCAGCGAACTGACATAGACGATTTGCTTCACACCTTGCTGCGCACAGGCTGCCAGAACGCCCTCAGTTCCCGTCACGTTAGCGGCGAAGTAATCCGCTCGAGTGCCCGGCGAGCCGAGCTGGGCCGCGAGGTGATAGACAATATCCGCCCCTTTGATTGCCCGCGCGATGGAATCGGGATCGGCGAGGTGTCCCGGGATGATTTGGGCGCCGGCCGCTGCCAGCTCGTCAGCGCGATGCGACGGTCGCGCCAGGACCTGCACCGGTACGCCTTTGGCGAGCAGATCTCGCACCAGAAATGTTCCCAGAAATCCGGTACCGCCGGTTACGCAGATGCCCATAGGGCTTGATCTCGTCAAGCGAGGAGCGTACACGCTTGCGGCCGACACTCACACGTAGCGCGCGTCCTCGACCAGACTTTTGCTCGTATGTTAGATTACACTTTCGCTTGCTGATCGAGTTTATGGCGCTGGAGAGTTCCAGCAGTTCCGCCCCGGCGCATCCGTGATTTCGCTCCCGTGAAGCAGTTTAGCCGCACACTTCGAGAGACAACACGTTGACCATCGCAGGCTACATAGTCCTGATGGTCGCTGCCATTCCCGGCATCTATTACCTGCTGGCGATCTATAGTTCCGCGCATTATTTCCGCGTGGCGCGGCGCGAGAACCCGCCTAACACCGATTTCTTTCCGCCCATAAGCTGCCTGAAACCGATCCGCGGACTGGACGACGACGCCTACGAAAACTATGCCAGCTTCTGCCGCCAGGATTATCCCGATTACGAGATCTTGTTTTGCGTCGATGGTGACGATCCGGCTTTGCCGGTCCTGGAAAAACTGATTGCCGATTTCCCCGAGCGTAAGATTCGCCTGCTCTATGGCTCAGGTCGAGATGCCATCAACGATAAGGTCGGGCGCCTGGTGCGACTGGTGAGCGAAGCGCAGAATGAGCTGCTGGTCATCACCGACGGCGATATTCGCGTAGGGCCAGACTACCTGCGGGCCGTGGCCCATCCCTTTCGCGATCCGAAAGTCGGTGGCGCTACCACGTTGTACGTGTCGACCGAGGAAACGACGTTGGTGCAGGAATTGCAATCAGTGGGCATGATCTCCGACTTTTTTGCCGGCATCCTAGTCGCCTGGCAGCTCGACGGCATCAAGTTCATGTTCGGTCAGTCGATCGTCACCAAGCGCGAACATATAGCCGGCTTTGGAGGTTATGAGGCCATCGAGAACCGGCCGGCGGACGATCTCAACGTCGGACGTCTGGTTGCCGCCCAGGGTTACGAGGTCAAGCTGCTGCCCTATAGAGTGAAAACAGTCGCCGATTTTCAGGGCCTGAAAGACTTGTTCTACAAACGGGTGCGCTGGATGACCGTCATGCGCCTGATGCGCGCCAAGGGCCACTTTGGTCTGATCTTCACGTGGGGACTGGTCTGGGCGCTGATCGCAGTTGCGATCCATCCGTCACGTCCCATCGTGATCGGCTACCTCGGCAGCTACGTGGTGCTGCGAGTAGTCTTGACCTGGCTGATCGGGATCCATGGAATGCGTCAGCCCGGCATGTGGCCGAAAATGCTGCTGGTCCCGCTGTGGGACGCGATGGCATTTCTGATTTGGATTCTCAGCTTTGGCCGGAAAACCATCCGTTGGCGCGGCTTCGAATATTACCTGCGCGACGGGATTCTGGTGCCTGTGGACCCGGCAAAATCGCACGGGCCGCGCTGAGTTCAGCGCTCGGCCGTCACCCAAGACCTAAGGAACCTAGCTCATGGTGCAGCACAAAGCGAAAGTTGCCATTGCCGGCGCTGGAGTCTACGGCGCCACAACCGCGGTCCGTTTGGCGGAGCAAGGGCACGATGTCCACCTGTTTGACCCCATCGGCATTCTGAACGCGGCGTCAGGAATCAATCAGTTTCGCATTCATTCGGGATATCACTATCCCCGCAGCCCGGAGACCATTCGCGAGACCATGGGAGCGCGTGAGGAGTTTCTGCACACCTTCGCGCCCGCCATTGTTCGCAATAGTCACCACTACTATGCGATTCCTCATGAAGGCTCGCAAACCCCGCCGGAGCTGTTCGAACAAGTGATGGCGGAGTACAAATTTCGCTTGCAGCCCTGCCGGCCCGACTGGATGAACTTCGATTTCATCGACAAATGCTATGAGGTCGAGGAGCAGATCTATGATCCAGAAATCCTGCGCGACTTGCTGACCGACCAGATCCGATCGCTGGGAATCCATTTCAATCAACGAGAATTTCTTCCCTCGATGCGTCCGGAGTACGACTACGTGGTGTGGGCGACCTACGGACTGGGGCCTTCGCGCGGCCTGTTCAAATCCGTGAAGTACCAGGTGGCGGAGAAAGTCCTGATTCAGCTACCGAAACAGTTGCAAGGCGTATCGTTGGTTGTCGTGGACGGCCCGTTTACCGCGTTCGATCCGTATGGCAGTTCGGAGCGGTCGATGTGGGGCTCGGCCAAGCACTCCAATCACTGGACCACCACCGATCCCAGCGAGCCGATTCCTGAGCGGTACGTGCCTCTCTTGAACGGACCGGGATTCGAGCCAATCTCCTGGGGCAGATTTGAGGCCATGCGGCAGGATTCGGCGCTCGGGGTTCCGGCGTCAGCCGAGGCGGTTTACCTGGGGTCGCGCTTCACCATCCGCGTGGTCGAGAACGATCCGCAGGACCGCCGGACGCTGTATGTGCAGGAAACGGCCCCGGGCGTGATCCACATCTTCTCCGGCAAAGTGGTGAGCGCGGTGAAGGCGGCACGGCTGGTCAGCGAAAAGATAGCGCAAGGATAGTCTCGGCGGGTGCGGCGCCTTAGGGCACGTTGTCTTGCGCGGGAAAGCGAACAATAACGCTAGTGGTCTGCCGCAAGCAACCGTTTTTTTCTGGAGGTTATTTTGTCCGGCTTTCCTGAGTTTCGGGAAGCCGTCGGTCTCGCTGGACTACCTTCCGGCCTTGCGTTGAGGCGATTGTCGAAGTTCAGCGATCGCTGAATCAATCAATCTATGCCCCAGTACGCTGGGAGGAATGTCGCAGGTCGGAGGACTGGTCTGTGGGTTGGCGGCGGCCAGCAATCCGGCCATGCAAGTGTTGCCCAGCGCAAATTGATTGGAAGCCGCAGACTGGAATGCGGTGAACACATCGGCCACATCGGCGCCGTACTGTTGGGCGGGCGCGGTGATGGCCTGGTTCAATCCCGGGATTGCCTGAGTGTCGAATTGGTTGGAGTAATCTGGCGAGTAGTAATTGACGATCACAATCGACCCCATATATCCGGTGCCGCGCAGACCGGCAAGAATTTGCGTCATGTTGGCTTCAGCAGTCGCGTACGCTTCTGGCAGGCCGTTCTCGATGCACTGCGGGTTGCCATTGCACTGCTCCTCCAGAAGAAGCAGGTCGTCGACGCCCAGCATGATTGTGACCAATGGCGTCGTCGCGAGATTCAATCGTAAGAATCCTGTTGCAAACGTGTATTGGGTTGAGTGGATGGAAGCGTAGGTCTCGTGCAGCGGGAAATAGCTGCGATACTGGTGGCAGCCGTTATCGGGCGCTAAGGGCGAAAGGAAGCTGCTGGTGGTTTCGCCCGGGCAGCTTGCGTTGACCACCACCCAGCCACCGCCCAGGTAGCCGCTCAGGTAGTCGCTGTAGGAAACGAAATTGGCAGGGTAGTAGTATTCGTAGTCTGCCTCCTCGATGTAACCGAACGGCACGCTGTCGCCGAGGGCCAGGTAACTCTCTGAGTTGCTACCGACGTCCTTTGCCGCGGCTGATCCGAGCGCAACCAACAAACTCATTAGCAGAACGCCCAACATGCGGAACTTCATCGCTGTTTCCTCCCGGAAAAGTGTCGTCCTAAAGGATAGGAGAAGAAGCATTGCGCCTCGCTGAGCGGAGAGGTTCCAGAACTAAACGTCGTACCCTGGAACGCGCAGCGCAAGTCTGCTCCGAAGATACTTTCTACACTTCCGACGGTTCCATTACGACTCCCGAAGGAGTGCGCACCGTGCCATTGCGATTGTTGCTGGCGTTTCTCCAGTTCACCTGGGGCATAAACACCGAGGTGTCGATGCGGTTCTTATACTTGAGCGCGATGTTGATCAGCGAGTCGATCAGCGAATCCGAAAGCATGTGCGGCTGCAAGCCCAGATCGATCAGCTTTGAATTCTTCGCGTTATAGTAGTGGGCTTCCGCTTCCACGCGCGGATCGGGAATGTGGTCGATCACCACGCTCAGGCCAAATTTCTCACCAGCGGCCTCGACCATGTGCGCCAGCTCTAGAACAGAAAACTGCTCGGTGAACTGGTTGAATACGCGGAATTCGCCAGGATTGGCCGGATGGTGGCAGGCGATCTCTACGCAGCGAATGGTATCGCGGATATCGAGAAATCCGCGCGTCTGCCCGCCTTTGCCGTAGACGGTGATCGGGTGGCCGGCGGCGGCCTCAATGCAGAAGCGATTGAGCGCGGTGCCAAAGATCTCGTCGTAGTCGAAGCGATTGACCAACCCCTCATCCAGGGCGGTCTCGTCGGTGGTGGTGCCGTAGACCACACCCTGATTCAGGTCGGTGGCGCGCAGGCCCCAGGCCCGGCAACAGAACATGATGTTGTGGCTGTCGTGGACCTTGGAGAGGTGATAGAACGAACCGGCCTGCTTGGGATAGGGAAGCACGTCGCTGCGGCCGTTATGTTCGATGCGGATGTATCCCTCTTCAATATCGATGTTGGGTGTGCCATATTCGCCCATGGTTCCCAGCTTCACCAGGTGGCAGTCGGGCTTGAACTCGCGCAACGCAAACAGCAAATTCAGCGTTCCGACAATGTTGTTTACCTGGGTGAAGGTGGCGTGCTCACGGTCGATCATGGAGTAAGGCGCTGACCGCTGCTCGGCGAAATGAATCACGGTATCCGGCTCGAACTCACGAATGTGGGCCGACAGGAACGCGTAGTCGCGCATGTCACCCTCGAACACTTCGATGACGTTTCCGGTAAGGTCTTTCCAGAGCTGCAGACGGTTACGCAGGGAGAGGATCGGGGTCAGCGTCGACACGCCCAGATCGATGTCCCATTTCCTGCGAATGTAGTTGTCGACGATGGCAACGTCATGTCCATGTTTGGACAAATACAGCGCGGTTGCCCATCCGCAGTAACCGTCTCCGCCCAGCACAGCAATTCTCATGCATTCTCCTTAGGGCTAATACAGCGTAGCTAAACACAATTCTCCGTATACAAATATACCGGGTTTACGGCAGGTTTGCAGGGGTTCCCTACTGGAGATCGATGCAGGGCGACGTGGTTGAAGAGGTGGCGAAGAGGCGCCGTCCCTGAAGGAGTCTGAAATAGAAGAGTGGGAAGGATTACTCCGCTCGCCCGCCGCGGCTCGGTCGGGATGGACAAGACCACAACTAGGTCGCCGGCTGGGGAAGCGGGAGATTGGTGAGCACAAACTTGCCACCACTCTGCGTCACAACGTTGAGCTTTTCCTGTCCAACAAGTTTTTGCAAACGCGGCATGGCGGATTCGCTGGCGACCAGGTAATACCTCGTCGGCGTCAGCCACAGGCTCTTCAGTTGCGGATCGTCAATGAAAACATCCGCCGCGCCCGGTGCGTAGGAGCCGTAAGACAGATTGAGCACGCGGCCATTCAACAGCAGCGCCGGCCGGTTGGTGTAGAAGGCAACCGACGAGAATGCATAATAGTGACGGTCAAGGATGAGTTGGCCGTCCGGCGAATGCAAGATCGCGTCCGCCAAAGGCCGCGATGACAGGAACGGATCGAAGACTACCAGCGCCACCTGGGCCGCTCCGTAGAACAGCACCATCATCACCGCCGCACTCAGGAAAGCGCGTTTTCCCACCGCGCGAAATGTCCCAATGGCGCCAATCAGAAAAGCTACGCCAGCCAACGCCAGCGGCAGCCGCAAATAGGCGAAGGACTGCAGCGTCAGGTCCTCGAAGTGCCCCAGCGATAATGTGTAGGCCCCGGGATGCGCGCTGAGGGCGCTAAAGATGTCGCCCGGAGTCGGCACCTTGCGTACTGCAATCAGGATCGCGATCACTGCGGTCGCCGAGCAGGCTGCAATCGCGGTAAGCACCATCGTCCCACGCCTGATCCAGTTGCCGCCCATCGCCATCGCCGAGCCCAGCAGCAACGCGAACGCCGGATAGCAGGGCATCGAGTAATACTCCTGGGTGGTGGAGAAGGTGAAGAACACCAGCACGAATCCGATCCAGCACAGGGCCAGCAGGCGCACGCGCCCCGCCCGGTCTAGCGGACGGAACGACAACTTCGCGACCGCAGGTAGGTAGACGCTCCAGGGGAAGAGCCAGATCAGATGGAACAGCCAGAAATACAGACGCGGGACAGTGTTGTAGTCCCGCGGATAGCGCAGATTCAGAAAGCGCAGCAGTTGCTCATTGATAAAGAAGAACCAAAGGAAGCCGTGATATTCGCCCTGTCCGCTGTGCATGGAAAGCGAAAGATATGGTGGATTGCGCAGCGTGGCCAGTACGTGCCAGGGAACCGCAATCAGCAGTATGATCGCCAGACCGCTGAAGGGATGCAGCCGCTTCCATGTTCTCGCCACGAACAATTGCTTGGTGAGAAATAAATAGATGAGGCTGGCGGCAACGGGAAAGAGCACTCCAATCAAGCTCTTCAGCAGCAGCCCAGTTCCCAGGCTGGCAGCCAGAGCGAAAGCCCAGGCGCGGGGATGTGCCTCGTCATCGTCGGTGATGCGCAGCAGCGCCCACATCGCCAAGGTAATGGTGAAAGTCAGGATGACGTCTGGAATCAGGACGCGGGTAAATAGAAACAGTCCCACGCAGGTGGCCATGCACAGTCCGGCATAGAAGCCGGCTTTCCTGCCGAAAGCCCACACGCCAAACGCGGCTGTGAGCAGGGCGAGAGCCATGCAGAACAGAGCTATCGGAATGCGCGCCGCCCAGTCGTGGACGCCGAAGACTTTGTAGGAGAAAGCCATCATCCAGTACACCAGAGGTGGCTTCTCCAGATACGCGACACCGTCGAGCCGGGCCGTGACCCAGTCTCCGGTCACCAGCATGGTTCGGGCGATTTGCGCCTGGACTGCGTCCACGTCGTCAGCTAGCGAAGGGGGGGAGATGATCCCGACCAGGTACACCGCAGCCGCAATCAGCAGCAGAGCTAGGTATAGGACCCAACTCCGGTTGAGACCAGTTGGCTGGTTGCCAGGGGCTTGGGTGCCTGGATGTTCCACTTTTTCATCCACAAAAACAGAATCATTAATCCCCATAGGTGATAGCCCATATTTACTCGCCTTTCCAGATGGTCATTCAGATGACCCTCGATTACTTCCGGACGAAAGATGTCAGAGTATTCGGCGGCGCCGGCGCGCAAGGTTTCGACCAACAGCGAGCGCAGAGGCCCGCGCAGCCAGTCGTGAGCCGGGATGTCGAAGCCCACCTTCGGCCTTTGCAACACTGATTTCGGAAGCTTGTCTTTCATCAGATGTTGCAGCACGATTTTTTGGCGGGATCCCGAAATCTTCAGCGATGCCGGAATCCGGCTGGCGAATTCCACAATGCGGTGATCGAGAAACGGAGGTCGCACCTCGACCGAATGCGCCATGCTGATACGGTCCGACTTCACCAGGATGTCGTCTGCCAGGTAGTACTTCTGATCGAACCACAAATACGGATCCAGATTGCCATTAGCTGCCGCCAGCTTCGACCCCGGCTCACTCAGGATCTGGTCGAGCGTGCGGGGCAAGCGCTCGGCGACCAGTTGCCGCTTCTCCAAGTCGGAGAAAGTGCCATTCCAATAAACATGGCCGCGCGCCGGAGACATCAGGCTGCCGGCCAGCAGACGCTTGACCTTGTACTCCAACCCAATCTTGTCATCCGAAACCGGCCAAGCCTGCATCATCCACTGCCCTAATCGCAGTGAACTCCTGGGCAGCATCCGGAGGTAAGAAGCGACGCGGCTGGCACGGTAGGTAAGATATCCGCCGAACAGTTCATCGGCGCCTTCGCCGCTGAGCGCGACCTCAGTCCGGGTCCGGCTCAGCTTGGCCAGAAACCAGAGTGGCAATGCTCCGGCGTCTGCACTGGGCTCGTCCGAGTAGTAGGCGAATTCCTGGATCGCGCCTTCGAGGTCCTGCTCGGGATTCAGGTCCAGCTCTTCGTGCTCGGTGCCGTATTCCGCCACCATCTGGTGGATATAGCTGCTCTCGTCGAAACTGCGGCCGCGGAACGAAATTGAGAAAGTCTTCAGCTTGGCGGATGTGGCCCGCGAAGCGTAGTGCAGGATGGTCGAGGAGTCCAAGCCTCCACTGAGCCAGACGCTCAGTGGCACGTCGGAGATCAAATGCTCGCGCAGCGATTGCTGCAGAAGGCCGTCAAGTTCTTCGCTGGCCGAGTCGAGCGATCGGTGGCTGATCTGGGGAGCGGGCAGAGTCCAATAGGTTTCCGAGCGCGTTGCTCCGTTCCGCCATTCGACCCACGTCCCCGGCAGGACCTTGCAGATGCCTTCCACCATGGTCCAGGGAGCGGGTATGTAGTTGAGGGCAAGGTAGCAATCCAATGCCTGCAGGCTGAGACGACGGTCAATCTCGGGGTGAATCAGGATCGCCTTCAACTCCGAGCCGAAGAACAACTCCTCGCCCTGGTGGGCGATATAAAGCGGCTTGATGCCTACCCGATCGCGCGCCAAAACCAGTCGCCGGGCGGAATCCGTCCAGAGGGCAACCGCAAACATGCCCCGCAGCTTCTGGAAACACCCGGTGTCCCACTCCATGAAGGCATGAAGGACGGTTTCGGTGTCGCAGTGGGTGTGAAAGCGGTGGCCCGATTTCTCCAGCTCAACCCGGATGTCGAGATGATTGTAAATTTCGCCGTTGAAGACGATCACCGTGTCGCCGTCGTCGCTGCGAAGCGGTTGATCGCCCGACTCAAGGTCCAGGATTTTCAGGCGGGTGGCGCCGAGAGAACAAGTCGAAGAGTGGTAGACACCTTGCTGGTCTGGTCCGCGATGGACCAATGTGGCCGTCGCCGCCGCGATCCTTTCCGGCCGCGGGGACCCGCCTTTATGAGTGAATCCGACTATACCGCACACAATGATTAAGCTTTCATTACTTATGTTACTAAACTAACACAAATGCTGCATTTGACTGGAAGAGTGGAGTGGGCGATATGCCCCTTTCTTGGGGCAATCCAGTAGCCGGAACCAGGTCCCGATTGGTCGTCCCGCCCGTCCCCGGTCCACAAGTGACTAGGGCCCCCTACTTGCCGGCCCACGGCTGCGAACTCCGACTTCCATATTGATGTCCTGCCCCGAGTAAAGCTTCGTGTACCATGGTCAGGGTCTCGCTCCGAGCAGCCACTGACAACGCCAATGCACACTCGACTTCACGCCAAAACTTACTTCCTCATCGCTGTAATGGTGGTTGCCGGGCCGGTGGGAAATCTCTTACTCGCCAAGGGCATGAAGCAGGTCGGTGAAATCAAGATTTGGCCGCCGTCGGAACTGGTGCCTGTTTTCTTTCGTGTGTTCGGCTCGCTCACGATTTGGATCGGGATTGCCTGTCTGATCGCTTTTATCGTGGCCTACATGCTGGCGCTGTCCCTGGCCGACTATAGTTATGTGCAGCCGGCCGCCGCGCTGGGCTATGCCGTGGTGGCAATTCTGGGCGCAATTTTCCTGCGCGAGGCCGTTTCCCTGCTGCGCTGGGTGGGCATTGCCTTCATTTGCGCGGGTGTATCCTTCATTCGCGGCACCAATCCCCGGACCACGGAAGCTCCCCGTTAATGCTGGAATTCGTCTTATTTGTCTTGATCATCGTGGTAGGGACCTGGGGGGAACTCTGCCTGGGCCGGGCGATGAAACAAACCGGCGAACTGGAGCGATTCCGGCCCTCCGCAATGGTCCGCCTGCTGTATCGCGCTTTGCAGATCAAGTGGATCTGGATTGGCGTCGCCATGATGGCGGTGGCCTTTTTTTCCCTGCTCCTGCTGCTTTCCTTGGAAGACGTCAGCTTCGTTGTACCCGTGACCGCCCTGAGCTATCTGGTTGGCGCCATAGGGGGTATCTTCTTCTTGGGGGAGCGCGTCAGTGGGCAGCGCTGGATCGGCATAGCGCTGGTTTGCGTCGGAGTGACCCTGGTAGTCATCGGTAACAGATAGCAGCTTATGCCTGAAGTCGCTACCCCGCCCTCGACCTTGTCGCGCTTCAATGTTTCGGGAGCGTTGGTTCTGCGGGAAATTCTGTCGATGGGAATTGACTCTCTGCGTGCCGACAAGTTGCGTGCCGCTATGACCGCCCTGGGTATGGCTGTCGGCACCACAGCCCTCATTTTGGTGGTCACAGTTGCGCTCACCGGCAAACGTTATGTGCTGACCCAGATCGAGAACGTCGGTACCAACGTTATCTGGGCTGAATATTCCGGAATCTCCAGCGCCGGATCCAGTGTCTCCGCGGCAGATTACCTCACCATCAAGGACATGACTGCTGCGCAACAGCAAGTTCCCGGCATTCAAGCGGCGTCGCCGGTGCTCAATATGCATCAGCGCATGGCAGTTGGGGGAGGCAAGGAACGCGAAATCCTGGTCCTGGGAGTCGATCCTGACTACCAGCCGGTGCGGCGCATCGTCGTCAGCGCCGGCAGATTTTTCGATCAGCAGGATTCGCAGTCGGGCAACAAGGTCGCGCTGCTAACCGAAAGCCTGGCCAAGCGGCAGTTTGGATCGCTCGATCTGGCGCTGGGACAGACCATCAAAATACAGGAGGTGCCCTTCGTCATCATCGGCACCTTTCGCGAAAGCGTGGACACCTTTGGCCGCTCGGAGATCGAGGACGACACCGTCCTCATTCCTTACACGGTTGCCCAGGCGCTGACCGGCACCACCGCCGTGAATCAGATTTATTTCTCCATGTCCGACGCCGCCAGCATACCCGTTGCCACCGATAGCATCCACTCCGTCATCGCCGTGCGGCACCGGCCCGAATCCGTCTACAACGTCAGCAATCTGACGGAAGTGTTGAGGCTCGCCAACAAGACCGCGACTGCCTTTACCTCGGTCCTGCTGCTGTTCACGGCGGTGACGCTGATTGCGGCCGGGGTGGGAATCATGAATATCATGTTGGCTACGGTGCACTCGCGAATTCACGAAATTGGAGTTCGCAAAGCGATGGGAGCCACCCGGCGCGCGATTCTCTTGCAGTTCCTTTTCGAAGCGGTGTTGATCGCCCTGCTGGGAGGATCAGTGGGAATGATTGTTGGTTTGGGAATCCCGCTTTCCATCGAGATCTTCACCAACCATTACATACCCGTCTCCGCGCTGTCGGCAGTGGTCGCATTGCTGGTTTCCTGCGCCGTGGGAGTGGCCTTTGGTATCACCCCGGCTAACAATGCCGCCAAACTTGATCCCGTGGAGTGCTTGCGGCACGAGTAGCGGGTCGGGAGTCTGCATCAGCGCAGTCCGTTTCACTATCATTCTTTCGACAGGGTTGCAGTCACTATTCACAGATACAGGAGACGGACAGGCTTAGGGGAAAACCCGCTCTTATCACCGGCGCAACCAGCGGCATCGGACTGGAAACGGCCCGCGAGTTTCTGCAGGAAGGGGCGCCGGTTGCGATCACCGGCAGGAGTCAAGCCGATCTCGATGCGGCGCGAAAAAGTCTCGGCAGCGACGTGGTGATGATCGCCGCCGATGCCAGCGATGCAAGCAGCCAGAAAACCGTGGCCGAAGCTGTCGCTCAAGCCTTCGGCAAACTCGACATCTGTTCGTCAATGCCGGAATCGCCGTTCTAAAGCCCATCGAACAGTGGAACGAGGCCGAGTTCCACCGCTCGTTTGATACCAACGTGAAAGGCCCGTTTTTTCTGGTGCAGGCGTTGCTGCCCGTATTCGCTAGCCCCGTGGCGATCGTGCTGAACACCTCGGTCAACGTCCATATCGGCCAGCCCAACACAACCGTCTACGGCGCCAGCAAAGCGGCATTGTTGTCGATGGCGCGCACTCTTTCCGGCGAACTGATCAGTCGCGCTATTCGCTTGAACACCGTCAGCCCAGGCCCCATCACAACGCCGCTTTATGACAAGCTGGGTTTATCGGCGGCAGATCTCAAAGCGGTGTCGGCTTCGATTCAGGCCCAGGTGCCCGCCGGACGCTTCGGTAATCCCAGCGAAATCGCCAAGGCTGTGGTGTTTCTCGCCTCCGATGAGTGTCATTTCGCGGTCGGCAGCGAGTTGCTCATCGATGGCGGAATGAGCCTGTAGGTCGCGGGTGGACCGCAGGTACTCGCAGGAGAGCTGTTGGTCTAATGGATAAGATCTCGCCGGAGACCGCAGCGATCAACTGGACAGGACGAACAAGAAGTAAGTGCAAGCCATTCCAAAGAATGGCGGGGTCGACGGGACTCGAACCCGCGGCCTCTGCCGTGACAGGGCAGCGTTCTAACCAACTGAACTACGACCCCACGTCTGAAATCAACGTGATACCGCAAACCCAAGTCGAATAAGGGTATTGCCGGTTTTGCATAGAACGCACGTTGTGCTTGGCGTGCTTACAATGGCATCTGTCCCTGCCAAAACCACCAATAAGCCGCTAACAAAAGTCTGTGCCCTCATGCGAAAATTATCTTAACACAGCGGGGGTCAGGAGTTCGCGCACTGGGAATCCAGGTAGTGTCCTGAGATTAGGACGCTCCCGGAAATCCAGGTAGTGTCCTACTGCCGCACTGGGCCGTCGATACAGACCATCGAACCCGGTGTAGATGTCTGAATCGCTCGGTTCCCGGCGGGTTGACTTACTGTACTTCTGAATCTTTAGCAGGTTGCTGAGAAACCCGGGAAAGCGGATCCTTCACCGGCTAAACAGGCTGCTGAAAAAGTCTTGTTCGACATGTCTTGAAGGGGCGTACCTTTAGGTGCGCCTTCCTAGGCCCTTTCTTGTCGCCATTCCGAGCGGGCTTCAGCCCGCGAGGAATCTGCTTTGCCGACTTTTTCAGCAGCCTGTAAAGTCGGTTTGATCTCGTTGCTGGGGCTACTGGCTACGTGGATTCCAGCGCAACGCGCTGTCGGGAAGAACGTTTACCTGGCATGACGATAAGAATGCTCCGCCCGTAGCGGTGATCAACCAGCAGTTTGCGCGCAGAATCTTCGGCTCGGTAAGCGGGCAATGGGCAGATCCTAAGCTGTCAAGGAGAAAACCAGCCAGCCATCGTGAAATTATGTTGCCTCGTCTCGAAGTCAAGGACATGGTTTCGCGGGATGCGCGAGGGTGACGAGCCTTGCGGGTCGGTATGTGAACCTGGGCAATTAGCCAGTATTTTCGTGGGCTGGGCTGTACCTACAAATACTACGAGCCCATGCTCAGGCTTCTCCGCTTCGTCCATGATGCCGGCCTTCAGCGCATTCATTTCGACTGACTTGCGGCTGGCCGCCTCCTTTGCTTTCGCAGCTGGCAGGGCCCGCAAAATAGCCGCCCGGCAAACTCAGGACGCTTTCCTCAGCGATCCTAACCCGGCAGCGATATGCCCCAAGGTTTGCGCGTGTTAGCGGACCGTGGCGAGTTCCTTGGCCTCCTGAGCGACGTGCCGCCAAGTCATGGCTGGAGCCGCCTTCACGACGTTGCCGATGACAATCAAACCTGGCCCTTCCAACTCCATGCCGTCGATTTCAGCCACGATGGTGTCGAGCGTGGCGAAGACCTGGCGTTGATGATCGGTAGTGCCCTGAGTGATCAGGGCAATCGGCGTGGAACCCGGCAGTCCATTTGCCGTGAGGTTTCTTACCGCCTCCCCAATTACGGTCATGCCCATGAACAATACCAGCGTGTCCGGACCGTTGGCCATCTTTCGCCATTGCTCGTCCGACAATCCTTTGCCGTTGCGCAGGTGAAGGCTATAAATCCCCAAAGAGTGGGCGCCGAATTCGCGATCGGTAACGGGAATTCCGGCATAAGCAGGTACGGAGGCAAGACTGCTAATGCCGGGCACGATTGCAAAGGGAATGCCCGCCCCGGCCAGCGCCCTCGCCTCCTCTCCGACGCGGCCGAAAATCATAGGATCACCGCCCTTCAAGCGCACCACCACTTCTCCCCGGCGCGCGCATTCAATCATCATGGCGTTGATTTCCGGTTGCATGTGTTGGCACATACCTTTGCGTTTGCTGACATCGAGACGCTCGGCGCCGGCACAATACATATCGAGCAAGACGGGATTGGCCAGTGCGTCGTGAATGACCACGGTGGCAGCGCGCAAACACTCGACGCCCTTGACCGTGATCAGTCCAGGATCGCCCGGGCCGGCGCCTACCAGATAGACATGGCCGGGAGCAAAGTACGGCTGCGTTTCCATCGCCGCAAAATCGCTTTCGACGTCAGCCGGTTGCGTAGCCCAGGGATAGTTTGCCACCGTCGATCGAGCCAAGCGGCGAATTGCATCCCGCCGGCCATTCGTGTCGAGATCACGCCAGCCCGGCTCATGCCTTGCCGTGGATGCCAGACGGCACAGATCGGCATATTTTTCTCCGAAGCCCGCTTTGGCATCGTCGCGGAGCACGGTCGCCAAAGTAGGGGCAGTACCATCGGTACCGAAGGAGACCGTGAAGGCGCCGCGACGCAACCAGGCAGGGAAGATGAAGTCGCTGTCATCGGGAGAATCGACGCGCATCACCAGCCGGCCGGCCGCTCGGGCATCGCGTTCCACCCGGGCATTGGTTTGTCCGTCGTCGGTGGCGGCGATCACCAGGAAGGCGCCTTCCAGCAGCGTGGCCTCATAGCTGCTCAGGGCCACTTCCACCGGCTCTGCGCTCCAGGTGTCATCTGCATTGAATGCTGTTGCCACCACGCGAACGCGCGCCCCGTGATCGAGTAACGCCCGGCACTTTCGGGCGGCGACTTTTCCGCCACCCACCACCACGCACAACCGGTCCTCGACTTTCAGATGCAACGGCAAGAACATGATGTCCTCCTAAAACAAAGCCCCGCGCCCTCCTATTTACGAGAGCCGGGGATGCCGTATTTCATCCTCAGTCGGATGCAGGAACAACTTGCAGCGACCTCATGCAGCGCGAGGTCACGGCAATCGCTACATCGTGGGCGGGCAGGTTTTCTGGCTTCCGTGTCGTTCTACTTGCCGCGCCTTCCCATCCTTAATCCGGACAGTGGCTAGACCGCGGCTTTCGTCAACGGTTACAGCGGCGGGACCGCAACGGATTTACACCGTTTTCCCTATTAAGCTTCACAGCGCCCGCCTGACTCTATCAGAGGAAAATAGGACAAACTCCCACCATGCCTGCCAATAAGACTTCTGCGAAACGAAAAACGCAGTCCGCCCTGCTGGCGGAGTATGAACCATGCTGTTAAGACGCATCCCGCCCACTCGCTACTTTCCACTCGCAAGCTGTTGCCACTCATCGATTAAGCGCGATACAGAAGTATGCATGCCGGTTGATGTCGGGGGAACTTGACGGTCCATGGTTGCTCGTGGACAAGACACACAATCGAGTTACGTCGATCACGCTCGCAATGTTTAACCATCACAGACAGGTTTTCTACAAGCCATCAGCTATCTCATAAATGTGCCGCGATCCGGACCATCAATGATTCGGGCTTCAGCGGCTGAGGGACCCGGTTTGTGGCTAAAGCCCTGACCTTTGCCGCCTTCCTTCGGCTTGGCTGAAGCCGCGCTCCGATACAAACCGGAACGACGCACGGAGATTGCGGCGTGCCTTCCAGATTGCCGGCCACTTGCGCCGGCGCAAGTGGAAAGTTTCCGTGATGTTTCAGAACGCCGACGCCAGGAAAAGTTTGCTAATCAAAACTACATAAGGATTGAAATGAATATCACACGCATGGCGTCTAACCATCACAGACAGGCGGGAAACTTTCCCGTTATAGTCCACGACAGTTCTTTGATTTGTTGTATCTCGCGCAGGCGCAGGGAACGCCGTGTAAATCGGCGACAGTGGCGCTGCTGTAACTGGCTACGAAACCTCAGGTACCCACCCGGAAGTTTGGGGAAGGCGAGGTGTAGGTCCGAAGCCAGAAGTCAGAACAACGGCCCGCGCGACCGGCCCGGAAACTTCGCTCCAAAGGAGATCGCGTTATGTGTGGTTCGCCTTAGTATCTTCCGCATTTTAATCCCTTACATCCTGAACGGTTGATCCGCATTGCGGCGTCTAACGCCTCTTGTTTCAACCGCGGGAGAACCGAGCACCTACGCGTGAATCCTGCGTTGGCGTGGCTGAAGGCCACTCCTCATGGCGCGGGAATCGCCCCCACAAAAGCGCCATGCAAGGAGTGAGCAATGATGTTCCTCAAGAAAGTCTTTCTTACCGCGATTATGTTTATAGTCGGCGCAGGCACGGCTTACGCGCAAGGTCTTGGTACGTTACGAGGCACGATCAAAGATCCCAGTGGTGCGGTCGTGCCCAAGGCGACAGTAAGCCTGAAGGCGACGGCTTGGTCGAGGGAACAAACTACCCAGACCAATTCAGACGGCGCATTCATTATCAGCGCCATCTCCTTCGGGCAATACACGCTGGAGGTGCAAAGCCCGGGTTTTGCGGTTTTGAGTCAGCAGATCCAGATGATCGCCGGCAGCGCTCCCTACGTTGAACTAACGTTGTCGGTGGTCTCGACGGCCAGTAGTGTGGAAGTCACAGCGACCACCACACCGCTGGAAGCCACGGCACCGTCGGCGGCCAGCGCTCCAATAATGGTTACCAGCCACGATATTATGCAGGCGCTTCCCGGCGCCGACCGGATGAGCAGCCTTCAGTTCATCACCGAAACCACTCCCGGGGCATTCGTCTTGCACGATCACCTGCACGTGCGGGGTGGACACCAGATCAACTGGATGATCAACAACGTACCAGTTCCGAATACCAATATGTCAAGCAACGTCGGCCGTGCCCTCGATCCCACGGACATCCAGCAGGTGCAAATCAACCGCGGCGGGTATGGCGCGCAGGACGGCGATCGCACCTTCGCGCAAGTGAACATCATCACCCGCAACGGGTTTCAATTCAACAAAGAGGCTGACTCCCTCGTAAGTTATGGTAGCGATAACCAAACCAACGATCAGGTGAGCTTCGGCGGCCACAGCGAGAAATTCGCGCTTTATGCCAGCCTGATCGGCAATCGCACCGATCTTGGCTTGGAGCCGCCCACGGCCCAGATCAGCCACGACATGGCCAGCGGAGAAGGCATTTTTACCACTATGTCGTACAAACTCGCCTCTGGAGACCAATTGGACTGGACGGCCACGGTGAGAAATGATCGTGATCAGATTCCCACCGATCCCAACGACTTGAATCCGACCGACACGAACTATGCCTACCTCCGCGACATCGACCAGGAACGGGATTCCTTCATTACCATGTCGTGGACGCACATCATCAATTCGAACGCCTTGTTAACCGTTTCCCCGTTTTTCCACTACAACAATTCACAATATATTCCCGGCGAAAGCGATCCGTTTAAGGCCACCGCTCTTAACACATCCAACTATGTCGGGGCCCAGACAGAATATAAATATGTGCACGGACCGAACAACCTGGTGGCGGGATTGTACGGGTTTTACCAGCACAATAACCAGTTGTTCGGCTTGGCAGAGGGAAGCACCTCTTCTCAGGTCTCGGCGGGGCCAACGGGCGGAGTCGGAGCGGCGTACCTCAACGATCAATACAAACCGTGGAGATGGCTGACCTTCAATGCCGGAATACGACTAACGCATTTCTCCGGTGTTACCGACGAGAATGCCGCTAATCCACGCGTGGGCGTCACGGTCCAGATCCCTAAGCTGAACTGGGTGGTGCGCAGCTTCTATGGCACCTATTACCAGCCGCCTCCGCTGTACACGGTGGGCGGTGGAGTGTTTGGATTTGAGTTGGCGAATGAAGGGGTGAAGGGGTACGGTTTCGAGCCCCTGAAGGGCGAACGCGATATTCAAAGAGAATTTGGGCTTACCATTCCAATTCGCGCCTGGATCTTAGATTTCGATCACTTTGACACCGGCGCTCGCAACTTTCTCGATCATGACTTGCTGGGCAATTCCAACATCCTGCTGCCGCTGACCACCCCGTATGCCCACATCAACGGTACGGAAGCGGTGGTGCGCTCGCCCCAAATCGCTCATCGCCTCGGAATGCATCTGGCTTTTTCCAACATGATGGCGCAGTTTAAGGGTGCGCCCGATGGCGGACTGATTGAGCCGGTACCATCCTGGTGTTTAACCACCTGGTGCTATCTCGATCATGATCAGAGAAACACGCTTTCGACGGGCTTCGATGTTCAGCTTCCGCGACACTACTGGTTTTCCAACAATGTCGTGTACGGGTCCGGCGTCCTGAAAGCTGATGGCCCGGATCATCTGCCCCAACACACCACGGCCGATGTTTCGCTTGGCAAGTCCCTGGGAGAACGGACGATGCTGACCTTTACCGTGCTTAATCTCACCAACTCGCGTTATCCATTTTCGGTGAACAGTTCCTTCGCGGGAACGCATTTCAACAACCCGCGAGAGATTATCGGGCAGGTGCGCTATCGTTTCCAGCGCGGCGAAAAATAGTACTCGGGGTATACAGGGCAGATTTATGCGGCGCCCGCGACAAACAAACGCCAGGTGCGGCCCGGTTCATCAGCCAAAATCCGGCCGCATACGGTTTGCGCCTGGCCGAGTTTGCGGCAAGAGCACGTTGGCCTGACGGGTACTGGTTCAACTAACGAGTCAAAGGGGGCGGCGCCGGAGTCTTGCGGAATGAGATTGTGGCGACAGTCACAAGTGTAGGGTGTGAAGATCACAGACAGGCGGGAAAACTTCCCGTTATGGTGCAGGTAGTTCTTTGATTTGTTGTATCTCGGATTTGTTGTATCTCGCGCAGGCGCAGGGAATGCCGTGAGAATCGGCGACAGTGGCGCTGCTGTAACTGGCTACGAAACCTCAAGTAACCACCCGGAAGTTCGGGGAAGGTGAGGTGTAGGTCCGAAGCCAGAAGTCAGAACAACGGCCGGCGCGACCAGCTAGGAAACTTCGCTCAAGGGAGAAAAGCATGTCCTGTCGAATTCCGTCTTCGCTCCAAGTCTCTACCCCAGCCGCTGGTCGTTCCGAAGCTAGTCTCCGCCGCCCAAGGTCTGCCGATGTGCCGGTCTGAACGATAGCTGCGCCGGTGCGCAGGGTGGGTGCGATATGAAGAACTTTGAACATGGCGGCGATGTAAGGCGACTGGCCCAGCGGGCTGGAATAGCGGAGCAGTCAATACTCGATTTCTCCGCCAACATCAATCCCCTGGGCCCGCCGGAATGGCTGCGGCCTTTGATCAGCTCGCAGGTCAGTGCCCTGCAGCACTATCCCGATCCGCATTGCACCGCTCTGGTGGAAGCGATTGCCGAGCGCTATGGAGTAAAGAATGAGGAAGTCATTGCCGGCAACGGCTCGACGGAAATTCTCTACCTCCTGACCCGTGTGGTGGAAAAATCGACGGCCTTGATTCCGGTTCCTTCTTATGGAGACTACGTTAAGGCGGCGAAGCAGCAGGGGATGCACATTCAGGCCGTGCCGGCAGGCCAGGAGCTTCCCGGCAATTTGTTGACGTCGGACACCGTGGTCTTTCTGGGACGGCCTAACAATCCTACGGGATCGGTTTGTTCAGCGGAAATGTTGCGGACCGCGGCGGCTGAACACCCTGCCGCACTTTTTGTGGTGGATGAGGCGTTCGGCGACTTCGTGGAAGATTTCGACAGCCTGACCCGGCAGCGTCCCGCCAACGTGATTGTGCTGTTGTCGCTCACCAAGATTTTTGCGGTTCCGGGATTACGCACGGGATGCGCCGTCGGAGATGTGGCCCTGATCCAGCGACTGCTGGAGTTGCAGCCGCCGTGGAGTGTAAACACTTTCGCCCAAGCCGTGAGTACAGCCGCGTTGCAAGACCACGAATATGTGCAGCGCACCCGCGCTTACGTAACCCGCGAGCGCGCGCAGCTCTTTGGCGAACTGAGCTCGCTGCCCGGACTCACGGTCGATCCCGGACAAGCAAACTTTCTGTTGATGAGACTCGATCGTGCAGGCATGGACGCTGCATCGCTGGCGGAGCGAATGCTCTCGCATGGCATTGCGATTCGCGTGTGTACCAGCTTTGAGGGGTTGGACGCGCATTACTTCCGCGTTGCGGTGCGCACTGGCGAAGAAAACCAGCGGCTGGTTGCGGCATTACGAAGGGTTCTCGGCGCTTCGCGGCCGAGCCCGGCGAAGCGAGCGGCGGCGACGATCATGTTTCAGGGCACCAGCTCCAATGCCGGGAAGAGCGTGCTGACCGCAGCCCTGTGCCGCATCCTGCAGCAGGACGGCGTTAGCGTTGCTCCCTACAAATCGCAAAATATGTCGCTCAACTCATTCGTCACCCGTGACGGCAAAGAGATGGGCAGAGCGCAGGTGGTGCAAGCGCAAGCCTGCCGTCTTGAGCCGGATGCGCGTATGAATCCCATCTTGCTCAAACCGAATTCCGACACTGGCGCGCAGGTAATCGTGCTGGGCAAGCCTGTGGGCAACATGAATGTGACGGAGTATATCGACTTCAAGCCGCAAGCCTTTGCCGTTGCCAAGCAGGCGCTGGATGAGCTTCGCGCCGAAAACGACGTAGTCGTGCTGGAAGGCGCCGGCAGTCCGGCCGAGGTAAACCTGAAGCGCCACGACATCGTCAACATGGCGATGGCGCAGTATGCCAATGCGCCGGTGCTGCTGGTGGGAGACATCGACCGGGGCGGCGTCTTTGCGTCTTTCATCGGCACCATGGAAGTGATGGAGGAATGGGAGCGCGCCCTGGTGGCCGGCTTCGTGGTCAATCGCTTTCGCGGTCAGGAATCGCTGCTGAGCGAAGCGTTGCAATATACTCAGCGCCACACCAATCGCCCGGTCTTTGGCGTGGTCCCGTTTCTGCGAGATTTGGGATTGCCGGAAGAAGATTCGGTTTCGTTCAAAGCCGCCAAGTCTGACAATTCGGATGTTGGCTCTGAATGCGTCGATATCGCTGTCATCGACATACCGCACATCTCCAACTTTACCGACTACGACGCGCTGCGCATTGAGCCAGACGTTCGTCTGCGCATCGTGCGCCATGCATCCGAGTTGGGACATCCCGACGCCGTGATCCTGCCGGGCAGTAAGAACGTTATCGCCGACCTCGCTCATCTGCGGCAAACCTGTCTGGCGACGGCCATTGCATCGTTGGTCCACGATGGGCAGACCGAGATCGTAGGCATTTGCGGCGGCTATCAGATGCTGGGCAACAAAATTGAGGATCCCGATGGCGTGGAATCCCACAGCGACGCGGTCAGCGGACTGGGATGCCTTAACTTGTCCACCGCGATGGGTAAAGAGAAAAGCCTGAAGCGGGTTAACGGACGGCACTGCGAGTCCGGCTTCAAGGTGCAAGGCTATGAAATCCATCATGGGCAGAGCGTGATCGCGGGACAATTGCAGCCGCTGTTCGTTGCCGACGATGGTTCGGTCCTGGGAGTTTCCGCTGCGACCCTCCCAGTGTGGGGAACTTATCTGCATGGCGTTTTCGATGCCGATGAATTTCGGCGCTGGTTCATCGATCGGCTGCGGGTGCGACGGCACCTGCCCGCGGTGGGAAAAGTGCTGGCTGTTTATGACTTGCAGGAAGCCTTCGACCGTCTCGCCGGCGTGGTGCGGCAGAGCCTGAAGATGGACCAAATCTACCGGTTGCTAGGGCGATGAAGAAACGCGAAGCAATCTCGGGAAAGATCGGTTGGGAAATTCGTCCAGTCTGAAGAGTAGGAGTTGTAAGTGCAAATTCCACGCATCGTCGTCGCCGGAACCGAGAGTGGAGTCGGTAAGACTTCGCTGACGCTGGGATTGGTCATGCTGCTGCGAAGGCGCGGCCTGCGGGTACAGACATTCAAAGTTGGCCCCGACTACCTCGATCCAACCTACCTAGCACTTGCCTCTGGCCGCGCCTGTTACAACCTGGATGGTTGGATGACCGGCGAAGCCTATGTGCGCGAACTGTTCTGCCGCGTCAGCCAGGACGTGGACATCGCGGTGGTGGAAGGCGTGATGGGCTTGTTCGACGGTGCGGACGAGGGATCGTTGAGCGGCAGCACGGCGCAAGTTGCGAACTGGCTGGCGGCTCCGGTGCTGCTGGTGGCCAATGTACATGGCATGGCGCGCAGCCTGGCGGCGCTGGTGCACGGATTCTCCACCTTCGAGCCGAGCATCTCGGTTGCCGGAGTGATCGCCAATCACTGTGGCTCGGAGGGGCACGGCCGCATCCTGGCGAACTCGCTGCGCCTGGCCTCCCTGCCACCGCTAATGGGAACCGTGCAGCGCAACGTGTTGCCGGAACTGCCCAGCCGACACTTGGGCTTGGTTACAGCCGATGCCGACCGGCTTCCGCCGGCCACCCTGGAGAAATTGGCGGACGCGCTGGCGCCCGGATTTTCGTTGGATTTGATCCTGCAAACTGCGCGAGCGGCGCCGCCATTGGCGGTCGAGAGCGCCGGCTTGCCGCGGGCGATCGCAGATAAAGGTCCTGGCCCGCGACTCGGAATCGCACGCGACCAGGCTTTTCACTTTTACTATCCCGACAATCTGGAAGCGCTGCAGCGGGCGGGTTGCCAGTTGGTTCCATTCTCGCCCCTGCATGATGCTGCGCTGCCCAAGGGCGTGAACGGGATTTATCTCGGCGGAGGCTATCCCGAGGAATACGCGGCAGAGCTGGCAGCCAACACAGAAATGCTGGCAGACATTCGGGGCTTCGCGGGCAGCGGCGGATTGATCTACGCCGAGTGCGGAGGCTTGATGTACGTGTCGGATTCTCTGGAGACCACAGATGGCAAGCTTCACCGGATGCTGGGTTTGCTGCCGGCGACAACTCGCATGTCGAAGAGCCTGCGGTCGCTCGGATACCGCGAAGCGACACTGTTGCAGGATGGTCCCTTAGGGAGGCGCGGCGATCAATTGCGCGGTCACGAATTCCACTACTCGGAACTGATCGGCATTCCCGACTGGCAGGCGGCCTACCAAGTTACTCCGCGACGCTCGCAAGGCGAGTCGTATGAGGGCTTCCAGAATGCAGCCGGGTCCATCCTGGCCAGCTATCTGCATCTTCACTTTGGCTCGCAGCCGGCTGCGGTCGAACATTTCGTGAACCGCTTGCAGCGGTGTCATCCCGCAACGCCGGCCGGCGTTGGGACAACCCAAGGTTTGTCAGGAGCGAATAACCAATGACCGCGCTCATTCATCAACTGTTGCAAAATCCGCTGTCCGGGCCGGAGATCGAAGCCGGTTCCTTCGCCATCATCGACCAGGAGGTTCCGGGTTGTAACGGATTTTCTCCCGCAGCGTGGGAGATCGTGCGGCGAATGATTCACACCTGCGCCGATCCGTCGCTGGCAGCGGCCGTGAAGTTTTCCGCAGATGCGATTGCATCCGGCACGGAAGCCTTGCGGCGGGGCCGAACGATTTACGCCGATTCCAACATGATCCGCGCCGGTCTGTCGCTGGCTCGCCTACGCAGCGCCAATGCAGGCTATGGGCCAGAGCGGATTGTCTGTCACGTGGCCGACACCGATGTAGCCAAACAGGCGGAAGCCAGCCGCCTGCCGCGTTCGCTGTATGCCATCCGCAAAGCAAAGGCATTGCTAAATGGCGGAATCGCAGTTTTCGGTAATGCGCCGGTAGCCCTGCTGGAACTCAATCGCATGGTGTTGGAAGAGAACATTCGTCCGGCCCTGGTGATCGCGATGCCGGTCGGCTTCGTGCATGTGGTCGAGAGCAAACAGGAGTTGATGTCGCTGGGAGTGCCATTCATTGCGATCGAGGGCAGACGCGGTGGTAGCACGCTGGCGGTCAGCGTGGTGCATGCCCTGTGCACGCTGGCGGCACGAACCACTACAGCGGCGACGACAGTGGAAGCAAGGGAAGTGGTCCAATCATGAAAAAGTGGATATTACTTTCGGTGGTGTTGATCTTCGTTTGCGTTTTGCCGGCATCGGCCATGCACTTATCGGAAGGAATTCTGCCGGCGCCGTGGGCGGCGTTCTGGTTCGTCGTAGCCATCCCTTTTGTGGCCTGGGGCCTGCGCGATCTGCGAAGGCGCAGCAATGTGACACCGGTCTTCAAGCCCATGGTGGCCTTGATCGGCGCGGCGGTTTTCGTGATTTCCTGCATGCCGATTCCGGTGCCTACCGCGGGTAGCTGTTCGCATCCTTGCGGCACCGGCCTGGCAGCTATCCTGATCGGCCCCCAACTCACCGTTCTGGTCACCAGCGTCGCGCTGCTATTGCAGGCGCTGTTCCTGTCGCACGGCGGGCTGACCACCCTGGGCGCCAACATCACGTCCATGGGGATCGCCGGCGGATTCGTCGGCTTTGGAGTTTTTCACCTGGCGCGAAAGCTGGGATCGCCCCTGTGGATGGCGGCGTTTCTGGCAGGCATGTTGTCGGACTGGGCCACCTACGCTACCACGTCGTTCGAACTGGCCAGCGCTTTGCACGGCAGTGGCTCCTTCCTGCACATGTTCGTCGCGGTGGCGGTGGCCTTCACGCCTACCCAACTGCCGCTGGGCATTCTGGAGGGGGTGGTGAGTGCCGGAGTCTATTGTTTCATCGTCTCGCGCCGGCCGGCTTTACTGCAGAGCCTGCGCGTGGTGAAAGCTGAAGCGGTATGAAAAAGCTACTGCTCTACCCCCTGTTGATTTTGGTACTGGTGGTTGGCGGATATTTTCTGTTGCGGCGTAGCTCCGGCAAGTGGGCCGGGGTGGATGAAACCGTGGTGGAAAAGTTCGCGCGGGCTGCCGGCCATCCGCCGCACCGGCCGCTGATCGACACCGAGAAAGGCGATCTGCTGCTGTTCTGCTTCCTGGTTGCAGGAATACTGGGCGGATTTGTCATGGGCTACTGCTTTCACGAACTGTTTCCTCCCACCACTTCCAGCTTGACCAGTAAGCAGCCCGAAGCCGAGCCGCAACTAGAGAGCAGTCGACCATGAGCTTGATCTCCGAACTCTTCTCCGACATTTTCGCCCAGCAGGACAATTGGCTGACCCGGCTGGATCCGCGCACCAAGCTGGTAGTGGCGCTGGTAACGCTGCTTTGTCTGATGTTCTCGCGCAATCCTGTTTTCCCGTTGTTCATTGTCGTTCTGGCGGTCACTAGCGCCTTGGCGGTGAAAGTCCCGGTGCGGCTGGTGGTGTTACGGTTGTCGGCTCCGCTGGGAGTCGCGTTCATCGTTCTGGTTCTGCAGTCGGTGATGACGGGATCGACGCCGATTGCGAATCTTCAACTCTTGGGCCACAAAATCACCGTTACTCAAGAAGGCTGGCACAGTGGCCGGTTAATCGCCAGCCGTGTACTCGGTTCGGTGAGTGTGCTGCTTTTGCTGGGCATGGTGACGCCGGCGCATCGGCTGTTTCACGCCTCGCGCTGGCTGGGAATGCCTAAAGCGTGGCTGGAAATTGCCTTCCTGATGTACCGATACATCTTCGTCCTGCTGGACCTGGTAGCCGACATGATGGTGGCGCAGCGGGTACGACTAGGGTACTCGAGCGTTCGCAAGGCGTGGACTTCGGCGGGGATTGTGGGTGGCACGGTGATCGTGCGTTCGATGGACCAGGCGGTCCGCACCCATGAGGCGATGCTGCTACGCGGTTATCGCGGCGAGATTCCCTTCGAGACCGTGCCCGCCCTGGCCAGACGCCAGTGGTGGACGATGGGGGTGGCGGGGGCCGTTGTGCTGATCGCGTTCGGGTTGACACAAGTGAGGCTGGGCTGATGGACAACTTTGCTATCGACGCGGACCACGTCAGCTTCGCCTATCCGAATGGGTTCATGGCGCTGGAGGACGTGGTATTCCGGGTGTCGTCCGGCGAGTTTGTCGCCATGCTGGCTTCCAATGGATCGGGCAAGACCACTCTGATCAAGATATTAGTCGGGTTGCTCAAGCCACAAACCGGCACCGTGAAAATCGGCGGACGGACATTGAGCGATTATTCCGATGCCCAGTTGTATCAGCGCGTCGGGCTGGTATTTCAGAATCCCAATGACCAATTGGTAAGCGCGACGGTGGCGGAAGATGTGGCGTTCGGTCCACGCAATCTGGGGCTGACGGCAGAAGAGGTGCGCTGCCGCATCGACGAAGCTTTGCACTGCGTAGGCGCGGACCACCTGCGGGAGCGGGCCATCCATCACCTGAGCTTCGGCGAGCAGAAGCGCGTGGCCATTGCCGGAACGCTGGCCATGAAGCCTTCCATCCTGATACTCGACGAACCGACCGCCGGTCTCGATCCCGCCGGCGAGCATGAAATGATGCGCTTGCTGGGCGACCTGAATCATCAGCAGGGAATCACCGTCATTCTGGCCACGCATTCGGTGGACTTGCTGCCCCTGTTCGCCCATCGCATTTATCTGCTGAATCGCGGCCGCGTGCTCAAGCAAGGTCCGGCGCACGAGGTTTTCTGCGACCAGGAATTACTTCGCCGTTCCAGCCTGCGGCTGCCTTACGTATCTCGCCTGCTCGACGAATTGAACCGCTTCGATGGCATTCCGATGAACGGCCTGCCGCTGACGATCGGCGAAGCTCGCCTGCAGTTGTTGGAGTTGATTCCGCAAGAGCTAATCGTGCCCCCGCTCCTGGAGGCGAAAGCATGACGGCCCTGCGAGGCGGATACACCACGGGCTGTTTTGCGGCGGCCGCGGCCAAGGCTGCGCTGGCGACACTCTGTGGCGTGCCCATGGCCGACTCGGTCGAAGTTTCTTTGCCGGATGGAGAGCGCGTGAGTTTTCCGCTTATCTCCTGTCAGCGCAACTCCGACGGAGCGGAAGCGGTGGTCCGCAAGTTTGCCGGAGACGATCCCGACGTAACCGACAAGGCTTGTGTGGCTGCGGCGGTGACATTTATCGATGGTGAAGAAATTGTATTCGTAGCGGGTGAAGGCGTAGGTATGGTCACCAAGCCGGGACTTGCGTTGCCGCCCGGCGAGCCGGCGATCAATCCCGGCCCGCGGAAGATGATTCGTGCCGCAGTGCGCGAGCTGACGTCCCGAGGTGTGCGAGTGACCATCTCCATTCCCGGCGGACGAGAGTTAGCGCTGCGCACGTTCAATCCACGGTTAGGGATCGAAGGCGGACTGTCGGTGCTGGGCACCACTGGCCGGGTACGTCCGTTCAGCGCGCCTGATCTTTGCGAAGCTTTGAAATGTGCGCTGGATGTGGCGAAAGCCTGCGGTATTGTGGCGCCCGTCCTGGTTCCCGGCAACATTGGCGAACATGCTGCGCGGCAGAATTTTTCTCTTCGTCCGGAACAGATTGTCCAGGTCAGCAATCAATGGGGCTACATGCTGGATCGCGCCAAGGAGCATGGGTTTGAGCGCTGGCTGGTGTTGGGACATCCCGGCAAACTGGCCAAGCTGGTGCTGGGAGAGTGGGACACGCACTCGGCGCATTCGTCCAGCGCTGTGCCGGTGGTTACGCAACTGGCGAAGTCGGTTGTGAGTGCGCCGGTCACCGAGAGCACAACCGTGGAAGGCATCCTCGAAGCGCTGGCTCAAGCGGAGCGCGCGCAATTGGCTGATCTGCTGGCCGCCAAGATTCATGGCGCAATTAGCGAGCGCGTTGGCCCGCAACAAGAACTGGCAGTCGCACTCATCAACCTGGGCGGAGATTTAATTGGCTCGTTCGGAGATTTGACGCCATGGCGCTAGAGCGAAACCTCGCCGCGACCGCGGATGCGAACGGACAGAGCATCACGATTGTCGGCTGCGGGCCGGGAGGATTGGATTATCTGACGCCGGCGGCGCGAGCTCCGATTGAAGCAGCCGAGGTTCTGGTTGGAGCGTCCCGGCTGCTGGAATTGTTTGCCGCCAACGGAGCGGAGCGGATCGTGGTTGGCGCCGACATTCCCAGGGCGCTTGACCAACTCGCGCCTCACATTGGCAAACGCAAAGTCGTGGTGATAGTGAGTGGCGACCCGGGCATCTGTAGTCTGGCCCAGCCCGTGATTCAGAGATTCGGATGGCAAGTATGCCAGGTGATCCCCGGTATCAGCTCGGTGCAAGTTGCCTTTGCGCGGCTCGGCTTGGACTGGACCGACGCGCGGCTGATAAGCGCGCACCATCGCGCGCCCGAGCTCGACCTGGACTCCTTAGCCGAGGAAAGCAAGATCGCAGTGCTGGCCGGGAATACGTCTACGATTTCGTGGATCCTAGGGTTGGCCAAGCGGCTGGCGGAGACGCACTCAATCTTCGTCTGCGAGAACCTGACGCTCGCGCAGGAAAAGGTATCTCGTGTGAGCGCTGATGATCTGGCCTTGGCCAAACTTTCTGCGCAATCCATCGTGTTGTTTATCGGAAAGAAGATACGAACGTGAATATGGGAATTTTTTATGGCATTGGTGTGGGCCCCGGAGATCCGGAGCTGCTCACCGTGAAAGCGGCTTCGGTTATGGCGGCTTGTCGGCATGTGTTTGTGCCCAAGGCGCGGACGGGATCGGAAAGCGTAGCTTTGGAAATCGCCCGCAAATACTTGCGCAGCGACGCCCAGGTGCAGGAGCTGGTTTTTCCCATGACTCCCGATCAGGCCTTGTTGGAGCAACGCTGGCGCGAATCGGCCGAGGTGATTGCGCCGGTCTTGGAAGCGGGAAACGACGCCTGTTTTCTGACCTTGGGCGATCCGATGGTGTACTCGACTTACATCTATCTGCTGCGTGCCTTGGCGGAACGACTGCCTGACCTAAAGACGATCACCGTTCCCGGCATCACGTCATTCTGCGCGGCGGCGGCAGCCACCCATTTCGCTTTGGGCGAAGGCAAAGAGCTGATCACCATTGTGCCCACTTCGGACGATCTGACCGTGCTGAGACAAGCGCTCGCGACCGAAGGAACCGTTGTGTTGATGAAGATCGGCAAGCGGCTGCGCGAGATTCTGGAGATTCTGCAGGAGTCCGGCTTGATCGAACACAGCGTGTTCGTGTCCCGGGCCGGATTGGACCGCGAGCATATTGAGCTTGATCTGCGCAAGCTGCGCGTGGAAGACCCGGAAGCCGGTTATCTTTCCGTGATCATCGTTCACGCTTCCCGGAGGTCGGTGCAATGAAAGTCTTATTTGTGGGTGCGGGTCCCGGCGATCCCGAATTACTAACCGTGAAAGCATTGCGACTCTTGCGGACTTGCCGTTGCTGTATCTATGCCGGCTCGCTGGTCAGCCCGCAAGTGTTAGCGGAAATACCGCCGAGCGCCGAGTGCCACGACTCCGCCAGCATGACCCTGCCGCAGGTTGTCGAAGTCTATCGCCAGGCCAGCAAACAGAATATGGATGTAGTGCGGCTGCACTCCGGCGATCCCTCCATCTATGGCGCCATCAACGAACAGATGCGGGAGCTGGACGAACTGGGGATTGACTACGAGGTGGTGCCGGGCGTCAGTTCTTTCCAGGCGGCGGCCGCGGCGTTGAAAACCGAGCTGACTTCGCCCGAGGTTTCGCAAACCATCATTCTTACGCGCTGCGCGGGACGCACGCCGTTGCCCGCCTCGCAGGAGATTGCACGACTGGCCGAAGCTCGCGCTACGCTGTGCATTTTTCTTTCGGTAGGACGGATCGAAGAGCTGGCGCAGACGCTGGCCTTGCAATACGGAAGCGATTGCCCCATCGCGATCGTGTACCGAGCGTCGTGGCCGGAGCAGGCGATTATTCGCGGCACGCTGGCCGACATCGCCGGCAAAGCAGCCGCCGAGCAGATCAGCAGGACCGCAATGATCATCGTGGGACGCGCTTTAGTCCCGGGCGAAATGGTCTCGCGCTTATATGCCAGCGAGTTTTCCCACGGCTACCGGAAGGGAACGGACTGATGAGCACTGCCATCGTCACCTTCTGCGAGCCGGGCGTCGCTATCGCGGAAAGACTGCGCGCAGGCCTGGGCGAAACGCAAGTGTTCGTCCACCGCTCGGTAAAGCGCAGCGGAGAAGCGAAAAGTTTCAGTTCGATCATGACGCTTGCCGGAAAGCTGTTTCAGCAGTATCGCAGGCTGGTATTTATCGCGCCCTGTGGGATGGTGGTACGCGCGATTGCGCCCCACTTGCGGCATAAGACTACGGATCCCGCGGTCGTCGTAGTGGATGCCGGTGGCCGCTACGCGGTCAGCCTGCTGAGCGGCCATGAGGGCGGAGCCAATCAGTTGGCTCTACAAGTTGCCAACCTCATAGCCGCCGAGCCGGTGATCTCCACCACTACGGAAGCGATTAAGAATTTGATTGTCGGAGTTGGATGCCGGCGCGGAGTAGATTCCAAGAACGTAGTTTCCGCCGTTCGCCAGGCGTTGCGATCAGCGAAAGCAAGCGTGAAACAAGTACGGATGCTAGCTTCGGCGTCCATCAAGAGCGATGAAAGCGGGCTGCTACTGGCGGCGAAGCGGCTCGGACTGGAATTGAGGTTCATCGCTGCCGAAGAGATTCGTTCCACCACTAAGCAATTCCGCCATTCGCGGTTCGTAGCCAAGAAAGTCAACTTGCCGGCCGTGGCTGAGCCGGCGGCGCTGCTGGCCGGAAGGAGGACACAATTAATACTCCCCAAAACTATCTTCAACCAGGTAACGGTGGCGATCGCGCGGGAAAACTCTTCCTGGTAGGTCTGGGTCCAGGCGGCGCGCTGGACCGCACGCGGCGGGCCGAGCAGGCGATTCGCCAGAGCGACGTCGTGGTCGGCTACCACCATTACCTGGAGAGCATTCGCGATCTGACCGATGGCAAGGAACTGATTTCTTCCGGCATGATGCAGGAAGTCGATCGCTGCCGGGCTGCGGTGGAACGGGCGCAAGGCGGAGCGACGGTTGCTTTCGTGTCCTCGGGCGACGCCGGGGTGTATGGCATGGCCGGCCTGGCGCTGGAAATGATTGCAGCGGAGAATGTGCCGGTCGCCATCGAAGTTGTGGCCGGGGTCTCGGCCGCCAACGCAGCCGCCTCGCGATTGGGTGCGCCGCTGATGCTGGACTACGCGTGCATCAGCCTGAGTGACTTGCTGGTCAAGTGGGACCAGGTGCGGCAGCGCGTGGAAGCGGTTGCGGCAGCCGATCTGGTGGTCGCGCTCTATAACCCGAAGAGCGCCAAACGGGTGCGGCAAATTGAAGAGGTAGCGGAAATCTTCCGCCAGCATCGTCCGGGCAAAACGCCGGTCGGCGTGGCCACTGCAGTGGGCACCAGCGAAGAGCGGATCGTGATGACCGATCTCGACCATTTTCTGGGCGAGCAAATCGGAATGCGCACCATAGTCATCATCGGCAACCGTTCGTCGAAATGCCTGAACGGCTGGTTCGTGACCCCGCGAGGTTACCAGCTATGATTCTGTTACTCGGTGGCACCGGCGAATCCGCCGCCGTGGCAGAAGCCATCGCCGGGGCCGGCTATCAGGTCCTGGTCTCCGTCGCCACCGACGTTCCGCTCGCTACCGGTTCGCACGCGAACCTCTACCACCGAAGTGGTCGTTTAAGCGAAGAAGCGATGACATCGCTGGTCCGCCAACGGCACATTCGGGCCATTGTCGACGTCACTCACCCCTACGCTTCCGAAGTGCGCGCTACGGCCGCCAACGTGGCGGAGCGAATGCACATTCCTTACTTGACGTATGTACGTCCCGCCAGCGTGGGGGGCGAAGATGATGTGGGTCACGTGGCCACCCATAGTCAGGCGGCACAGGCCGCCTTCGCGCATGGCAAGCCGGTGTTGTTGACGATTGGTTCGAAGCATGTAGCAGCGTACGTTGCGGAAGCTCGACGAGCCAATGTTCCGATCATGGCGCGGGTACTCGACCATCCTGACTCGGTGCGGGCCTGTTGCGAAGCCGGCCTTCCCGAGGATTGCATCGTGACCGGTCGAGGCCCGTTCAGCGTGGAACAGAATCGGCGCTTGCTGCGACAGTTTGAAATTGGCGTGCTAGTGACCAAAGATAGCGGAGATCGTGGAGGCGTGCGCGAGAAGCTGGAGGCTGCGCGTCTGGAAGGTTGCCAGGTGATTGTGGTGGACCGGCCAGAGTTGCCGACCTCGGGCACATGCGGAAGTTTGCCCGAACTGATTGGCGGGCTGCGGCACTGCCTGCCCACATCCCCGCCGGTAGTCGCCTTCGATCTGGAGAGTGTGCTGGTGCCGGAAATCTGGCAGACGGTCGCACAGGTCACGGGAGTACACGATTTGGCATTGACCACCCGCGATATCGCCGACTACGACGCCTTGATGCGCGAACGGATGAAGCTTTGCCGCGCGCATGGGCTGACGTTGGCGCGCCTGCGAGAGATTGTCGGAACTATGGAACCCCTGCCCGGCGCGGTTGAGTTCTTGGCCTGGGTGCAGGAGCGAATGCTGGCCGTCATCGTTTCGGACACTTATCACGAGCTGGCCGGACCGGTAGTGGAAAAGCTTGGCTGCTCATTGATGGTATGCAACGGGCTGATAGTGGATGAAGAGGGTTACATCTCCGGCCATCATCCGCATCATGTGCGCGGTAAGGCGGCTGCGGTGGCACACTTCCAGCAGTTGGGATTTCACGTGTTCGCGGTGGGAGACTCGTACAACGACGTCACTATGCTGAAAACCGCCAATAATGGCATCTTGTTCACGCCTTGCTCCGGTTTGGTGGAGAGTCTTAGCGAATTACCGATTGTTTGGAATCTGCAGGAATTGAAGGCGGAGTTGCACAAATGTCTGACGGAAATTCTGTAAACGATAGTTGCCTGCTTTTGATGGCGCACGGCAGCAAGAATGCCAATTGGCTGCTCCCTTTCCAACAATTGGCTAACGGCCTGAAGCAGGAGGTGGGCGAGGAGCGCGTGCGCCTGTGCTTCATGGAACTCGCTTCCCCCAGCCTGGAAGAAGTGGCCCGGCAACTCCAGCGCGAGGGTACGAAGTACGCGCGATTACTGCCCCTGTTCCTGGCCAGTGGTACTCACCTATGTTATGACGTCCCGGCGCAACTCGATGAGCTGAAGAAAGAGCTTCCCGATCTGGCGATTGACCTGCTGCCGCCGATTGGAGAAAACCCGCAATTTGCGGAATTACTGCGCGGCTTGGTCAAACAATACATTCACCCGAACGGCGACGTTGACCCATCGCAAGTAAACGTTCCGACTAGAGGGTGATGGATCTGCTGTAGTGTCGGCCAACCAGCCCGCCGGCCGATCATTGCGCCGGGGTGAAATTCGTTGAGTGCTTTTCCTATATTGCCCCCCGTGAACGCGGGATTGATGCACTGAACTGTTGCGCTGGTGTCGGGGATGGCAATGGCGTCCGCGGATTGTTTCACCGCGGCAAGCAGAGCGTCCCCTTGATTCCGCCGGCCTCAAGACACACACTCCCGCCTCGCTGCCTTCGTCCCGAGCGGCAAATATAAGATGAGATTGAGAGAATATTTGTTCTCGGTGCTCGTTGCGTTTGCGGCCCACCCCGAAACGTCGCCGTTCCGCCAATACCTGGACTACAATCGCGCTCAGTATGCCCGCCGCGCACCGTACAATTTTTCATGTCGATATGGATGCCTTCTTCGTCTCCGTCGAAGAGGTGTTCGACCCGTCGCTGAAGGGCAAGCCGGTGGTCGTGGGAGGACGACCTAACGAGCGCGGCGTGGTGTCGGCCGCTTCCTATGCGGCGCGCAAGTTCGGCGTGCACTCTGCGATGCCGTTGCGCACCGCGGCCAAGCTGTGTCCGCAGGCGATCTTCGTTGATGGCCACCCGGACCGTTACCGCGAATACTCCGCCAAAGTTTACGAAGTCCTAAACCGTTTCTCGCCCAAGCTGGAGATGGTTTCCATCGACGAAGCCTATGTGGACATGACCGGAACCGAACGCCTGCTTGGTCCGCCGATGGGTGCCGCGCACGCGCTACATGTCGCGATGAAGACTGCGACCCAACTAAATTGCTCCATCGGGATCGGTACGTCGCGGCTGGTCGCCAAGATTTGCTCAGACCAGGCGAAGCCCAACGGGGTCCTGTGGATCATGCCGGGTAGGGAAGCGGAGTTCCTCGCCCCGCTTGACGTTCGCAAGATTCCCGGCGTCGGCAAAGTGATGGAGAAGCGGCTGCAGGACCAAGGCATCCACAAGGTGAGCGATCTCGCATCCCGCGACCCAGGCTGGTTGGAGCAAAACTTTGGAGCGCTGGGAATCGCGCTCTCCGGAAAAGCGCACGGCCTGGATGCCGGCGCCTGGTTCGATGGCGATATCGGCGAGGCCGATGGGCCACGCTCGATCAGCCACGAGCACACGTTTTCTCGCGACACCGCCGACGCGCAACAGCTCGAATCGACCCTGGCGCGCTTGTCAGAAATGGTCTGCCGCCGCCTGCGCGAGCAGAAGTTGCACGCCCGCACGTTGCAGCTGAAGCTGCGTGATTCCGGCTTCCACACCATCACCCGCGCTCACACCTTGAACGAACCAACCGCCATCGATTCTGTAGTATTCGCAACGATTCGTGCACTCTTTCGCGCGAATTGGAAGGGAGAAGCGATTCGCCTGCTTGGGGTTCACGCGGCGCATTTCGAAGACGAGAGCGAGCAGATCGGGTTGGTGGGGCAGGGCCCGCACGACAAGTGGAACCAGGCGCTCTCCGCCGCCGACCGCCTGCGCGAGAAGTATGGCGAGAACGCGGTCTCGCTGGCGACGGGCATGAAGGCGCGCTTTCGCGAACGTACCCATGAGAACCCCGCGGGACTACCGGGGAAGAAAAAGCCGTCGTAATTCGATTTGCCGGTTTGCCAGGTTCTCTGTCCGATCTTGGCAAGCAAGCCGAACAATCGCGCGAACACCCACGCCGGTCATTCGTCACAGACGCTCGTGATTCCACAGCTTTAGGCTTAGAGCGTAGGAGATTTGGCATGTGCCTGGCTGTTCCAGGAAAAATTCTCAGCATTCAAGGGGAAGGCTTTGCGCGCACCGCGCGCGTCAGCTTCGGAGGAATTGTGAAGGAGGTCAACCTGGCCTATGTTCCCGAGGCCAGAGTTGATGACTACGCAATCGTTCATGTCGGCTTCGCCATCAGCCTGTTGGACGAGGCGGAGGCGCTGCGCACCTTCGAATACCTGAAGCAAATGGACGAGTTGAGCGAGCTGGAATTGGCGCCAGGTGAAGCGTGAAGTACGTGGAAGAGTACCGCGACGCAGCTGCAGCCAAGCAGTATGTCGCCGCCATTGCGCGCATCGTCACCCGGCCGTGGACCATCATGGAAATTTGCGGCGGACAGACGCACGCTATCGTCAAGTATGGCATCGACGAACTTCTGCCCAGGCAGATCACACTGGCGCACGGACCAGGCTGCCCGGTCTGCGTTACTTCCGTCGAGTTGATCGACAAGGCCCTACGAATCGCCGCACAACAAAATGTCATTTTTTGTTCCTTCGGCGACATGCTGCGCGTGCCCGGCTCCACCATCCCAACAAGTCCAAATGCGGGGCCCGGCGGTACCGGCGATTTGTTTAGCGTCAAGGCTGCCGGCGGGGACGTGCGTATTGTTTATTCGCCCATGGACGCGGTGCAGATCGCCAAGCAGAACCCCGATAAGCAAGTAGTATTTTTCGCCGTCGGCTTCGAGACCACCGCACCGGCAAACGCCATGTCGGTCTATCACGCCAAGCAGAGCGGCCTGACGAACTATTCCGTGCTGGTCTCGCATGTATTGGTGCCACCGGCGATGGAGGCGATCCTGAGTTCGCCTACGAACTGCGTGCAAGGTTTTCTCGCCGCCGGCCACGTCTGCACCGTGATGGGTTACACCGAGTATTACCCGATTGCCGCCAAGTATCGCGTGCCCATCGTGGTCACGGGCTTCGAACCGCTCGACCTGCTGCAGGGAATTTACATGTGCGTGCTGCAATTGGAGCAGGGGCGCTGCGAGGTAGAGAACCAGTACGGACGCGCGGTCCGCCGCGAAGGCAATGTCCCGGCGCAGGACCTTGTGGCGAAAGTATTTCGGGTAGTGGATCGCAAGTGGCGCGGCATTGGAGGCATTCCCCGTAGTGGATTGGGACTGGCTGACGACTACGCCCAGTTCGATGCCGAGACCCGCTTCGGTGTGTCCCAGTACACCGCGCAGGAAGATCCGGAATGTATCAGCGGTCTGATCATGCAAGGTGCGAGGAGGCCAGAGCAATGTTCGGCCTATGGCTCGCGCTGCACGTCCGATCATCCTTTGGGAGCGCCCATGGTCTCGTCGGAAGGGGCCTGCGCTGCCTATTATCGTTATCGGCGGCTGAGGACAGAGGCCGGCGCCCCAGTTGAAGGCGGCAACCGTGGCTGAGATCAAGGAGTTTCGACTACAATGCCCAACCCCGCTGAATGACGGCGACTACGTGCAATTGGCCCACGGCGGCGGCGGACGGCGCATGCACGAGCTGCTGGAAGGGTTGCTGCTCCCCAGCTTCAGCAATGACATCCTGCTGCAGCGCCACGACGGTGCGACCTTTAGCATCGGCGGCACCAGATTGGCCTTCACCACTGACTCTTACGTTGTCAGACCATTGTTTTTTCCTGGTGGCGACATCGGCACCCTGGCCATCAACGGAACGGTGAACGATCTGGCGATGTGCGGCGCGCGTCCGCTTTATCTAAGCTCAGCCCTGATCCTGGAAGAAGGCCTTCCCATGGAGACGCTGCGCCGGATCGTCGAGTCCATGCGCTCTTCAGCCGAGCTTGCGGAAGTGCAGCTAGTGACCGGCGATACCAAGGTAGTGGACAAAGGGAAGGGCGACGGGATTTTCATCAACACCGCCGGAATCGGCGTGGTGGAGGGTGACGTTTCCATTTCGCCAAAGAACGTGCGGCCCGGGGACGCCATTTTGCTGAGCGGAGACATCGGTCGCCACGGCATTGCGATCATGGCAACCCGGGAAGGGTTGTCATTCGAAAGCGCGATCGAGTCGGACTGTGCCCCATTGTGGGAGCCAGTCAAGGCACTGCTGGGCGCGGGGGTCAAGATTCACTGCCTGCGCGATCTCACCCGCGGCGGCTTGAGTAGCGGGTTAATCGAGATTGCCGAGGCCAGCGGAACCCGGAACGCGATTCAGGAAGTCTTTATCCCGGTGCGCGAGGAAGTCGTGGGAGCGTGCGAGATACTCGGACTGGACCCACTGTATCTTGCCAATGAAGGCCGTTTCATAGCTTTTGTACCACAACCTGAAGCGGAAAGAGCAATCGAGATCCTACGAAAATTTTCAGTGAGCAGCGAAGCGGTTTGCATTGGGAGAGTGTTGGACGGGCCGGCTGGTCTGGTCACCATGAAGACCCAGCTAGGGACCGAACGTCTGGTGGACATGTTGAGTGGGGAGCAACTGCCCAGGATCTGCTGAGCGTCCAGCTTCAGTGCCCGATCACGTTATAACGTGAGGCATCGCACAGCCAGATCTGTGGGAAGAAGATATGGATAATTGATAGCGAAGCTTTCCGGCGTCTGATCTTCGGCGGCGGAATTTCGAAAGCCCGTTAAACTTTGGAGACCTTGAAGTGCCTGGGACCCTGATCATCGGTTACGGAAATCTGTTGCGCGGCGACGACGCAGTTGGATGCCGAGTGGCGTACAAACTTGACCAACTCTTCCAGGACGATCCCGATGTGGAAGTAATCGCCTCGCAGCAGCTCACGCCCGAGATGGCGGAAGACGTTGCGCGCAGCAACTTTGTACTTTTTCTCGACGCTGCAACCGGCGAGAAACCGGGAACGCTGCGGCGGACACGGCTTGCACCGCAGTTAGGGCCAAGTGGTTTCACCCACCAACTCTCTCCGTCGTCTTTGCTAGCGGCCGCCGAGCAGCTTTACGGCGACGCTCCAGAAGCGATGAGCATTACGCTTGCGGGCTGGTCCTTCGACCTCAGTAACCAACTATCGCCGGGGGCGGTGCGCCGCTTGCCTGAAATGATCCGGTTGGTCCAAGATGCGGTCGAAAGCCATAGGCGAACCATGCGGGAGCAAAGCCTGGCGCCGACGAAATAACACCGCAGGCCTGACGCCCAGGTCCTTCTTGAGGCGGTAGCGGCTTTGAGGGTAGAGGTCCTTCGACTGCCGCGTCCACCGGACCCGTAAGAACAGGCAGTCCAAGAAAACTAGGCGGACGCTGCGCTCAGGATGACAAAACAGGAAAAACGCCGTGCTCCGGATGGCAAAACCAAAAAGGCACATCGCATGGACATGCCCGGTTGGCTGCTATTTCGCTGCTCGCTAGGCGCCGACTAATTTCTCCAAAACCGATTTATTGCGAATGGTCAAAGTAGAACCCTTGAGGACGGCGACCTGCCGCTTGCGAAAATCCGCCAGGACGCGGGTCACGGTCTCGCGTGACGTACCAATAATTTGTGCGATTTCTTCGTGAGTCAGCGCCAGCTTCACCTTGGGTTCGGCCTGCTCATGGCTGGTCGCGGTCCATTCCAGCAGCAGCCGCGCCAGGCGTTCTGGGGCCGAGTGCGATAGCCCGAGGCTGCGAATCTGCTGATAGGCGCTCTGGCAATCCTTGCTGAGGTGTTGCGCCGCTTTCAAACAAGCGTCCCCGTGCTTCTGCAGGAAACTCAAGAAATCGTCGCGTTTGACGAAATTCAACTGGCAGGGTTGGCCAGTCTCCGCCGTGATCTCGTAGGGAGTACCCGAAACGGTGGCGTGCATGCCTAAGACTTCTCCCGGCTGCGCGATTTTTAGGATGAGGGTTTTGCCCTCGGCGGATGTAGTGGAGAGCTTGACTCGCCCTTTGCACAGCATATAGATTCCGCGCGGCGATTGACCTTCGACGAACAGGATTGCGCCCGCCGGATAGGAGGCCGCGTACTTGATCTTGTCAAAGGCTTCTAGCGCAGTCTTAGGGAGAGAGCAGAAAAAGCTATCGGTTCGCAGCTTGCAAATAAGGCAATTTTCAACCAGCTCAAAGCCGTAAGGTGATCCCACATGCCCTCCCGACGTTACCTATTATGCTATCACCTTACACATCTGTAATATCCCCCATAAGTAGGAGGGTGGCGTTTTGAGCCGGCAGCTACACCCTCGCCCTGGGGCTAGCCTTCGGGCCGTAAGTGCCAGTCGGAAGTGCAACCTGGGCCCGGGGTTTGTCTGCCGACGGCCTCTGGAGCCCGCAAACAGCTTTGCCGTGACCCATATCACACCCACCCGTATCTCGGGTCACAGACCTCGGGCCGCCTCCCGAAGGACAATCTCGCCCACAACGGCTCAAAAGGCGGGAAGCGAAGGTCTGATTACCTCGCCCTGTCGGGCCCGGCCTTAGAACTCACGTTCATGGCGGGGATGCCGGAATAATAGCTCCGGCCAGCGAACACGCTCCGTTCAGGATGGAATTTGACTACTCTCCTCTACCCAATATCGCTTCCCGCCGACGGTTATTGGCTCGGCTCGGCCCTGCCCAGGCCAGACGAGGATGGTTCTTAGCTCGCAGCTACGTGGAGGTCAGATCGGTGATTCCAATCGGCGCCAGGCCGGCGACTTCGGCAGGCCCGCATGCGCCCCGGGGCTTCACTATTTCAGGCCTAGAATTCCTCGATCCATCAACATCGAGCGCGGCGCGAGTCGCCTGGCGCTCTGCAAGAAAGGGAGACATACGATGGTGGCAGCGACCCAAATGGGCGAATCGGTTGAAATCGGCAGTCCCGGCTTGAACCGTTGGTGGCGCGTGTTCGGCGGGTTAATGATGAACATCGCCCTCGGCACCCTGTACGCATGGAGCGTTTTCGTAGCTCCTCTGGAGAAGGAGTTCGGGTGGAAGCGCGCCGACACTTCCATGGTATTTACCATCGCGGTCGTGGTTTTCGCTCTGAGCTTCATTGTCGCCGGCCGTCTGCAGGACAAGTTCGGGCCCTTCTGGGTATCGCTCAGCGGGGCAATACTGGTGAGCCTGGGTTTTTTCCTATGCTCGTTTACTCATAGCCTGATGTACCTGTTTGTCTGCTTCGGCGTGATCGGCGGGTTAGGCAACGGCTTTGGCTACTCCACGCCGATTCCGGTGATGGCCAAGTGGTTTCCCGACAAGCGCGGGCTGGCGATCGGGTTGGCAGTCGGCGGATACGGAGCCGGGTCGGCGCTCTTCGGGCCTCTGGCCAATTTGTACCTCATTCCTAAATATGGCGTGCACAACGCCTTCATGATCCTTGGAGCGATTTTCCTTGTCATGACAGTGATTGGCGCCTTCCTGCTGAAGAACCCTCCAGCCGGATACAAGCCGGCGGGATGGACGCCTGCACCAGCGACTGCGAAATCCAGCGCCACCACGCAGGAATTTACTCCGGGTGAAGTGCTGGTTACTCCAGCGTTCTACTTCATGTGGATTGCGTACGCGTTGGGGACGTCAGCCGGTCTGATGGTAATCAGCCAGTTGGTCCCGTTCGCCAAGAGCGTACACATTTCCAGCGCTGCCTTGGCAACCATGGGGTTGGTGGTCGGCGCGGCCGGCAATGCTTCAGGGCGGATCCTGTCGGGATGGATGTCCGACACGCTGGGCCGTCTCAACGTTCTGCGATTGATGATTGGTATTTCCATGATTTCCATGCCCCTGCTGTACATGGCGGGCGGCAACGTAACTGCCCTGTATGTAATGGTGTTCATCGTTTACTGGTGCTACGGTACGCAGCTCTCGGTGAATGCTGCGGCAACTGCTGACTTCTTCGGTGCGAAGAACGCGGGCATGAACTATGGAATGCTGTTTACCGCGTGGGGCGTTGCGGGAGTGATCGGCCCCAGAATCGGCGGCGTGCTCTTCGACAAGTACAAGAACTATCAGATGGCTTTCTACACCGCTGCAGTTCTGGCGGCCGTGGCGTTGGTCGCTGAGCTGTTGGCCCGCCGACCGAAGCATGTCTAACTGATTCGCGGCCGGAGGCGATCAGGCTCCGGCCCGTGGTTCATGGCGATTGGCGATCATTCAACCTTCCAAGGTTGGCAAGGAGTATCTTCATGGGAACCGCGGCCAAAGTAGCTGAACAACCGGACAAAACCAAGGCGGCAATCGAAGAGTATGCCGCTCCGGAAATCGTGAAAGACCAGGCGCTGGTGAAAGACTGGCCAGCCGAGCGCGATCGCTTTCAGAAAGATCCCGATGCATTCTGGGCTGACGCGGCCAAGCAGTTC
>Ga0182016_10000481_pt1 | contig 49723 bp, 47 predicted proteins | sample 712S2MmetaG_FD_120491 | JGI IMG/M metagenome (GOLD analysis project Ga0182016, IMG submission 120491) | Permafrost microbial communities from Stordalen Mire, Sweden - 712S2M metaG | ecosystem: Environmental > Terrestrial > Soil > Wetlands > Permafrost | place: Sweden: Stordalen | collected...
AAAGCAGTCAACCGCGGCAGTCGCCGGGTAAAAATCGGCGCTCCGCAGTGACCAGTAATGGATTTAACCATGACCAAAAAACGGTTCAGGGAGAAATTACCCGGTTTTGCAGCAGCCTGCTAACCTTTATTGGACTTCTGTCGCGTCGTCAGCGGATGGAGCTAAATTGGTGGCGACTGGTTTCATCGGCACAGGCGATCCCATTGGCCCGATCTATACCTCCACAAACTCGGGGGTTGATTGGATATCAAACAGCGCGCCCATTACGAGCTGGTCTGCTGTGGCCACTTCTGCTGACGGAAATAAAATGATAGCGGTAGCCGACAATAATTCTCAAATGGGAATTTACACCGCGCAAACTGCCCCCACCCCCTATTTGGAGATTACACCTATGGATGACAACCTTGTTTTTTCCTGGGTGGTGCCTTCAACAAATCTTGTATTGCAGCAGAATTCCGATTTGAGCACAACGGATTGGGTGACATTGACCAACGCACCGACACTCAATCTTACCAACCTACAGGATCAAGTCACATTGTCCCCGACAAACAGCAGCGGCTATTTCCGGCTTGTTTCCCAATAGCAAGGGGACGTAAGTCCTCTGGGGCCGCTTCAATCGACACCAAACGGCGCGCACGGAGTGACGCGCCCTACCTTGAATGCACGACTTTGGGCTTTGGACTTTGGGTTTTGGACTTTAACCTGAGGTTGTGAGTGGCAAGCGCAAACGGATCACTGAAATGGTGGCCCAGCATCACGGGCAGAAGCTGGACCCGCATTACCTCGGCTATTTTCATTGTTTCAACCAGCAGCTTTTTTACGAGGCGCATGATGTGCTCGAAAATCTGTGGCTGGAGGATAAATACGGACCGAACGGCGCGTTTTACAAGGGGCTGATCCAATTGACGGGCGCCTTCGTGCACCTGCAAAAGAACCGGCTGCGCCCGGCGGCGGCCTTATTCAAGCTGGCGCTGGCGAATCTGGAAAAATATCCCCGCGTGCATGAACATTTGAACCTGGTAACCACGGAAAAACTGGCCCGAAAATGGCTGGAAGAACTGGAACGAACCGGGTTTGGCGTGAATCCGTTGACGGACCAAACCGCACCGGAGTTGAGATTGGAAGTGGAAGTGCATGAGAAGTAAGAATTTCAGGATATCCACCGGGAGCGCCGGCATCCTGCCGACGAGAGTCCATGGTTTGTGCGGCGAAGGGCCGGCAAGATGCCGGCGCTCCCGGAAACAAGCGTCAGGGAAACGAACGTGAATGGAACTGGCAAAAAGCGGGTGGTACTGGCGGGCGGCAGCGGCTTCCTTGGCCGCGCGCTGGCCCGGGAGTTGCGCTTGCGAGATTACGAGGTGGTGGTGCTGACCCGTTGGCCGCGCCCGCGTGAGGATGGCGTCCGGGAAATTGCCTGGAACGGTAAATCCCTGGGCGCCTGGGTGCAATACCTGGACGGCGCCCATGCCATCGTCAATCTCGCCGGACGGAGTGTGAACTGCCGGCACACACCGGAAAATCTCCGTGAGATCAATGAATCGCGCATCAATTCCGTGAACACGCTGGCCTCGGCCGTTCATAATGTGGCGCGGCCGCCGCGGGTCTGGGTGCAGGCCGGGTCGCTCGCGTTCTACGGTGATTTGGACGATGAATGGTGCGAGGAAGGCACTCCGTCGGGCGAGGGCACGACGGTGGAAACCTGCCGGCTTTGGGAAAATGCCTTTGCAACCGTTCCTTTGCCGCAGACCCGGCGGGTGTTGTTGCGAATCGGTCTCGTGCTGGCCCGCGATGCCGGCGCGCTTTCCGTGCTGGGAAAATTGACGCGCTGGTTCCTGGGCGGCGCGGCGGGCACCGGCCAGCAATACGTCAGCTGGATCCATCTGGCTGACATGATTCAAATGTTGATGGCCCCCATCGAGCGGGAGGAGGTAATCGGCGTGTTCAATGCCACGGGTCCGAACCCGGTCACGAACACGAAATTCATGTTTGAGCTGCGCCGGGCGCTGCATCGTCCCTGGTGTCCGCCTGCGCCGGACTGGGCGGTACGGCTCGGTTCGTGGTGGATGCAAACCGAACCTTCGCTGGCGCTCACGGGGCGGCGCTGCCGGCCAGCGCGGTTCCTCAAGCTGGGTTTCAAATTTCAGTTCCCTGAGCTGCGCAGCGCCTTGAAGAACATCTACGGATAGGACGGGGTGAAAACCGGCATCCGGTTCAAGCGAGCGATTCGGCCAGGACATCGGCCATGTGACGCAGGCGGACCGGCGCCAGGTGTTGGATTTGCTGGCGGCAGCTTGCGCCGGAGGCCACCACGGTGGTTCCAAACGGTTGATTTCTGATTCTTTGAATGAGCGGTTCCGCGACTTTCAGCGAAAGATCATACTTGGATTCCAGCATCCCGAACGCGCCGGCCATGCCACAACAGCCCGTGTCCAGCAGGGTCACTATTTTTTCCGGCAGCCGCTCGGCCAGCAGGCGCATATGATTGGGATTGGCCAGCGCGCGGGCGTGGCAATGCGGATGAATGATCAGCCGCCCGGCCCGGTTGTTGAACTTGAGTCCATCCGGTTCCCAGCTCAGGAAGTTCTCGATGAAATCTTCAAACAGAAAACAGCGGCGCGCGACGTTTTCCACGTCCGGCAGCTTCAACTCGCGGTAATCCTCCACGAACATTGAAAAGCAGGAAGGCTCGAGAAAAATGATCGGTGCGCCGTCGGTGTCCGCGTTCAACAACGCAAGGTTGTGGCTGCCGGATTTGATGACTTCGTCGAAATTGCCCTGGCTGAACGCCGGCCGGCCGCAACACTGGCGTTGCGCCGGCACGGTGACTTGAAAACCCGCCGCTTCCAGCACGGCCACGGCGGACTGGCCAACGTGCGGCTCGTAGTAGCGGGTGAAGGTGTCGTCCCACAGAATGACCCGGCTGCGGGTCGCGGGCGCGGCCGGCTGATGTTTGGCGAACCAATGATCGAATCGCATCCGGGCAAACGGCGGCATGGGCCTCCGGGTGGTGATGCCGAACAGCCGGCTGCGAATCAATCTCACCGGATAGAAATCCAAAAGCGCATTGGCCACGCGCGGCATTTTGCAGCCCCACCGGCCCAGTTCATCGACCGAACTGAACAGCCGTTCGCCCAGCCTGAGGCCGTCATGACAAATGCGGGCATAAAGCAATTCCGCTTTCAACAACGGCAGGTTCACGTTGGACGGGCATTCCTTGGCACACGCCCGGCAGGACAAACAATTGCCCAGCGCCGCCTCCAGCTCCTGCGCCCGCAACGGGTCGCCCTTGATTTCGCGCAATTCGAGCACCGCACGAATGGCGTTCGCGCGACCGCGGGTGGACATGAATTCCTCGCCGGTCGCGATGTAAGTCGGGCACATGGTCGGCGTTGGCTTCAAACAACCGCCGCAGCCGTTGCATTGTTCCAGATTGGCGATAAACGAGCCGTCCCTGGCCGCGAAGGCGAGCTTGGGCTCAAACGGCAGCTTCAATGGATGCCCCGCGCCGAGGCGAAGGTGCCCGTCGATTTTGTAACGGCCGTCGGAAATGATTTTGCCCGGGTTGAACAAATTGTCCGGGTCAAACGACTGTTTGATCTGGCGCATGAGCTGATAAAGCTCTTCGCCGACGTGTTCCTTCAGATACTCGGAGCGGGCGATGCCGACGCCATGTTCGCCGGCCAGCGTGCCCTTGAACTGCGAAACGAGTGCGGCCACTTCGTCGGCAATCTGCCGGAATTTTTTCAAATCATCCGCGCTGTGCAAATCGAGCACGGGACGCACGTGCAGCAGCCCGGCCGCAGCGTGGCCGTAATACGACGCCTGTACCTTCACCCGGGCCATCAGCCGCTGCAAACCGTCAAAGTACGCCGGCAAATCCCGCGGACGCACCGCTGTGTCTTCGACGAAGCAGGCGGGCTTCGCATCTCCCTTGCAGCCAGTCAGCAGGGACAAACCCGCTTTGCGCATCGCCCAGACCAGATCGGCTTCGGCCGGGGTCCGCAGGATCAATTGGCGCAGGCCCAATTTGTGCTTTTGCAACTGCGCCAGCCGGTCACGGGCGTCCTCAAAGAATTCAACAATCAATATCGCCTCGCACGGTTTGACATCCAGTTCGAGCAGATCACGCACGGCCTGGAACTCACGCTGGCCGCGGGTTTGATCGAACAAGGGGCGGTCGATGTGTTCGATTGCCGCCGGCATCAGATCCAGCAACTCTTCCGTGGCCTGCATGGCGTCGGCCACGGAAGCAAAGAAAAGCAGGCCAACGCCGCGCTCGGCGGGCAGGGGAACAATTCTTAATTCGGCGGAAATGATTCCCGCAAGCGTGCCTTCACTGCCGGAGAGAATGTGGACCAGGTTGCCGGGTTCATTCGTTGCGCGTCCGAGCGCGTACCCGGGCCGGTGCTTCACCAGACCCGGCGGAAAACGTTCGGCGATTTGCAAGGCGTTCAGTGCCAGCAGGTCTTCAACCAGATTCCGTTGCCGCTGCAGGGTGTCGCGACCGGGGCCGACCTTCAACGCCTGCCCGTCGGCCAGGACGACCCGCAGTTCATTGACGTGCATTCCCGTCGTGCCGTAGAATGGCGCGTACATGCCTGACGCATCGGTGGCAATCATGCCGCCCAGGGTCGCGCGCGAACTGGTGGCCACGTCCGGACCGAAACAGAATCCCTGCGGCCGGAGAAAATCGTTCAGTTGATCCAGCACGACGCCCGCGCCGACGCGAATGGAGCGGCGTTCCGGGTCGAAATTGGTGATGCGGCGATTGTGCCGCGCGAAATCGACGACCAGCCCGTCGCCAATGGCTCCGCCGGCCAGCCCGGTACCTGCGCCCCGCGGCGTCACCGAAAGCCCGCTTTGGGCCGCCGCCTGGATGACGGCGCCGGCCTGGGTTGCATTTTTCGGGAAGGCCACCGCCAGCGGCACAATCTGATAGGGCGACGCGTCTGTCGCATAGAGCTGCCGCGTCAGGTTGTCGAAGGCAACCTCGCAATTTGCCGCGTTTAACGCAGCCATCTGCTGGGCGGACATCATATAACCACCACAACTTATCGGCGCGGCCGCCAAATGACAATGGCATTAACCGGGCGCAGGATTACGGTCAACTTGAGAAGCCATCGCGGCCAGCCTCCGGCGCCGGGCTTAAATTGTCTTTAATGGGGATGAAGAAGTTGTGCGCGCCAGCCGCCCAAGCCGGACTTAACCGAGCCGCCAGACAATGCGGGCCTTGTTCAGATCGTATTGCGACATTTCCATTTTGACGCGATCGCCGACGGTCAGGCGGACAAACCGTTTTCGCATCTTGCCGGAAATGGTTGCGAGCACCTGATGTTTATTATCCAGTTCAACGCGGAACATCGTACCGGCCAACACCGAAGTGATGCGGCCTTCGACTTGGATGTGTTCTTCCATGGAAAAGCTTTGCCGGGGCAGAACAAAAAAGGGCGACGCCCATATCGAACGTCGCCCCGGTCAAACTTGCTCTCAAAATTAATAACGATCCCGGTGACCGCCACCGCCACCACCGCCACCACCGCCACCACCGCGAAACTCACGGCGCGGACCGCGGTCGCCGCGCGGGCGCTCCTCTTTCGGGCGCGCCACGTTCACCGTAAGGGCGCGGTCACCAAGGGTTGCGCCGTTCATGGCTTCAATCGCCTTCTGTGCCTCCTCGGGTGTGGACATGGTAACAAAGGCAAAGCCGCGCGAGCGGCCGCTCATCCGGTCCATCATGAGGTTGGCTTCCACGACCGTGCCGTGAGCGGCAAACGCTTCCTGCAGGTCGTTTTCTGTCGTGTTGAAGGAAAGATTTCCCACAAACAATTTCGTGCTCATTTTGATGATTTACTGTTCAAACTAACTGCTGTTCTCGGACTGTTCCCGACTGCCGGGTTTCAAATCATCACTGAACCAAGTTCACTTGAAGATTTACCATGACCGTAGAGACAAGTTATCTAACAGACAAGGGAATGGTAACCGGTTCCAAAGACGTTGCAAGCTAATTTTGAAACCACGAAACACTTGCTTTTTCAGCCTAAATCAAGGTTAGCGACCATCTGTTAATTAGTTGTGCTAATACTATTTTAAACCGCCAAAGAAAAACTAAACGATCCGGTCTGGCCGGGTCCTGAAAGGAATCAACCGGTGGACCTGTGGCCGGGATGGCAGCGGTCCGACCGGTGATTTCCACCTCTGTCAGACAACGCGCACGAGGTCTGCGGTACTGTAACGCACCTTCGGCAGGCCGGCGTATTTGTCATCGGCTGAGCGATAACCCAGGGCGCAGCAGACCGCGGAGGCATATCCGCTGTTTTCCAGACCGAGCAGGCGGTCGTAGTCGGCGGGTGAAAATCCTTCCATGGGACAGGCGTCCACGCCGAGAATGGCGGCGCAGGTCATCAGATTGCCGAGGGCGATATAAGCCTGCCGGGTTGCCCATTCGTGCGCGATTTTGCCGCGCGGGCCGTTCACGAGATCGCCCACCATCATGCCGCGGTAGGGATTGAGGGATTCCGCCGGAATATGGCGCACCTGGCTGGCAAGGCTGACAAATTTGTCCACGTCGGCTTCGGTCATTTCCGTGCGGGCGGTAAACACGATGTAATGCGAAGCGTCCACGACCTGTTTTTGGTTCCAGGAATGGGGGAGCAGTTCCGCGCGTTTGGCGGGGTTGTTGATGATGAGAAAACGATACGGCTGAAGTCCATAGGAACTGGGGGAAAGCACCAGAGCGTGTTCCAGGGTCTGCCAGACATCGGCCGGGATTTTCCGGGTGGGATCAAAGACCTTGGTGGCGTAGCGCCAGTTTAATGCGTTCAGAAGTTCCGTGGTGCCTGGATTTTTCATGGTTTAATAATTTAATTCCGCTGAAATTGGCATAAGTCCGGAAAAAAGCAAATGGCGGGTTTAAAATTTCACTGCCGTTTTGACTTTCGGCCGGGGTGAGGCCAATTTCAAGCCCGATGAATTTGCCGGCCCTGCGCATCCGGCGCGCAACCACGGACGACCGTCAAGGCCTCAAGGCGCTTTGGCACTCCATGCTTTTGCCCGCCGATGAACTGGAAAAGCGTCTGACGGAATTTCAAGTGGCCGAAACCGCCGATGGCAAGCTGCTCGGAGCCATCGGCATCCAAATTGTCCGGCAACATGCGCAGTTGCACAGTGAAAGCCACCTTGACTTCGCCCGGGCCGATGAGGCGCGGGAATTATTTTGGGCGCGCATTCAAACCCTGGCCTCCAATCACGGGGTTTTCCGGCTTTGGACCCGGGAAAATTCCCCATATTGGTCGCGGTTGGGCTTCCGCCCGGCTGTGACCAAGCTTTCCAGCCTGCCGAAGGAGTGGCAGCCGGACCGCGGTGAGTGGTTCACACTTCAGCTCAAGGATGAGGAAGTCATTACCAATGCGCTGGAAACGGATTTTGCCGCCTTCATGTCCGCGGAAAGGCTGAACACTCAACGCACTTATGAGCAGGCCCGCACCCTGAAAACCGTCGTCACCGTCATCGGCTTTACGATTGGCATTCTCTGTTTCGGTCTGGTGGGTTACCTGCTGCTCCATCGCAACCCGTTTTTAGCGGGTCATTGACGGCTGGGTAAATTCGTCGGCATGATATGAGCTTCGCACCATCGGGCCGCTGGCCACGTGGATAAAGCCCAGATTGCGGGCGATATGACCGTAGGCTTCAAAAACTTCCGGCGCAATAAATTCCACCACCGGCAAATGTTTCAAGGTCGGCTGCAAATACTGGCCCAGGGTAAGCAGGTCACAGCCGGCGCGGCGCAAATCCTCCAGCGCCACCAGCACTTCCTCCCCGGTTTCGCCCAGCCCGAGCATCATCCCGGACTTGGTGTAAACGGTTTCTCCGCGCCGGTTCTTTGCCTTCCGCAGCACGCTCAAACTGCGGTCATAGGTCGCGCGATGGCGCACCTCCGGCGTCAAGCGCCGCACCGTTTCGAGGTTGTGGTTGAAAATGTGGGGGTTGGCTGCGAGCACGGTTTCAATGGATTCGTCCCGATCATTGAAATCCGGCACCAGCACCTCGATGACAATGCCCGGATTCAAAGCACGCACCGCCTCGATGGTCCGGCGGAAATGGTCCGCCCCGCCGTCCGCCACATCGTCGCGCGCCACGGCGGTGATGACGATATGGCGCAACCGCATCCGCCGCGTGGCCTCGGCGACCCGCATCGGCTCGTCCGCTTCCAGCGCGAGCGGTTTGGCCGTGGACACCGCGCAAAAGCCGCACGCGCGCGTGCAACGGTCGCCGGCGATCATGAACGTTGCCGTGCCCTTGCTCCAGCATTCCCAATGGTTCGGGCATTTGGCGCTTTCGCAGACCGTATGCAGCTTTAATTCGCCCAACAGATTGCGCGTCTGGGCGAAGCGGTCCGATGTGGGCAGCGCAAGGCGCAGCCATTCCGGCAGGCGCGGGCGCGGTTTGAATTCAGTGGTCGTCATTATTCCAGGCCGCAGATGAACATAGATTAAACACAGATTAAATCAATTTCAGCCGGGAAATTCCATGTCTGAGTCCATCTGTGTTTATCTGTGGCTAAAATTTTTCTCCCAAAACGCTGCCAATTGTTCCGGGCCGAAATCGGCCAGCACCTTGCCATCCGCCTCGATCACCGGCGCGAGTTCCTGCCCGGACAGCCGGACCATTTCGTCAAAGGCGACCGCATCGGCAATGACATCAATGGTTTCATATTTGATGTCGTGCTCATCGAGCCAGTGCATTGCCCGGTGGCACCACGGGCAATACGGTTTGATGAAGAGACGCGTTTTCACAAAACCGCCGACGGTTTTAGCCGTTGATTTGCGTCTTGTAGCTGTCCGGTGACAGCAAGGCATCCAGTTCCGCCGGGTTGCTTAGTTTGATTTTGAAAAACCAGCCGCCGGCGTAGGGCTCGGTGTTCGCCAGGGCCGGATTGTCCACGACGGCCTGGTTGGTTTCGAGAATCTCGCCGCTGACCGGTGAATAGATGTCGCTCGCGGTCTTAACGGATTCCACCACGGCGGCGGCTTCACCGCTTTTGAATTTCCTGCCGGTTTCGGGCAGCTCGACAAACACGATGTCGGTCAATTCATGCTGGGCGTGGTCAGTGATGCCGACGGTCGCCGTATCGCCGCTGACGCGGACCCATTCGTGGGATTTGGTGTATTTCAGGTCGGAAGGAATGTTGCTCATAAATTTCCGGTGCAGTTTACGCGGCTGGCACAGATTCTCAAATCCATTTTAAGGTGGGATGCTGTTATCGGCGTTCCAAATTAAAAATCGGACGGTGACACGCCATCCCTTCCGGTCAGGTTTTCCGGTAAATCGGTTTCGGCACGATCAGGGCAGGGGAGTATTTGCCGCGAATTTCAATTTCGACCGGCGTGCCCGGTTTGGCCTGTTCCGGTGGCACATAGCCCATGCCGATGCCGATGCCCAGTGACGGACTTTGGGTGCCGCTGGTAACCTGACCAATGCCCGCGTCATTTGCCCAAATTGAGTAATGCGGTCGTGGCGGCGCGGATTTCCCGGTCATCTTGAAGGCGGCCAGCTTTTTACGAACGCCATTGGCCTTTTGTTCCGCCAAAATGTTGCGGCCGGTAAACCCGTCTTTGTCGAGCGAAACAAAAGAATCAAGCCCGGCCTCCATCGGCGTGGTGTTCTCGTCCAGTTCATGGCCGTAAAGCGGGTAACAGACCTCGGTCCGCAACGTGTCGCGCGCGCCGAGTCCGCAGGGCTTTACGCCAAACGGCTGGCCGACGGTGAGAACCGCATCCCAAATCTGTCGTATGGAATCGTCGCGGCCAACGATTTCAAATCCATCCTCGCCGGTGTAACCGGTTCGCGAAACCAGCACGTCCGCGCCGTGGACGGGAAAACCGCCAATCTGATTCTTTTTCAAATCTGTGACGCGCCCGACCCGGATGGCGCAATTCGAACCGCCGCCAATACATTGGTCAATGAACTCCTTCACCCGCGGACCCTGCACGGCCACGGCGGCGTAATTGTGAGATGCATCGGTGAGTTGCAATTCGCTTCGCCGGGGAAACTTCGCGGCCTGTGCCTGCAACCACGCAACATCGGCTTCGATCCGCGAGGCATTGATGATCAGGAAATATACTTCACCCGAAAGCCGGTAGGCGTAGAGATCGTCAATGACGCCGCCGTGCGCGTTGCACATCAGGGTGTATTGCCCCTGACCGGCCGCGAGTTTACGGATGTCGTTGGTCAGGGTGTGGTTCAGGAAATCCGCCGCGCCTGCGCCGCTGACGGTGACTTCGCCCATGTGTGAGATGTCGAAGATGCCGGCGGCATTGCGGACGGCAAGATGTTCCTCGACGATGCTCGTGTAATACACGGGCATCTCCCAGCCGCCGAAATCAATCAGTTTCGCGCCAAGTTTTTGGTGCGCGGCGAAGAGTGGCGTGCGCTTTAGCCCCATTTTTCCGTTTTCATCTGCTCTTTCGGCACGCCCATGCCGTGCAGCACCACTTCCTCGGCAAACTCAACGAGTTCGTTGGGCCCGCAGGCGTAGAAGACGGTATTGGGCAGATCGTGGACGTGTTGCTTCACCCATTCCGGCGTAATGCGGCCGCGGCGTCCCTGCCACGGATCGTTTGCGTCCAGCCGGGTGCAGGTCACGTAAAAGCTGAAGTTGGGGTTTTCGATTTCCAATTGGTGAAATTCCTGCTGGAAAATGATGCTGCGGGTCGTGCGCACGCTGTAAAGCACCTTGATTTTCGTCTCCAATTTGCGTTGCGTGGCCTCGCGCACAAATCCACGAAACGGGGTCACCCCCGAGCCGCCGGCGATGCAGATGAGCTGTTTGTTTGGCTCATAGACGGGCAGGAACTTGCCGACGGGCGGAATGACAAAGAGGGTGTCCCCGGCCTTTGCCCAATCCACAATTCGCGTGCCCATTTTGCCGTCGCGTTTGATGGTGACTTCAAAAAAACCGCGGTCCAGGGCGGAAGAAGACAGGGAATAGGCGCGCTTGTAGCCGGGCGTGTCCGGCCAATAAAGCGTGATGAATTGGCCGGTCTTGAAATCGGGTTCGTAGCCGCCGGGCCACTTGAGGCGGATGGTTTTTGTGTCCGGCAACTCCATGGTCACCAACTCAATCGGCATTTCGAGAATTTCTTTGGCCATAATCGCTTCGAAAAAAAATCAGAGTATTGAATTGCGGGAATGAGGGCAAGCTTACTGTGCAATTTCCAGCCGTGCGAGGACCTCCTGCGCGAGCAGTTCATACGCGGCCGAGCCGGAACTGTACTTGTCGTAGTGAATAATCGGTTTGCCAAAGCTCGGCGCTTCGGCCAGCCGCGTGCTGCGCGGGATGACGGTTTCAAACACGCGTGTGCCCAGCAAATGACGCACCTCGCCGACAACCTCATTCGCCAGCTTGGTCCGGCCGTCGAACATCGTCATCACCACGCCGAAAATATTCAGGCGCGGATTGACGCCCGTCTCGCGCAGCTGGGTCAGCACCCGGTTCATCATCGAAATGCCTTCCAGCGCGTAATACTCGCACTGCAGCGGCACCAGCAAGCCATCGCTGGCCACAAAGGCGTTCAAAGTTAAAACCCCCAACGATGGCGGGCAATCGATGAAAACCATGTCGAACCGGCCGCTCTCCAAAACCGGCTTCAGCGCGCCCGCAACGCGGAGAAGGTGGTTTTCCATGCGCGCCAATTCCAGGTCAGCGGCGCACAGGTCCACTTCGCTGGGCACAACTTCGAGGCGTTCGAAGGCCGTGGCCTTGATTTTATCGAGCAAACCACCTTCACCCAACAAGACGCGATAAGCGCTGGCGCCTTCGGTCTTTTCCAGGCCGAGCCCGCTGGTGGCGTTGGCCTGGGGATCGAGGTCGAAAAGCAACACGCGTTTGCCGACGGCGGCGAGACAGGCGGCAAGATTCACGGCGGTGGTCGTCTTTCCCACACCGCCCTTTTGATTGGCGACCGCTATGACTTTGGTTGGCACCCGACCGATTTAATGAAATAGGCGGCAAGGTTTCAAGTTTACAAGCGCCGAAGGCTGTCTATGGCCAGGGCGTCTTGAGGTTATCCAACCGGACTTTGGTGATGTGACAATTGACAGGAATCAACCGTCCCGGGACAAATGACGAACCCATCCGGATAACCCGGCATAGGTTACTCAGTTGCCCGGCGTCGAATAGGTTGCGAACTGCGCGCCAAGCGGGATTTGGCCGAAGGAATCTGCACTCGTGGACTGAAAATTAATCACCGGATTGGTGCTGTTATCAGCCAGCAACATCGGGTTTACCGGCTGGGTCAACGATGTCGGCGTCGCCGAAGCAAGCGTGGTGACCTCCTGGGTGGTTGGTTGCAAAAGTGCTTGCGATGCGGATTCCGGGCGCTGGGCGATTACTGCGCCAATTAACAGCAGCATGCACAGGGCCGTGGCAAATCCGCCCGCAAACACCGGCTTGGTTTCAATGGACTGAAGCAATTTGAAAAGCCACGGCGCGTTGGCCAGCGCGCGTTCGACCCAACCGGCTTCGGCCCCGGCTTCGCCGGCACGGATGCGGGCCAGCACCTGGCGCGAAAAATTATTAAAATATCCGGGCGGCGGGGTTTCGCGCTGCTTTAGCGCCAACAATCGGCGCAACGACTCAAAATTCGGTTGATTCTCGTTCATGTTACTCCTCGCTCATGGTTTCAAGTATTCGGACAACCAAGCCTGCAATTGCTGCCGCGCATAAAAGAGCCGCGATCTCACGGTGCCAATGTTGCATTCCATGACTTTCGCAATTTCATCGTGTGACATACCCTGCACATCGTGCAGTACAACAACCAGTCGATGTGATTCAGACAGTTTTAGTAAGGCCGTGTTCAATTTTTCTTGAAGTTCGGTCAAAACGGCCTCCCGGCGTGGCGTTTTATCGGAAACCAAGGCAAGCATATCCGGATCATGCTCGGCGTTAAAATCCAAGTCGTTCAGGCTCATGTGGATGCGATTTTTCCGCTGTTTGAGGAAATTAATCGTCTTGTTGACTGCTATCCGGTAAAGCCAGGTATAGAAACTTGATCCGCCTTTGAACGATTTCAGGGCTTGAAACGCCTTGATAAAGGATTCCTGGGCGAGATCATTGGCGTCCTCGTGATTGGACGTCATATGATAAATCGTTGCGTAAATGCGCTCCTGATACCGTTGCACGAGCAGATCATAGGCTCCCAGATCGCCCTCGCGGGCGCGCTGGACCAGCGCGTTCTCGTCGATGGGTGCGGAAGAACCTGAATCAGTGCGTGCGACTGGCTCCGCCATAATCATGGGTATTTAACACCAACAGCAAGCGCTTCAGTTTGTTGCGCTAGAAAATCAGCCAGATTGGACAGGCCCGTGCGCCCAGCCGACTCCGGCAAACCGCCCACTGCCCGGCGGGCCTGCTCCAAAAACCGGCCGATGACCTGCCGGGTCGGCTCAAACGTCTCGTATTTGTCGAGCAATTCGTTCACTGCGGAAAAATTCGCCGGCTGCCAGTCCATGACCAGGTTCTCCAATTGCGCGCGGTCTGTGACGTTTGCGCGTTCCCAAGCCAGCAAGACCGGCCAGGTCAATTTGCCCTTGGCCAGATCCGTGCCGAGTGACTTGCCCGCCGAAGATTCCGAGCCGAACAAATCCACGCAGTCGTCATAAACCTGATAGGCGGTGCCGAACGCGGCCCCGAAATGTCGCAAGGCCGCACGCTGTTCCGGCGTGGCTTCGCTCAAAAGTCCGGCCAGATCGCACGAAAGCGTAAACAGCTCGGCGGTTTTCATTTCAATCACACGGAAATATTCATGCCGGGACACCTGGAATTTCCGACGATACCGCGTCTGCAAAATTTCACCGGAACAAACCGTGTTGGTGGCCATGGCCACCGCGCGGCAAACTTCCGGGGTTTGGAACCCGGCCGCCATTTTCAATGCCTGGGCAAACAGGCAGTCGCCAAAAAGCACCGCAATTTCGTTGCCCCAGTTCGCCGCCAGCGTGAGCTGTCCACGGCGGATTTCGGCCTCGTCCATCACGTCGTCATGAACCAGCGTGGCCAGATGAACCATTTCAATGATAACCGCCACGTTGATGTGAGCATCCGTGGTTTTACCCGCGGAATTGGCCGCCAGCGCGACGAGGGTGGGGCGCAAACGTTTGCCGCTGCCGCTGAGGGCGTATTGAGCATAGGGAACGATTTGTGGATCAAACCCATTGACCTGCTCGATCAATCGCTGCGCGACCGCCTGGAGAAAAGGCTCCAGTGGTTCCACCAGATGTGTCCAGGAACGTTTCGGGTCGGCTTTGAGCGAGTCAGCCGCATCTGCCCTCGCCACCTTTGATTCAACGGCCAGCATTCGCTCGAAATCTACGTTTAACCTGGCGCTTAGTCAAACTACTTGTGTTTTGTGAGCGAAATCCAACAGTGGGCAAACCTATAACCTCGAATTCCATTCCGCACTCGAATACTTTTCCGCCGCAAGCCGGCGCATTTCCGGTTCCGGAAAATCATTCAAAAGCTCGGTGGCGCCCCAGGCCTGGACGAGCCTGCTCTTCAGCCGGGCCGCCGGCACTTGCAAATTGGCCAGAAAGTCGGAATGACTCCGTTCATGGCGGTAGTGGGGTTGCCGGGAAGGCATCGGCAACAGTGTGTTCAACAGCGGGAAATCCAGGTTGAGCAGAAACGTTCCATGAAAAAGCAGCGCGCGTTTGTGGCGGCGCTGTGAATTGCCGGAAAACTTCCGGGGCGTGACGGGCGCAGGGGAACGCGGAACCAGCGCCAAATCGGTATGGCCAAGGACCGCAATTGCGACCTCGGTCTGCCGGCTCTGGAGTTCTGATTCCAAGGCCGCCCGGTGCCGTTCCATGATGAATTGGTTCGCGCCGGAAATGCTGGCGACCGGGGAATGGACGGCGATTTGTAAAATCAACGCATAGTTCAAACAGCCCGGCCCCTGCAACACCGTTCCGCCCCCGGAACAACGGCGGAAAATCGGGACATTTTTTTCCGCGCAGGCCGCGACATCCACCTCCGTCTTCACCTGGTTGGCGTAACCCACGACGACGAAATGTTCGCGCGGTTCCCAAAAGCGGAGGATTTCCCCGCCGTCCCCGGCTTCACACCAGTTGAGCAAAGCCTCATCGCATGCAAGATTCTCGGCGGGCGACGCAAGCGTGAGATCGAGCAGTTTCATGATGGCGGCGGACGGCGATTTTGCTGGTGTTGGGCGTGGGGTTGGATTCTAATTCCGGTCGCGTAATTTTCGCGCTTGAAACAAAGGTGAATAGCACAGTGAACGTTGAGAAAAAAGATATTTACGATTCGCGCTCCGGCGTTGGCGGCCGGACCAGCGGCAGCAACGGCGACAAGTGGAGCGAATCGCTGCAATCCGTTTTCGAACTGGCCCTGGAAACCCAGGGACCGGAACGGACGGCGCGCCTGCTGGAAAAGCTGGCCAACCAGTTGCGCGCCGCGCCGCAGGGCGTCAATACGCCCTACCTCAACACCATAACGCCCGAACAGCAGGCGCCCTTTCCGGGTGACCGCGACATCGAGCGCCGCATCAAGAGCTACATCCGCTGGAATGCCATGGCGATGGTGGTGAAGGCCAATTCGACCACCAACGTGGGCGGGCACATTTCGACCTTCGCCTCCTCGGCGACGCTTTACGAAGTTGCCTTCAACCATTTCCTGCGCGGACGCACCGACACATTTCCGGGGGACATCGTTTATTTTCAGGGGCACGCCGCGCCGGGCATGTATGCGCGGGCATTCCTGGAAGGCCGGCTGAATGAGCGGCACCTGCAAAATTTCCGACAGGAACTCGCCGAAGGCGGCGGGTTGTCGTCCTATCCGCATCCGTATCTGATGCCGGACTTCTGGCAGTTCCCGACAGTCTCGATGGGCCTCGGCCCCATCATGTCGCTGTATCAGGCCCGGTTCAACCGCTACCTCCAGGCCCGCGGCCTGGTGAATTGGAAGGACGAACCCAAAGTCTGGGCCTTTCTCGGTGACGGCGAGTGCGACGAGGTGGATACCCTCGGCGCCATCACGCTGGGCGCGCGGGAAAATCTCGACAACCTGATCTGGGTCATCAACTGCAATTTGCAACGCCTCGATGGTCCGGTGCGCGGCAACGGGAAAATCATCCAGGAATTGGAAGGTCTGTTCCGGGGCGCGGGCTGGAACGTCATCAAGGTGATTTGGGGCACCGACTGGGACGAATTGCTCGCGCGCGACAAATCCGGTTTGTTGCTCAGGCGCATGGAAGAGTGCGTGGATGGCGACTACCAGAAATACACCGTCGAACCGGGCAGTTACACGCGCAAACACTTCTTCGGCAAATACCCCGAATTGCTCGAACTGGTGAACCATCTTACGGACGAACAAATCAGCAAGCTGCTGCGCGGCGGCCACGATGCCCGTAAAATGTATGCGGCCTACCTGGCGGCGACCGGACACAAGGGGCAGCCCACGGTGATTCTGGCCAAAACGGTCAAGGGCTACGGCCTGGGCGAGGCGGGCGAAGGCAAAAACATTTCACACCAGCAGAAAAAGATGAACGAGAAGGAGCTGCGCGAATTTCGCGAGCGCTTCAAAATTCCCATCAGCGACGACGTCATCGCCGAAACCCCGTTCTTCCGCCCGCCCCCGGACAGTCCGGAAACAAAGTATCTGTTGGAACGCCGCCAGGCGCTCGGCGGTTTCCTGCCGGCGCGCATCGTCGAGCCGGCCCGGTTGAATGTCCCAAAACTTGCCGACTTTGAGCGGTTACTGAAGGGTGACAACTCCGGCGAAGTCTCAACAACCAAGGCATTTACCCTGCTGTTGGGTTCGCTCGTGCGCAACCAGGAGATTGGCCGGCGGATCGTGCCGATCATCCCGGACGAGGCGCGCACCTTCGGTTTGGACGGCTTGTTCAAGGAAATTGGAATTTATTCATGGAAAGGCCAGCTTTACGAGCCGGTGGACCGGAATTCATTGCTCTATTATCACGAGGCAAAGGACGGGCAAATTCTTGAGGAAGGCATCACCGAGGCCGGTTCCATGGCGTCGTTCATCGCGGCCGGCACGAGTTACGCGACGCACGGCGTGCCGATGATTCCGTTCTACATTTACTACTCCATGTTCGGCCTGCAGCGCGTCGGGGATCTGTTCTGGCTGGCGGGCGACATCCGGGCGAAAGGCTTTTTGCTCGGCGCAACGGCCGGCCGCACCACCCTCAACGGCGAAGGTCTGCAACACCAGGACGGCCACAGCCTCCTGCACGCGAGCACAGTGCCGACATTGCTGGCCTATGACCCGGCGTTCGGTTACGAGCTCGCCGTCATTGTGGCGGACGGTCTCCGCCGGATGTATGCCGAGGGCGAGGACATTTTCTATTACCTCTCACTTTACAACGAAAACCAATCCATGCCGCCCATGCCCCCGGGCGTCGAGGACGGCATATTGAAAGGGTTGTACCGGTTCAAACCCGGCCCGGACGGCCAAGCGCATAAAGCGCACATTTTTGGCAGCGGACCGATCATCGGCTCGGCACTGAAAGCGCAGGCAATTCTGGCCGAACGCTACGGCGTTTCCGCCGATGTGTGGAGCGCCACGAGCTACAAACAGCTCCGCACGGATGCGATTTGCTGCCAGCGCTGGAACCGGCTGCACCCGACACAACCACCCAAAAAATCCTACGTCGAGACCCTGCTCGCAAAAGAAACGGGGGTCTTTGTGGCGGTATCCGACAACATTCGCACCGTGCCGGACCAGATTGCGCCGTGGGTGCCCGGCGGTTTGATGACGCTGGGGACGGACGGGTTCGGCCGCAGCGACACCCGGGCCCGCTTGCGCCGATTTTTTGAAATTGATGCCGAGTCCACCGTCATTGCCACGCTTTATGCGCTGGCCGAGAAAGGGCAGGTCGAGCGGCAACTCGTCGAAAAGGCCATCAAGGATCTGGGGGTTGACCCCGAAAAAATCCAGCCGCAGCTGGTTTGAGTGGAGAATCCCATCCTCAATCCAATTTCGCCATCGGAATGTTTTCTGCCCAAGCCGGGAAAAATTATTTCTGGAAAACTGCGGCGGTTTCCGCCATGTTGCGCGGCCGGTTAATTTATGGATGTTAAACTTCCCAAACTGGGTGAGGGCGCCGATTCCGGCGTCGTGGTCAACGTTTTCGTCAAGGACGGCGACCAGGTCGCCAAGGGCCAGGCCATCATCGAACTCGAAAACGAAAAGGCCGTGGCGTCGATCCCCACCACCGCCGCCGGCGTCGTGGCCAAAATCCACGTCAAACCCGGCGACAAAATCAACGTGGGCCAGCGCCTGATCACCCTGACGGAAAGTGGCGCGCCCGCCACCGCGCCGGCGCCGGCCGCCAGGCTCGCCGGGTCCACGCCAGCGCCGGAGCCCGAAGCGGCCGGTGAAGCGGAAGCCGAAGAAATTGGAGAAGCCGTTTCAAAACCAGCAGCGGTGCCGGTCGCGTCGCCATCGCTTCGCAGAATTGCCCGCGAATTGGGCATCGATTTATCCAGGGTACGCGGCAGTGAGCCGGGCGGGCGGATTGTCATTGGCGACGTGCGCGCCTACCTTCAGCGGTTGATGGCCGCGGCGGCCAAGGGCAAATCCGGCGGCGGCGCGGGTGCCACAGCGCGCCCCGCGATCACGGAATCGATTGATTTTTCGCAATGGGGGCCGGTGACCAAAAAGCCGCTGACGCCGCTGCGCCAGGTGATTGCCCGGCGAATGGTGGAAAGCTGGAATGCGGTGCCGCGGGTGACCCAGTTTGACGAGGCGGATTTCACGCAACTGAACGCTTTGCGCAAAAAGTTCGCGCCCAAATATGAGAAAAAGGGGGTGCGATTGACGTTGACGCCACTGGTGCTGAAGGCACTGGTGGAGACCTTGAAGCAGCATCCGATTTTTAATTCCAGCCTCGACGAAGCGGCCAACGAGGTCGTCATCAAGGGGTACTATCACATTGGGATAGCGGTGGACACCGAACAGGGATTGATTGTGCCGGTCCTGCGCGACGTGGATAAAAAGTCGGTGCTGGATTTGTCCCGGGAACTGGAACAACTCGCGCAAAAGGCGCGCGACCGGAAGGTTTCGGGCGACGAACTCAAAGGCGGCACGTTCACCGTTTCCAACCAGGGCGCCATTGGCGGCGCGCATTTCACGCCGATTGTGAACAAACCGGAGGTGGCGATTCTCGGCCTGGGGCGCGGCGCGCTGAAGCCGGTCGCCCGCGACGGCAAGGTGGAGATTCGCATGATGACGCCCCTGGGGTTGTCGTATGACCATCGCGTGATAGACGGCGGCGAGGCGGCGCGGTTTATCGTGGACCTGGTGGCGGCGCTGCAGAATTTCAAGGAAGACGCGGTGAAAATTTAATTCATGGACACCATGAAAACTGAAATTGTGGTTGTGGGCGCGGGACCGGGCGGCTACGCGGCGGCATTTTACGCGGCGGACCTGGGCAAGAAGGTCATTCTGGTCGAACGCGAAAAGCGGCTGGGCGGAGTTTGTTTGAATCGCGGCTGCATTCCGTCCAAAGCATTGCTCTACGCAACGCATCAGATTGTCGGGGCGCGCGAATCGGCGCACCGGGGCATCACCTTTGCGGAGCCCAAGGTGGATCTGGGCAAACTCCGCGCGTGGAAGGAATCCATCCTGGAAAAGCTGGGTGCCGGCGTGGCCACCCTGGCCAAGATGCGAGGCGTTCAAGTCATTCAAGGCCGCGGCTACTTTGAAGGTTCGCAAACGTTACGCGTCGAGACCGGGCAGGGGCAGAAGTTCATCCAATTTGAGCAGGCGCTGCTGGCGGTCGGTTCCCTGGCCGCGATGCCAAAGGCCTTTGACCTGGGCAATCCGCGCGTGATGACATCGACCGAAGCGTTGGAGATCGAGGACATTCCGGAAAACCTGCTCGTCGTGGGCGGTGGTTATATCGGCATGGAAATGGGGACGGTTTATGCCGGGCTGGGCAGCAAAATCGTCCTCGTGGAAGCGCTCGACGGCGTGCTCCTGGGCGCAGATCCCGACCTCGCGCGGCCGGTGGTTGCGAATGCGAAACGGGCTTTCAAGGAAATCCGCCTCAAGGCGAGGGTCACCAAAATGGCCACCGTCGGAAAGCAAATCAAGGTCGAGCTGGAATACAACGGCCAGAAGCTTTCCGAATTATACGACCGCGTGCTGGTGGCGGTGGGGCGCGTGCCCAACAGCGCCGATCTCGGGTTGGAAAACACCAAGGTCGAGCTGGATGAAAAGGGCTTTGTCAAAGTCAACGAACGCCAGCAAACCAATGACCCGGGCATTTATGCCATTGGCGACATCGCGGGCGGCATTTTGCTGGCCCACAAGGCAAACAAGGAAGCACACATTGCCGTGGAGAGCATTAATGGCGGGAACAGCGTGCCGCTCAGCGGGATCGTCATTCCCGCCGTGGTTTTCACCGACCCGGAACTGGCCTGGTGCGGCCTGACCGAAGCCGAGGCCAAAGAACGCGGCGTCAAATACGAGGTCGCGAAATTTCCCTGGGCGGCGTCGGGACGCGCGTTGTCCTTCGACCGGACGGACGGGGTGACGAAGATGCTCATCGATCCGGAAACGGAGCGCGTGCTGGGGGTTGGAATTGCGGGCGCCGGCGCGGGCGAGTTGATTGCCGAGGCGGTGCTGGCGATTGAAATGGGCGCGACGGCAGAGGATATCGCGGGGAGCGTGCATCCGCATCCGACCCTGTCGGAGACGCTGATGGAATGCGCCGAGGCATTTTACGGCCACGCGACGCACACGGTGTCGAAGAAACGCGGGTAATTTTTGCCGTTGAAAGCGGGCGGCAAACGGCTAGGATCAGTTTTTGGTGCGGGGCGTAGCGTAGCTTGGTATGCGCGCTTGCTTGGGGTGCAAGAGGTCGTGAGTTCAAATCTCACCGCCCCGACCATTTCTTCAGGTGCGATGTCCTATTGGACCGTGAGTTGAGGCGTAAATGCCAGGCTCATGTCGCCGATGGAAACATCGAAAGGTTCTCCGGAGCGGGCCAGGACGCGTGCTACATTCATGCCTTGAGGCCTGCCGTCCGCGTCCATGGTCTCCATGTCCAGGATGATTTGGACATTCCCACTTTTTAACAGGGTGGGGGTGATGGTGCACTGCCGGTTTTTGCCGAGGCTGACGGTGGTCGAAACGTGGTTTGAGAGCGGCAAGACGCCCAGATCGGTTTTGTTCAAAGAATTGGTTGAGGAAAGTGATGAATGATTGATTTCCGCAGCATGCAACGTCTGCTCAATCGACTTTTTTTGACAGGCCGTCAAAAAAAGTGTGCCGGTTGAGATGATCACCATTATTGCGACTGGATTTCGCACGCGCATATGCCACAAAAACAGCAAGTCTCGGGCCGTTTTAAGGCGAAAAATCCCTCTGTAAATGGCCTTTTTTGAAGATTTTGGACCGTTATTGCTCGTGGTCAAATGCGAGTGAATCGTTGCCTGATTTGATTATGAGCCGCAGACCATCGGTGTGGGCCGTCATGGATTTGACCTGGCCGTTGCCGCCAAGCGATAAATCATAATTGGTCCCGGCTTTTTCCCATTGTCCCGACAAAGTCACCTTCTCGGCAACGGTTGGGGCGCCGTTTTCCACCCCGAAATGGGGCATGTTTTCCAAAAACGCCTGATGGTCCGACCCGGCAACAAAAGCGGTCTGGGCATAGGCATCGGACCAGAGGCTTCGCAAGACCCGGATATCTGCGGGCCGGATTGTGGGCCGGTTGACCAGCAACATCGCAACGCTGACATTAACGTTGAAATCCCACCGGCCCAGCAGCTTCTCGGAATCAAATTCAGGAGATTTGCCGGTCCTAAGATATTCATTCAGGTCGTCCCAATCCGTCTGCACGATGGCAAAAACAATCCCGGTCAATTCGTTGTCTTTCAGCATCACCAGGACCTGCTGGGCTTTCAGCAGCTGGGTAACGGGGGCGATATCCTTCCAGGCATCTTGAAAATCAGTGTCCTGGCCCAGCTGCTTGAAATCTCCGCGTTCCGCCAGGGGAAGAAACGCCGGGTAACTTTCCAACCGGCCTTTCAACCGGGGATTTTGGCGCAACAAACCTGCCAGATCGGCCAGTTGATAATACATGTCCGGCAGCGAAACAATGGAGCGGGCGGCGCCGGCCAGCCCGGCGGTGTCCAAATCATGCCCCATGTGATTGACGAACCGGATGGCGACGGATTCCTCGGAGGATGGCGCGGTTTGAATTGTCCAATAGCTGACGTTGTAGATGACAAACGAAGCCAAAAGGAAATAGGCTGTGCCGTTCAACAAACCGATGCACAACCCCAGCCTTGAATTCAACCGCCGCCACAGGCTTAACCGCAGGTCCCCCGCCTTGTATTTGTAAAAGAGATAAGCCTTCCGGTGGACAAAAAAACCGACCGTCTTGAAGAGGATGAGAATGACAACGAAGGCTGCCAGGGGCGCGACGAGCCAGATCACCGTGGGATTTTGAAGGCCGGCGTGCGGCAACAGCGGTTTGAGTTGCTTTCCCAATATTCCAGCAAACAAAGCGGCCGCCACAATCCCGACGAAGGAAATCCCCGCGCGAATGGCACCTTGGCGAAGGCCCAGGCCGGCCCCCGAGGCCAGCAACACCAGAGCAAGAATCCAAATGGTCATGCCACAAAATACAAAGATTCCGTAAAAAATAGCACGCGAAAAAATAAAGCCCCGTCGGGCGGGATTCCCACATTGAAACCCGCCGATGGATGCAGCATACTGAAACCGGTGAAAATTTCAGTCGTGGTCCCCGCTTTTAACGAAGAACGGTTGCTGGCCCGGTCGTTGACCGAGATAAAATCGGCAGCGGGAGCGTTTGCCCGGCGCGGCTGGGACGTTGAATTAATTGTGTGTGACAACAATTCCACCGACCACACGGCTGAAATTGCGCGCAACGCCGGCGCAACGGTTGTGTTTGAGCCGGTCAACCAAATCGCGCGTGCCCGCAACCGCGGCGCCGCGGCGGCGACCGGTGACTGGCTGGTTTTTGTGGACGCGGATTCACGCCCCGGAGCCGGGTTGTTTGACGAGGTCGCGGAGCAGATTCAATCCGGCCGCTGGCTGGCCGGCGGCTCGACCGTCCGGATGGATGAAAAGCATTTGATGGCAGAATTCTTCACCTGGCTCTGGAACTGTTCGAGCCGGATGGGCCGCTGGCTGGCCGGTTCATTCATTTTTGTCGACGCGGCGGTTTTCCGGAAGCTCGGCGGGTTCAACGACAAATTCTTCGCGGCCGAGGAACTGGATTTGAGCCGGCGTCTGAAACAACTGGCACGCGAGACCGGCCGGGGCATCGTCATATTGCATCGGCACCCGCTCACGACTTCCGCGCGCAAGCTGCGGCTTTACACGGCGTGGGACCATTTGAAATTACTGGCGCGCGTGCTCATCAACCGCCGCACCCTGACCCGCCGCGAATCCTGCACCTTGTGGTACGACGGGCGCAGATGAACGGGCTTCAGGACGCCGCCACCATTGGCCGGGCATCGAGAAAATCCAAATATTCAATGAAGCGCTGCTTCATTTCCTTGCGCGACACGATGGCATCAATCAGGCCATGGTTGAGCAGGAATTCCGCAGTTTGAAAATCCGGCGGCAGTTCAGCCTGGGTGGTGTCCTTGATGACCCGCGGCCCGGCAAAACCGATCATGGCCCCCGGCTCGGCCAGAATGAGATCGCCCAGACTGGCGAAACTGGCCATGACACCCGCGGTGGTCGGATGGGTCAGCATGCTGAGATAGGGCAGGTGGCGTTGCGCGTGATAAGCGAGTGCGGCAGAAGTCTTGGCCATCTGCATCAGGCTGAGCATGCCTTCCTGCATGCGTGCGCCGCCGCTCGTGGAAACGATGATCACCGGCAATTCCTTTTCCGTCGCGCGTTCGATCAGGCGCGTGAGCTTTTCACCGACCACGGAACCAAGGGACGCCGCGATAAAATTAAAATCCATCACGCCGAGCGCAACGCGATGCTTGCCAATGTTGCAGATGCCCGTCAGGACGGCGTCTTTCAGGCCGGTCGCCGCCTGATGAGCTTGAACCCGCTTCGGGTAGGAGGTTTTGTCGACGAATTGCAGCGGATCCACGCTCGTCATTTCGGCGTCCATTTCCTCAAACGTGCAGGTTTCAACGAGAGAATGGATGCGTTCGCGCGCGCCGATGGGAAAGTGAAATTCGCACTTCGGGCAGACCTTCAGGTTTTCGTCCAGTTCCTTGTCGAAAACCATCGTCTCGCACTTGGGGCATTTGGTCCAAAGCCCCTCGGGAATGTCCCGTTTTTTGGATTTGCCACCGCCCAGCTTGGGTTTTTTGGCAAAGTTCGTCTGCGCCCCTTTGGCCGGCGGAGTCACGGCCGGTGCGATGGATTCCAACCCGAGCGATTTTCCCGTGAAAGTGGTCGTGGCCATTAACGTTCAAATGATACTAAAGTCCGCGTGCGACTGTCCAGACACAAACATCACCCGCCCCGGCAGCCCGCAAAACCTGCGCGCAGGCGTTGGTCGTGGCGCCGGTGGTAAAAACGTCGTCCACCAGAATGATCCGTTCGCCGTTCAATCGCGCACCGGAACGGACCGCAAAAGCCCCCCGCATGTTCGCCGCGCGTTGCTGGCGCGTGAGCAGCGTCTGGGTGGCCGTGGATTTGACACGGTCCAGCAGCCTTGGGTTCACCGGAATCTGCGTGGCGGCACCCAGGTGCGCGGCCAGTCGTTCGGCCTGATTGAACTCGCGTTCGCGGCGTTTCAACCCATGCAGCGGGACGGGCACGATTAAATCCCATGCTTGTTCGGACAGCGCGGTCCGGGCTTCGCGCACGAACAAACCTGCGAGAAACGGTTCGAACCAGAGCGCCCGTTGATATTTGTAGCGATGAACCGCTTCCCGCACGACGTTGTGCGCCACCACAGCCGAACGCGCGGACTTGAAGTACAGCTTCATTTCAGAACAGTTCGTGCATGCGAACGGCGCGGTAAAATCACCGGGGTAGGGCAGGCCGCAGCGCTGACAAAATGGTGGCTTGATGAAGCGGACCTGGTCCCGGCATTTCCCGCAGACAAAACCGTCCTGGGAAGTGGCGTGCTCCGCCTGGCAAATCTGACAGGTCTCGGGGTAGAAAAATGCGAGGCCGACATCAAGACAATCCAGGACGGTTTCTGCCAATGCAGTCATTACGGTATATTAAATGGTTCGCTGTTGCGTCCCAGCGGCACGAACTTGAACAGGAGCAGAACCGCGACCAGGACCATCATCGCCAGCCAGCCGTCAATCAATTTGCCCGTACCCCAAAACCACGCCGGAGCGGGTGGCGCTGTTGTGAATGTGCCGTAGGTTTTCAGCCAGAAAATCCAGCCCGCGTGCAGGCCAATGGAAAAATACAGGTTACCGGTGCGCTGATAGGCCAGGCCGAGCAGGACACCTGCAAGGGTCAGGTTTAAAAAACCGGGTATAAACGCCTGAAAATCCGCGAAGCCGGCCAGCATGCGGGGCAGCAGCGCCAGCCCGGAGTTCCAGCCGACCGCGCCGCTAAAATCCGCCCGGTGCATAAAATGGACGAGCGCATAGATCAGGCTGCTGACGACGAGAGCGACCGGCCAGTGAAAAAATTTCCGCAACCCGCCGAAAATGCCGCCGCGAAACAGGATTTCCTCCATTACTGCCACGATGGCGGCTGTGCCGATGGCGCTGCAAATGGCCGACACCACTTCGTGGGCGGTGGCCGCCCGGTTAAAAACGCGGTTGCCGCAAAGGATGGCCATTCCCCCAACCACCGCCAGTGACAGGAAGCCAACCAGCAGGCCGCCCAGCAGCTTATTCCACTGACCGCGGGGCCGCACGAGACCGGCCTCGCGCCAGGAAGCCACGCCCAGTGCGCGCAACACCGGCCACAATCCCGCCAGGGCAAGCACGAGCAGGGAACGGTCAACAAAACGATTGAAAGGTTCGGCCGCGATTTTCGGAAACGAATGGGCGGATGATTGGGCCAGCCAATAAAGCCACGGCGCCAACAAAGCGCCGCCGACCAATACCACCACGATGTAGATGACCAGCGCCCGCAGAGGCCGCATGGGCCGACGATAAGTCTCCCGGCGCTCCAAGCCAAGCGCTAATTGGCGACTGTGGCGGCGCTCGACATGCGCCCCACGCCTGTCGTTCCTGGAATACGCGCCGGTCACAGACCGCCGCTACAGGAATATGACGGCCGGATCCATTTTTGTTAACCCGCCTCAGCCGGCTGCGTCTGGTAAAGTGTGAGGAGCAGATTTTATTCGCGCCGCCGGTGGACGCGTGATATTAAATAAACCGCATGGCGAGCAAGCTGGATATAGTGGCGGGAATCGTCCCGGGGCAAAAACAGTTTGGGCGATATTATCTTCAGGAATTGCTGAACAACGGCGGGATGGCGGAAATCTGGCTGGTGACGGATGGACGCAACCGGCCGTTTGCGTTGAGAAAATTGCGCGCCGAATTGCGTTTCAACTTTCTGGCCCGGCGACGCTTTCACCATGGCTGCCGGGTCCTGTCAAAACTGAACGAAAGCGACTTTATTGTCGGCTATGTCGAACACGGCAAGGCGGAGGGAGTCCCTTACCTGGTCATGGATTACATCGAGGCGGCAAATTTAAAGGAATTATACGGCCGCCAGGACCCGGTGCTGACGGAAAACGTGGCGCAAATTCTTATCGATATGGCCACCGGATTGAATCACATCCATGAAAGCGGGTTCATGCACCTCGATTTCAAACCGGAAAATGTCCTCGTCTCGCGCAATGGCAACGTGCAAATCATTGACTTCGACCTCGCCCAGCCGATTCCGGAAAAACCCAAAAAGATGTCGAAAAACCCCGGCACGCCCGCGTACATGGCACCGGAACAATTACAACGACTGCCAATTGACCCGCGCGCGGACATTTTTGCCTATGGCGTGGCCGCCTACGAACTGTTGACCAACCAAAAACCTTTTCCCGGCGAGAATCCTGGTGAAATTCTGGCCCGGCAATTGGACCCATCCGGTCCGGTCCCGCCGCGCCAACACAACGCCGACATTCCTGAAGCGCTGGAAAAGGTCATTCTCCGGTGCATCGCCCGCGATCCCGAGCGCCGTTATCCCTTCATGGGCGTGGTCGTGCGCGATTTGCAAAGCGCGCTCTACGTCTAAAAAATTGCCGCACCAGCCGGCTGATTCGGTCGGTTAGAGAACCTTGTTCCGTACCGAATTCACTTTACTTGAAATGCCTCCGGGCTATTCTCTTTCTTCTAAAATTTTGGTGTTAAGGACAAATTTATGGCGAAATTGACGGTTCGAGATCTGGATGTCCGCGGCCAGCGCGTTTTTCTGCGCGTGGATTACAACGTGCCCCTCGAGGAAAAAGACGGCAAAATGGTCATCACCGATGCCACCCGCATCGTCGAGACGCTGCCCACCCTCAAACTTTTGATTGAAAAAGGCGGCAAGCTGATTCTCACCGCGCACCTCGGCCGCCCCAAAGGCAGGCGCGAAGCCACCATGTCGCTCCAGCCGGTCGCGGTCAAACTGTCCGAACTGCTCGGCAAACCCGTCACCTTTGTGGACGATTGCATCGGCGAAAAAGTGGAGCAGGCCGTTGCGGCCATGAAAAACGGCGACGTGGTGCTGCTTGAAAACGTCCGTTACTACAACGAGGAAGAAAAAAACGATCCGGCATTCGCCGAAAAACTGGCGAAAGTCGCCGACGTTTACGTGAATGACGCATTCGGCGCGGCGCATCGCGCTCATGCTTCGACGGAAGGCGTCGCCCGCGTGGTCGCCAAACGCGGCGGCAAATGTGCCGCGGGCCTGCTGATGGAACGCGAACTCAAGTTCCTGGGAGATGAACTGGAAAATCCGGCCCATCCCTTCGTCGTTATTCTCGGCGGCGCAAAAGTTTCGGACAAAATCAAGGTCATTGACCGTCTGCTGGAAAAGGCCGACACGATTTTGATCGGCGGCGCGATGGCGTACACGTTCAAGCTGGCGCACGGCGAAAAGACCGGCAAATCACTCATCGAGCCGGATCACAAACAGACCGCGCTCGATGCCGAGGCCAAGGCGAAAAGACTCAAGGTCAATTTTGAACTGCCGGTGGACGTGGTGATTGCGACGCCGGTGGACACGGGCAAGCTCAACAAAAAAGGCAAGCCGGTCTTCGATTTCACCAACGTCCGCACGGTCAGCGGCGACATCCCGGATGACGCGGAAGGGTTTGGCGTGGGCGAGAAAACCGCCGCGCGTTACGCCGAAATCATCAAAGGCGCGAAAACGATTTTGTGGAACGGACCGTTGGGCATGTTTGAAGATGCGCGGTTTGCCGCGAGCACAAACATCGTGGCGCAGGCCGTGGCCGACGCCACCCAGAAACACGGCGCCAAGAGCATCATCGGCGGCGGCGACAGCGTGAAGGCGCTGAAAAAGGCGAAGCTCGGCGACCAGGTGACATTTATGAGCACGGGCGGCGGTGCGAGTCTGGAATTTTTGGAAGGCGCGGTCCTGCCCGGTGTGGCGGCGCTGTCGGACAAGTAAAAATAAGTAAATATTTCCTTCTCGTCCTCCTCCTCGTTCTCGTAATCGAATTTCGAGGACGAACGACGAGAACGACAACGAGGACGATTTGAATATGAATAAAGAACGAAAATTGATCATTGCGGGAAACTGGAAAATGAACAAGACGGTGGCCGAGGCGCTGGCCCTGGTCAGCGACTTTAAACTGGAACTGGCCAATATCCGGGAGGTGGACATCGTGGTCTGCCCGCCGTTTACCGCCCTGGAATCGGTGTCCAAGGCCATGATTGACGATTCCAACATCCGCCTGGGCGCGCAGAACATGAGCGAAAACAATTTCGGCGCCTTCACCGGCGAAATTTGCGCCGGCATGCTGAAGGAATTTTCCGTGCGTTACGTCATTCTCGGCCATTCCGAGCGGCGGCAGTATCAAAAGGAACCGGACGCGCTCATCGCCAAAAAGGCGGCGGCGGCGCACGCGGCGAGCCTCAAACCGATTGTCTGTGTCGGCGAAACCCTGGCCGAACGGGAAGCGGGTCAGATGCAGAAAGTCCTGGAAACACAGGTGCAGGGGAGCCTGACCGGCCTGACGAAGGAGCAAATGGCCGAAACAATTGTCGCCTACGAGCCGGTCTGGGCCATCGGCACCGGCAAAACAGCGACGACCCAGCAGGCCCAGGAGGCGCATGCGTTCATTCGCGGCCAGCTGGTCAAATTGTTCGGGGACGCCGTGGCCAAAAAGGTTCGCATTCAATATGGCGGCAGCGTGAAGCCGGCCAATGCGCGCGAGTTGATGGGCCAGCCGGACGTGGATGGCGCGCTGGTGGGCGGTGCGGCGCTGGAAGCGCGAAGTTTTGCTGACATTGTGAAAAATTCGATATAGGCTTGGGTATGGGTTTCATTGTTGGAATTTTGACGGCGGTACTGGTGCTCAACAGCCTGGTGTTGATTTTATTGGTGTTGATCCAGTTGCCAAAAAAAGACGCCGGCGCGGGCATGGCGTTCGGCGGCGGCGCCGCCGACGCGTTGTTTGGCGCCGGCTCGGGCAACGCGCTGACCAAGATCACAAAATACGCCACGGTGATCTTCTTCGTGCTCGCCCTGGTGCTCGGTTATCTGGAGGACCAGCTGCACAACCGGAGCAACGCCACGGCATTTGAAAAGCAGGTGCAGCAGAAGCAAATGCAAACCCCCGTCGCCCCGCCGCCGGCCGAGTCGCAACCGGCGGCGACGACCACCAATAATTTGCTGTCCGTTCCGTCGACGACCCCGGGCAATGTTCCAGCCACCGCGCCAACCAATCCGCCCGCCGCGTCGCCGCAGTCAAAATAACGCCTGGCCATTTTGAAAAGCGTCTCTGCCAGAAGCCGGGAGCCGGGAGCCGGAAATCAAGGGGCGCGCGTCGGTCGGTGGAACACGATGTTCTGGGTTCTGACTTCGGTCCTCTGCCTTCTGGCATCCGGTTGTCTCCGCAGTGAGCCTCCCGCCGACCTCACCATCCTGAACGGGGCGGAACCGGAAACGCTCGACCCGGCCATTCTCACCGGCCAGCCCGAATTCCGCATCGTCATCGGCTTGTTCGAAGGATTGATGCAGCTCGACCCCAAAACCGCGCGCCCGATTCCCGGTCTCGCGGACCACTTTGAAATTTCACCGGATGGACGCATCTACACCTTTCACCTGCGGACCCATCTGGTCTGGTCCACCGGCGAACCCATCACCGCCAATGACCTGGTGTATTCCTGGCTGCGCGTGCTGAATCCAGGCACGGCGTCGGATTACGCGGGCCAACTATTTTATTTGAAAAATGCCGAGGCCTACAATGCGGGCAAAATCACGGACCCGTCGCTGGTTGGGGTTCACGCCCTGGACCAGTACACCGTGCAGGTCGAGTTAAACCATCCCACACCGTTTTTCCTCGATATTTGCGCCCTGCCAATTGCCTACGTCGTCCCGCGCCAGACGATTCAAAAATACGGCGATCGTTGGTTGATGGCGCGACCGCTGCCGAGCAGCGGACCGTACGAACTCGTTTACTGGCGGCTCAACGACAAGGTTCGCCTGAAGAAAAATCCGCGTTACTGGGACGCTGCCCACACCCGGTCCGACATCATAGACCTGTTGCCGGTCGGTTCGCCCAGCGCGGCTCTGAATCTTTACATGAACGGCCAGGCGGACGTGGTCTGGGACAAGGAACTCGTCCCAACAGAACTGGTCGACCTGCTGCTGCAACGCCCGGACTTTCACAAGTTCAATTATCTGGGCACCTATTTCATCCGGTTCAACGTCACGCGCAAGCCCTTCGATGACCCGCGAGTCCGCCAGGCGCTCGCCCTGGCGGTGGACAAGGAACGCATCGTCAAAAAGATTACCCGGGCAGGGGAGCAGCCCGCCGCGCACCTCGTGCCGGACGGGACGGCCAATTATCTGCCGGTCGAGGGCCTGGGTTATGACCCGGCGCGGGCGCGACAATTACTGGCCGAGGCCGGTTACCCGGACGGAAAGGGTTTTCCACGATTCGAATACATGTTCAACGCGGCGGCGGGCGGCGCGGCGGAGATCCACCAGAACATCGCCATTGAACTGCAGCAGATGTGGCGGGACCAGCTTGGCATCCACATGGAATTGCGCCAGTTGGAATGGAAGGTTTATTTGAACGCGCAATCGCATCTCGATTATGATCTTTCGCGCTCAAGCTGGATTGGTGACTATAACGATCCGCAGACCTTTCTTGGCATGTTTACCAGCGACGACGGCAACAATCGCACCGGCTGGAAAAGCGCGCGTTACGACGCGCTCATCAACGCCGCCAACGCGCAGGCGGATTTGAAAACACGGGAAGCGCTCTTTCAGCAGGCGGAAGGCCTTTTGGTGAGTGATCAGGAGCCCATCATTCCGCTGTTTTTCTACGTGGGCATCAATTACTTCGACACGAACAAAATTCAGGGCATCTATGAAAATATTCTCGATGATCATCCGTTGCAGTACATCCGGAAGATAGGTCCCAAGTCCCAAGTCCCAAGTCCGAACTGAAATGTATTTTGTCCGCCGCCTCATTTTCGCGATTCCGCTGCTGCTGGTCATCAGCGCGCTGGCGTTTGGGCTGGTGCATGTTGCGCCCGGCGGCCCGTTCGACCGCGAACGCGCGCCGGCTTCGCCCGAAATTGAGCGGCACCTGCAAGCCAAATATCACCTCAATGAGCCGGTCTGGAAACAATATCTGCGCTACCTTGGCGGCCTTGCGCATGGCGATTTTGGTCCGTCACTCAAATACCGCGACCATACCGTCAACGACATCATCGCGCAGGGTCTGCCGGTTTCAATGACCCTGGGGTCGCTCGCGTTTTGTTTCTCACTGGGCATTGGCCTGCCGCTCGGTTTTTTCACCGCCGCGCGCCGCGGTCGCTGGGAGGATTACACGGGCAGCTTTCTGGCCACGCTCGCCGTGTGTGTGCCGGGTTTTGTGCTCGCGCCGTTTCTGGTGGTGGTATTTGCCATCAAACTGAAATGGCTGCCAGTCGCGCTCTGGGAATCACCGGCGGAGGTCATCCTGCCCATGATTGCGCTGGGCGCGTATTCCGCCGGGAAGGTTGCCCGCCTCTTCCGTGAAGGCATGTTGAGCGCCATGCAATCGGAGTTCGTCACCGCCGCCCGCGCCAAGGGCATGGGGGAAAACCGGCTGCTGCTCAAACACGCCTTCCGCATCGCCGTGCTGCCGGTGGTTTCCTATTCGGGACCCATGCTCGCGGATCTGTTGACCGGCTCGTTTGTCATCGAGAATATTTTTCAAATTCCCGGCATCGGCGTTTTTTTGATCAACGGCGCCCTGAACCGCGACTACACCGTCGTGGTCGGCCTGGCGCTGCTCTACGCCGTGTTGCTCATCGTTTTGAATCTGGCGGTGGACTTCGCCTATACCTTGCTTGACCCACGGGTGAAATATGAATGACGAAAACAGTCGAGTGCCGAAAGTCGAGGGTCGAGCGCCGGAATCCGGCGCGATGGAAGCTGTTCCGCCCTCGACTCTCGACTCTCGACTCTCGACCAGCTACGACCCTCGTCTCATTTCGCCCGGCAGACAGGCCTGGCAGCGGTTCAAAAACAATCGTGCCGCCGTCATCAGCGCCGTTTATCTGGCGGTGTTGCTGGTGCTCGTGGTGGCGTGGCCGCTCGCCCTCAAGGTCGCGGCCCATTGCGGCCCGGCGGGAACCGTCTTTGCCCAAACCCACGACCCCGATCAACTTTCCAACGCGCAATTCACCGTGCCTGAAGCACAACATTGGTTTGGCACGGACATGCATGGACGCGACGTTTTTTCCCGCGTCATGTACGGCGCACAAATTTCCCTACTCGTCGGCTTCGTTGGCGCGGTGGTCAGTCTTGTCATCGGCGTTTTGTGGGGCGCCATTGCCGGTTACGTCGGCGGGCGGGTGGACAGCGTGCTGATGCGGATTGTGGACATCCTGTATTCGCTGCCGACGATCATTTTTGTCATCGTGTTGCTGACCACGCTAGGCACCTTGCTGAAGGAATCGGCCTTCGTCCGCCAATCGGCGTTTTGGGGAAAGGAAATGCAAATCCTGCTCCTGTTTGTCGGGCTGGGAGCCGTTTCATGGCTGACGATGGCGCGCATCGTGCGCGGCCAGGTGTTGTCATTGCGCACCCGGGCATTTGTGGAGGCCAGCCGTTCACTGGGCGCCGGCCCGGCCCGGATTCTGGCGCGCCACATCATTCCCAATATTTTTGGCGTCGTCATCACCTACATCGCGCTCACGGTGCCGGCGATTGTGCTGTACGAATCGTTCCTGAGTTATCTCGGCCTGGGGGTGCAGCCGCCGATGGCCAGTTGGGGGACGCTGATCGCCGAGGGGGTTTCCCAAATCAATCCCATCCGCATTTACTGGTGGCTCATTGCCTTCCCCGGCGGTGTGCTGGTGGCGACGTTGCTGGCGTTGAACTTTCTCGGCGACGGCCTGCGCGATGCGTGGGATATCAAAAGCCGGTAGAACCCCAGGTTTTTTACTCGTGCGGCTGGCTTGACCCTGTCCGTTTGTTCGCGTGATCGCGGATGTGATTGAAATTTCCCTCTTCGCAGCACGCAACAAAACTTTCCGTCACCGTTTTCAATTCCTCCCAACGGGCACGAATTTCCCTGGCCTCCGGACGGGTGATCTGGTCATCCGCAGTGGCCTTGGCGATGACATGCAGCAGGTCGGCAAATTCCTGGACGATCTGGTTGGTGGCCGGAATCAGATAATGCGGATGCGGCGTGCTCTTGGGATTGAGGATGAAGAATCCGCCCGCGCGCTGGCAAATCCACTGAACGAGCCGGGGATCGCCGGTGCTTTGGAGCAGGGCTTCGATGCGGTCGAGCGGATTGCCCGTGCCGCTGCCGGCGGCGCGGTTTGGCGGTTCAGCCCATTTGTAAACCATGGAAAGCGACAGGCTGAGATCGGCGGCCACCTGTTTGGCCGTCTTTTTCTCGAAAACCTCGCGCAACAGTTCGTAGGATTGCATGGTGAGACAATGAAAAAGCCGGGACAGGTTGGCAAGTGCGAAGCGGGTTTTCCGTCGTAATCCTGGTCTTTCTCTTAATCGTAATCGCCGGTGAAAAGATCAAGTTTACGATAAAGATCAGGAATACGAAGCCTTACAAACCTTCCGGGAAATTATAGCTGCGGCCCGGGCGGGGCTGGTGTTTCATAAACGCAGGTATGAAGGAATTGCGTCAAAGCCAACCCACCTTTCCTGCTTGCGTTGGAAGGGGGTTGGGATTTTACTCGCTCCAACAACTGCTCAGCGGGGAACTATGATTACCATCTATGCGGTCTGCCTGGTGTTTGGACTGGTTTTCACGTTGTTTTGCGCGGTTGCCGGGCATTTCTTTGGCGGACATGATTCCGTCGGCACCGGCGGTCACGCCGATGCCGGGTTCACCTCGGATGGGGTGCCGGGAATTTCTTTTTTCAGCCCGACGGTGCTGGCCAGTTTCGTGACGGCTTTCGGTGCGTTCGGTTTGATTCTTTGCCAAATCACCGCCACAAGCAGCGTCTGGATCAACGCCCCCATTTCATTTGCCGGCGGGCTGGCCGTGGCGCTGGTGGTTTTGTGGCTGTTCAACGCCGTCTTTCGCAAAACCCAGGGTTCCAGTGAAGGCCGCGTCGCCAATTTAATCGGACAAACCGCCGCCATCGCCACACCCATCCCCGAAAACGGTGTGGGTGAAATTTCCTACGTGCAAACCGGCACACGATATACCGCCCCGGCGCGTTCGGAGAAGGGCGGCGCCATCGCTGCCGGCCAGACCGTCAAAATCACCCGCATCGTTGGAACCCAGTTTTTTGTCGAACCCAACAATTAACCGATCGATACCAAATCCAAACCTTAAATCCTCAACACCCATGAACCTGACTCCCATTCTTGCTGACGCCGGTGGCATTCCCTGGATGACAGTCGCCCTGGCCACGGGCGCGCTGTTGTTTGTCTTTTTCGTTTTCGCCGTCATTTGGGCGAGCCGTTACACCAAGGTCGGCCCGAATCAGGTGCTCGTCGTCTCCGGCCGCAAGCATGCGGTCGTGGCAACGGATGGCACGATGCAATATCGCGGCTTCCGCGTTGTCAAAGGCGGCGGCACCTTCGTCATTCCCGTCATCGAAAAGGTGGATGTGCTTTCACTGGAACTGCTGACCATTGATGTCCAGACACCCGAGGTCTATACCAGCAAGGGCGTGCCGGTGAAGGTGGACGGCGTGGCGCAAATCAAGGTCAAGGGCGACGACGTCTCCATCGCCACCGCATCGGAACAATTCCTAAGCAAAGGCGTGGATGACATTAAAAACATCGCCATGCAGACCCTCGAAGGTCATTTGCGCGCGATTCTCGGCACCATGACCGTTGAGGAAATTTACCAGAACCGCGATGCGTTCGCCCAGAAGGTCCAGGAAGTGGCCGCCGGCGACATGGGCAACATGGGCCTGGGCATTGTCAGCTTTACCATTCGCGACATCCGTGACACGCAAGGCTATCTCGACGCCCTGGGCAAACCGCGCATCGCCCAGGTCAAACGCGACGCCATCATCGCGCAGGCCGAAGCCGATCGCGATTCCGTCATCCGCTCCGCGCAGGCGAATCAGGCCGGCCAGGAGGCGAAGTTTCTGGCTGACACGAAGGTTGCCGAGGCGCAACGCGATTACCAATCCAACGTCGCGCAATATCAGGCCACTGTGAACGTGCAGAAGGCGCAGGCCGACCTCGCCTATGACTTGCAGAAATTCAAGACCGGCCAGTTGGTCAAAGCCGAGGAGGTGCAGGTCAGCATCGTGGAGAAGCAGAAGCAAATTGAACTACAACAACAGGAAATCCAGCGCAGGCAGCGCGAACTCGAAGCCACCGTGCAAAAGCCCGCCGACGCCGAACGTTACAAGGTGGAGACGCTGGCAAATGCCAGGAAGTTCCAGTTGGAAACCGAGGCGGCTGGCGCCGCTTCCGCCACCAAGGCGACCGGTTTTGCCGGCGCCGACGTTGTAAAGGCAACCGGTCTGGCCGAAGCCGATGCGAACAAGGCGCGCGGCCTGGCCCAGGCCGCCGTCATTGAGGCGCAAGGCAAGGCGACCGCCGAGGCGATGCGCGTCAAAGCCGAATCGTTCAAGCAATACAACGAGGCGGCAGTCATTGAAATGATTGTGCGGGTGATGCCGGAAATCGCGGGCAAGATCAGCGAACCGCTGTCAAAGACCGAGAAGATGGTCATCATCAACAGCGGCAACGGCCCCGGCGGCGGTGCCAGCAAGCTGACCAGCGACGTGACCACCATCATCAGTCAGTTGCCGCCGGTGTTGGAAAGCCTGACCGGAATCAAGTTCGAGAAATTGATGGAGCAGGTCCCCGCGCTCAAAAAGGCGATGAGCAAGGATGACGACAAAGCTAAATGAAAATTGGGAGGGACGGCGTGTCGCCGTCCCAAAAATAACTGCTGCCGTTGAAACTTGAAGTCTATGGCCGAAAACGAACAGACGAAAGTTTGCCCGCATTGCGCCGAAACAATTAAGGCGGCAGCGAAGGTTTGTCCGCATTGCCGGTACTGGCAGAGGAAATGGTCATTGTTCAATCCAAAGCTGCTTGCCGCACTTAGCCTAGTTGTCTTAACCGCCTATTTTATTGGAGCCAGCTTCTTTATGGATAAGGTCTTTGGACCGAAGGAAGAATTTGCAACATATCGCAACGAAATTGCGGTTGTGCACTCACAACTCAGTCAGCGGATTTCCACTTCTGGTTGTGATAGTAATGTGAATATGTATGTCACCGTTGTCGGTACACTTACAAATCACAGCGATATCGCGTGGAAAGACGTTGGTGTGGAGGCGCAGTTCCTGGACAAATCCGGCAGACAGTTTGACGCAATAACTGTGAATGCAGATGAATACCGTGGGGTAACAATACTCCCTCATGGCGAAGCAGCTTTCAAGATTGAAGGCAGGCCTGCTCGGCCCGAGGCGGATTACAGTACATATAAAGTTACTGTGCGCTGGGCCAAAGACGTTCACCAATTATTCTGATTTGCCGAAGTTTATGCGCCTCTTCGAAGCCATCATAGACGCAAATCATCGGGCGGTGGCCGGCGATCCGAACGCCGGGTTGCATCCGGCGGATTTCGCAGACGAATTGCCGGTCATTGCGCTGACGTGCGTTGACCCGCGATTGAATGCATTCTTCCCGAACGCGCTCGCGTTGCCGGCGGAGCAATTCATCTGGTTGCGCAACGCGGGCAACATCATCACCGGGCCATTAAGCAGCACCATGCGGTCGCTGGCGCTGGCTTGCGCGGTCAAGGGCGGCCGGGAAATCGCCGTCATCGGCCACACGGATTGCCAGGTCTGCAAGACAACCACGATGCAATTGCTCGACCGGCTGAAGGAACTCGGCGTTGACCGGCATGTGTTGCCCGAAAATCTCAACGAGTTTTTTGGCATGTTCAGCAGCGAACGGGCGAACGTGATCAAGGCGGCCGGCATCGTACGTAACAGCCCGCTCATCGGACCCAATATTCCCGTGCACGGGCTTCTGCTGGACACCGAAACGGGCAAACTGGACTGGCTGGTGAACGGCTACGAAGCCTGGCAGAAGGCGCCGTCATCGGACGATGCCGCCAGGTCTTCCGGCCCCATCGCCGGCGCGCTCGGCTCGCTCGGCAGTTTCAACATCGGGGAGATGAAATTTCCCGAGGGCAAAATCGGCGAGCTGGCAACCAAGGGAATCGACTGGCTGTCGCAAAAGCCCCAGACGGTTGGGAAAACGTTGACTGGCACGCCGGAAACAAAGGCCGATGTGGTCAAACCCGTGATGGCGCACACTGAACAGCACTGGCCGAAGCCTCCCAGAATTCCTGTGCCGCCGCCCATCCGTCCGCAACCAAGCTTACCCACCAAGCGGCGATGATCAAGGCAGGATGCCTCGCCGATAATCGTCAATGCGCCAGCGGAGAAAGGCGGAACAATGTTTCGGCGTGGCCTTGTTGCGCAGAGACCAATACGCGTTGAAATCCTTCTCCAGCTTCCTCAATTCACGGATGCCGGCTTGCGCCAGTCGTTTTGTGTCCGACATTTTTCCGGCGGCAACCGCCTGCTGCCACAACATGAACCGGCATGATTGCGCCGCCATGCGCGCCGCCAGGTCCAGTTCACGCAACAAAATCTTTGATTGGGGAGGGACGGCGTGTCGCCGTCCCAGAACATGCAGAACGGCAATTTGCTTTTCAATCGCCTTCAACGCTGCCCGGACATGCTTCGCCGGAATGGTTCTGAACCAATTCAGCCCGTTCCGGCAAAATAATTCACGTTCTTCCCGGCGCGGAGCGGCAATGACCGTGCCGAGCGGCGTTTCATTTGGCGCTTTCACCTTGAGCTTGCGATGGACGAAACCGAGCTGGAAAGCGGCCTCGGCCACCTTGCCCGTTGAATCCGCGAACACATCCCGGCTCAAAACCAGCTGGAGCAATTTTTCGTTGAAACCGTTTGCGTTCCAGGCCAGGGCCGCGCCCGCGAGAAACATCGGCCAGCTCACCGCCAGCGGCTGCGGATGGCCGCCATCACCCCAATCGGTGATGAGATAACCGATGGCGCCGTGTTTTCGGCCGGCTTTGGCCGCCGCGCGTAGATTCGCCAGCGCATTATCATGCCGGCCAATCAACGTCTGCCAGGTTGAAGTGCCGGGGCAGACGTAGAAGGGGATGTTTGATTTGGCAAACAGTGCCGCCTCGTACTCGAATGGATGATTGGCCTCATAACCCCAGTTTAGAGCAATCGCGGTAGGGCTGACCTGCTGGTCAGCCTGGACGCGCGGCAGCGCGGCCCTACCGATTTTGGTCAATTCGGAAATCAGTTTTGGGTATTTTATAATAATATCGCCCCAAAACATCATCGTGCGGCCATGCCGGGAGACTTCCCCATGAATTTTTTCCAGGAAATCCACATAAACGCGGCCCTGGCCTTTGGCTTCACAATGCCGTTTGCTTTGGCCCTGGCCCAAATCCCAGGTCTCGTCGCAGCCGACATTGAAAAAACGGCTGGAAAAATTTGGCAGCAGTTCGCCGTACAACCCGCGCAGAAAGGGCAGGGTGCCCGCATGATTTGGCGCGAGGCTGGAAGGCCGGCGTAGAAATTCCTTGCTCGCGTCCTGGTAAGGTTTCTTCACCTCTGCAAGTTCTTTTAGCTGCGGATGCTCGAGGAAATATCGCATGTGGCCGAAGGAATTTTGATTCGGAACCAGGTCGATACCCAGTTCACGACAGCGGGCGTCGAGTTTGCGGATTTGCCCGCCGGTCAAGGCGCCCCAGCTTTGCCAGACGGATTTATATTTGCGATAGGCGAACGTGTGTTCCGTATAAAGCTGCAGCTCGTTGATTTTGAAATCGGCGAGATGTTCGACCAGTTCGAGCAACGTTTCGAGTTTGGGTACCCGGCCGCGCGAGATGTCGAGCATTACGCCGCGACGCGGGAAATCCGGCCAGTCGCGGATCTTCAGGCAGGGTAGCCGGCGACCATATTGCCGCAGCAATTGCCGCAGTGTCGCCGCGGCCGCGCGTAAACCACCCGCTTCAGGGAATGAAATTTCGATTCCCGTTTTGGAAATCGTCAGCGTGTAGCCTTCAGGATGATCCGATGCGGAATTGATGCGGACAATCTTGACGGCCGCCAGCGGCTTCTGCTTGGCCAGCGTGAAGGTGCCGCCCAGAAGTTTCTGCGAGCGAGGGCAGGGGAGCAGGTTCGGTTCTTTAATTTTGAACTTTGAATTTTGAGCCGAACTCATTTGCTCAAGCTTCAACTAAAAACCGGGAATTCAAAACTCAAAACTTACTTCGCAATCATCCCGCTCTTGCGCGCGTAATTGAACAGCCCACCGGCATCCACGACCGGGCGCACGTCGCCAAGCGGCTTGAACTTGATGACTTGGCCGGTCGCCTTGACCGTGACCGTGGCCGCGTCCAGGTCAACGGTCACCACATCGCCGTTTTTCAAGGTATCGCAGAGGCGTTCGGTCAGTTCGCAGGGATAAAGCTCGCCGGTGGCGACGCTGTTGCGGAAGAAGATGCGCGCGAAACTTTCGGCGAGGACGATTTTGCAACCCGCCGAGCCGAGCGCGATGGGCGCGTGCTCGCGCGAACTGCCGCAGCCGAAATTCTTTCCACCGACGACGATGGGATATTCGGTGTCGAGCTGGCCGTCCTTGACGAAGCGCGCCGGGTAGAGCGATTCGGGCAGGCCGGCGAGCGCGTAGCTGCCGAGCTTCTCGTATTCGTCGGGCATCGTCGGCACCAGCGTGAGATACTGCGCGGGAATGATTTGATCGGTGTCAATATTGTCGCGCACCACGTAAACCGGCCCGGTAAAAACAGATTGCATGAGGGCAATGTGCGGGTAATCGGCGGATTTTTCAATTTGAAAATCAGCCCGGCCGTGAGCGATTTCGGCCTGTTCCGGGTTCAGGGATATTGCAGCCGAAAGAATTGGTTGCTGGATTGCGCCGGTAGCAGCACTTGATTTTGTCCATTCACAACCGCCGGCATATTCGTGACGATTGTCCAATTCGTGGTGGTTAAATCGGTGTTTTGCTCCAACCCGAAACTTCCCGGCGGCGACGGCCAGGAAACCGCCACGTTGGCATTGGACAGCGCGATGCTCAACGGCGCCGGCGACAGGGTGACCTCGAATAACGGACTGGCCAGATTGTTCGCGGCGAAAATATTGGTACCGCCCTGGAGGGTGACAAAGCCGAAATACTGGCCGGGCGGGGTCGCCGGATTGATGGCGATGGCAAAGACGACGTCGCTGTAGGTCTCACCGGGCAACAGAATGCCGGGAACGTTCGCAAAGAACACGTTGGTGTCCGCCGTAAGATAGCCGGTCGCCTCATCAATAAAGCCGAACTGAATATTGTTGAGGAACAGATTGCCGGTCAGGCTTGTGTTGATCAGCGTGCCGGTGAAAACGACTTCATTGCTCCCCAGACCCGATTGGACTGCGGGGGTCAGGAAGAAAGCCACGTCCGCCCGCACCAGTGCGCCCGACAGCAGCATGGCCAGACCAGTCGCAAGCGTAAGGAATTTCAGGCGCATGGCTTTGGATAGGTCAGCGGCCGACGGCATACAGCGTGGCGTTGTTGATGGCGTACACCACGCCGTCCACCCCGACAATGGTGGGAGTGTAGGCTTCGCCGATGCCTGAGGTCAGCGTGTTCGTTTGCGTAAGCATATTGGAGGTCAAATCCCAGCGGTAGAGCTTGCCGTCTTCATTGTTGGCCAGCACGGATCTGGTGGATGGATCGACCGCCGCCGAATTGATGCACCACTCGCGCACGGCATTCGGGTAGCTATTGGTGTTGGCCGAGTCAGGCGTGGGCCCGGCAATGGTGAGCACCTCCTTCATGGTGGTCGCGCCGGAAATGGGATCCGTTTCGCTGTTCTGCGGATCCAGGATGGCGATGCGGTTCACCCCATCCCCCCCGGCTTCAACGTAATTGTTGTATTTGGTCATCAGCAAATACGACGAGTTACCGTGATAGGAAGGAACGAGCGAGGCCGGCACAATGGAAGCGGTGTCGTCCCAACCGAATGCGCCGGGAATCCTGGTTTGCGTGAGGGTGGAGTCGAAATGCAGCAGCCAGCCGCGGTCATGATTTGAATACCAGGGATTCTCCAACACTCCGAAATAAACGTCGCCATCGGGCCCCACCGCCGGTGACGCCGTGCCGTCGTCGTCCACATCGGCGTCGTTGGCGGGAATTTTGACGTCTTTAAGCCGGACATTGGTCAGGGGCGCAAGGGTCCGGCTGTCCAAAGCCACAAGATAGCCGTACCCGGAATAACCGTTGTTAACGGCCTCATACAACGTTTTGTGGTCGTTACTCAAGGCGGGGGAGCAGTTCATGACGACCTGGCTGACGGCGGCATTGGTGACAGTGTTGCTGGCGGCAATCCAGGTGCCGGTTCCATTGTAATCAATGCGGGCGATCCCGCTTTGGAGATTCACGGGCGTGGAACCGGTGACTTGAAATCCAAAAAATATGTTTCCATACCGATCCGAGGTGATCGGCGTGCAAATGAATACGTTGGCCAGGTAGGCATTGGTGTTGGCGGTGTAGTTGGTCAGTCCGTAAAAGGCGAGTTGCCCGATGGCGGGAGAGGGGTTCGTGGTGTCGGGAGTGTCGCAATAATAGACCGTTCCGCCGCCACCCGCAAAATAAAGCCGGTTTTTCGGCGTCAACACCGGGGAAAAGCTCGGCGTCCAGTTGTGGGCCGGCAGAATGTAATCCGTGGACCGCGCCCAGTTCGTGGCGCCACTGCCGCCGGCAAGGGCTTCGACCTCAAAGCCACCAGCCGCGCCGGTCTTCACCGGCACGATGACGGTGTTGGAACGCGTGATCAGGGGCGAGCCATAATGAATCAGCAGTTCGCTTCCGCTGTATTGTGGATTCAAATCCACCGGCACATGCCACAAGATCCGATTGAGCGGCTGGGAGGCGACCGACGCGATGGCGTCGTGTTGCGGAGTATGAGCGTAACCACTCCACGGAAACCGGATGCTCTGAGCCCCGGCGTCCGACGCCATCAGCAAACCGCAAATCACCGCCCGGAAACCCGGAACGACCCGTTGTGGGGAGCAGGCGAAAATTGTTTTGAGATTTGACGTCACAAGAAATCAGGTTGCACGGTGTTAATGTGCAACATCAGAAAATATTTTCAATCAGATTTCAATCGTAGATCCCGGCGGCGGCAAAGATTGCCCGCGTTTGCGCAAGGCAATCACCGCCGCGACACAGGCCGTCCAGGTCGGCAGTTCATCCAGCACCGGGACAAGTTCCGTGACAAACGTCGGCAACAGCAGCCAGTGGAAACCGATGAGCCAGGCCGTCAAAACCATCGCCATGAGATCAATGATTTGATCGCCGAATGCCCAACCCAACGGGCCGAGGAGAAACTGCAGTCCGTCCGCGACCACGGCGACGGCCAGCGCGACGACGATGCGCCCCCGTGTCAACCGTGGCACACGAAAGAGGCGACGCCATTTCTCCGGGAGCTTCATGGTGGCAAGCATAGGTTTTCCTCCCTGGCGCTCAACCTCCAATTTGCAGACCAGGAAGGCACTTATAACCGCACCGGCACTGGCATCAGGTTTGGTTAACCATCCCTCGACTTCAAAAGATAATCACTTGACTTGGCACTCCGGACTAACTAACATACATAAACCATACTCAATATGTACATTCGCCTTGCTGTAGCCGGCGGCTTTCGTCCAGGTCGCTGTGTTCGCTTAAACGCCATAAAGGGGGTTCAAAGTTTCATTTTACTTGCACTGCTGATTCTGGGGGCAGGTATCGGCACGGTCCAAGCGCAGACCTTGACCGACATCGGTGCTGCCAGCCCAACGCCCGGGCCAAACGACATTTCCCAGTTGAGCACCAACGGGAACACCGCCGCCCCTACACCCGTCACCGCCAAGCCGGACGGTTTGAATTATTACACGGACAACGCCGCGCCACCCGGCCAGACATTTACCACGACCAGCACCTCGACCAATTTGCTGTCGGTGGCCATCAGAACGGCCGGGTTGGATTCCGGCGGCGGCTATGGCACCCCGGCAACGACGCCAACCTATTATCTGAGGATTTACACAGTTTCCGGCAGCTCCGCGACCCTGTTGCAATCCTTCACGTTTGCCAATCCGGGCTTTACGGATGGCGACTGGCTGAAATGCAACAACCTCTCGGTCGCGTTAAACCCAAACACGACTTACGCCTATTCCTTTGGCATAAAACCCTCAAGCGGCGGCTGGTGCGCTTTGGCCGTGGCCACGAACGGCTATGCGGGCGGCGTAATCGCCACGATTCCCACCGCCGGCGGTACGATGACCTTGGGCAGCAGTCCGCGTTATTATGATGGCGTATTTGTTTTGGGAATGACGGCCAGCGCGCCCACCGCCAACACCCCCACTGTGGCACCCAAAAGCACGGTTTATGTGGGCCAGAGGCTGACCCTTACCGAGAGTGCCCAGGGTGCGACTCCATTTTTCTACCAGTGGCAAACCGACGGCGGCAGCGGCGGCGCCCTGACCAATATCCCCAACGCCACGAGTTCAACTGCTACAGTGACTCCGGCGACGGTCGGAATTGGAACTTATAATTATGACGTCATCGTGACCAACAGCTATGGCCGCGCCACCAGTGGGGTGGTGGCGGTGACCGTTAATTCACCTGTGACAGTTACCGTGAATGCCAGCCAGCCCATAACGACGATGCCCCCTCAAGGGTTGGGAGTTGACTGCGCCACTTATGACAATGATCTGATCGACCCGGCCGTTGCTCCCTTGTTGTCTGCCGTCGGAATCAAAGCCCTGCGCTTTCCGGGCGGTTCGGTGTCGGATGTCTACAACTGGCAAAACAACACCGGCATTGACGGACAGTACGTTAATACGGGCGACAGCTTCGATAATTGGATGAACACCCTTGTCATTCCGACAGGGGCCAAGGCGATTGTGACTGTCGATTACGGTTCCAATCCAGCCAACAATGCCGGCGGCGATACCAATGTGGCCGCCGCCTGGGTGGGACACGCAAACGTGACCAACGCTTTTGATGTCAATTACTGGGAAATTGGCAATGAAATAAACGGCAACGGATATTATGCGGGTCAGGATTGGGAGTACGATTTACATTTCCTGGACCAAATTCCCGCTGACCGGGTCGGCCAGGTGGCGCTCTCTTCCGGCTCCTATGGAACAAACGCCGTGCCATTCATTCAGGCCATGAAAAGCAAGGACCCTACCATCAAATGCGGGACCACCTTCATGCCTGGCCTTAATTCCTTTAACACCCCGCTGTTGAGTGCGGTTGGCACCAATCTGGACTTTGTCATCATTCACTGGTACCCCGGCCCGGACGCCACCGCGCTGCTGGCCTCGGTGGCCACGATTCCCGCCACAGCCGCGGGCACCTTCCAGGAATTGTCCAACGTTTTAGGCCAGGCACAGGCCTCACAGATGAGTATCGCCATCACCGAAACCGGTCCCCCCACTGGCGTTGTCGGTGCTCCGGTGGCATTGTTCGCCGCCGATAACTTTCTGACCTGGTTCGAAGGCGGCGCGGTCAACGTGGATTTTCAGGAATTGCACAACGGTTTTCTGTCATCGTCCACACCCCATGTGCCCGATAACACCCCACTGGCTCCTTATTATGGGACCCTGATGACCCACCTGCTGGCCAACGTCGGTGATACCCTTCTCAATACCACCTCCAGCCAGCCCTTGTTGCGCGTTCATGCCACGACCCGGCAGGATGGGAGCATGGGGGTCATGCTGGTCAATGATGACCCGCAACTCACGGTCCCCGCCACTGTGACCATCAATAATGGGCCAACGCTCGCCCGAACGGGCATCCTGTATCAATTCGGCTCGGGTAATTTTATCAGCACCAATTCCTATCCCCGAAATCCCGTCATCACCAACAACGCATCCGGGCTTGGTAATTCGTTTACCATCTCGGTACCGCCATACACGCTGGTGGATGTCATCATCCCGCAAGCCGGAACCAATAACACACCGCCCGTGCTGGCGGCTATTGGCGACCAGACTGTCAACGTGGGCCAATTGGCCGCCTTTATCGCCAGCGCCACCGATACCAGCAGCCCGCCCGTAACCCTGACCTTCAGCCTGTTGAGCGCACCCAACGGCGCCACGGTTAACGCCGGCACCGGTGCCTTCCTCTGGCGCCCAACCGTGACCAACGCCAATACCATCAACCCCATTTCATTGGTGGTGAGCGACGACGGCATCCCCAGTTTGAGTGCCACCCAGAGCTTTAATGTGAACGTCAACCCGTTGACCAACGCCATCCTGTCTTCAGTCGCGCTAAGCAGCGGCCAGTTGTCGTTCCAGGTCAACGGTGAAACTGGACCGGACTATGCCGTGCAGGTTTCCTCGAATTTGATCAACTGGAACTCGTTGTCCACCAATTACTCGCCGTCCATGCCATTCTCATGGAGCACCAATGTGGGCACCTCGCCGGCGCAATTCTATCGCATCGAAATCGGACCGCCGTTGCAATAGGCCTTGGCTTTGGGCCGCCCTGCCGACAAAACTGCGTAATTGACTGGTTAACCAATTACTGCCGGCGAAGCCGCCAATTGCCCACCCAGGCCGGGTGAGCCTTACACCTTGCTGCTGACGGCTGAATTTCTATAATTCCACAGTGCTCGACACCAAATTGATTCGTGAACAGCCGGATTTTGTCCGCCAGCGTCTGGCCACCCGCAGGGCAGGGGACGAAACCCACATCGACGAATGGCTCAAGCTCGACGAGCAACGGCGGAAAATCCTGGCCGAAGCTGAATCGCTCAAGGCTCAGCGCAACCGCGGGTCGAAGGAAATCGGCGCGTTGATGGCGCAGAAGAAAACCGCCGAGGCCGAGGCAAAGAAGACGGAGACACGGGAATTGGGCGACCGCATCGCCGCCTTGGACCGGGCTGTCACCCTGGTGGATGCGGCGCGCGAAGCGCTCATGCTGCAACTTCCGAATCTGCCCCACGCATCGGTGCCCGAAGGTAAAACCGCTGAAGATAATCGTGAAGTTCGTGCCCACGGCAAAAAGCCGGCCTTTGATTTCAAACCCAAATCACACGTGGCACTGTGCGAATCGCTCGGACTGGTGGATTTCGAGCGGGCGACCAAACTTTCCGGCAGCGGATTCATTCTATACACCCATTGGGGCGCGCGGTTGGAGCGGGCGCTGATTCAGTTTTTGCTGGACCTGCACACGCACGACCATGGGTATGTCGAAGTTTCACCCCCATTCATGGTCGGACCGCAATGCCTGGAGGGCGTCGGACAATTCCCGAAATTCAAGGATCAGTACTACGGCGTGGCCGAGGGCGATGACCCGGACAAGCTTCACAAACTTTACCTGATTCCAACGGCCGAAACGCCGGTGGCGAACATCCATCGCGAAGAAATCCTGGCGGAGAAACAGCTGCCGGTTTGTTATTGCGCCTACACGCCTTGTTTTCGTGGCGAAGCGGGCGCGGCGGGCGTCGGCACCCGTGGCATGATTCGCGTGCACCAGTTCGACAAGGTTGAATTGATAAAAATCGTCAGGCCCGAAAACGGCTATGACGAGCTGGAAAAAATGGTGGCCAACGCGGAGAAGGTCCTGCAACTGCTTGGCCTGCACTATCGCGTGCTGTTGCTGTGCACGGGTGACATGGGATTCGGCAGCGCAAAAACCTACGACCTCGAAGTCTGGGCGCCAGGGCAGGGGAGTTATCTGGAAGTGTCCAGTTGTTCAAATTGCGAGGATTTTCAGGCGCGCCGGATGAACCTGCGGTTCAAAACCGAGTCGGGCGAGAATAAATTTCCGCACATTCTCAACGGGAGCGGCACGGCGCTGGCGCGGCTGTTCGTGGCGTTGATTGAAACGTACCAGCAACCCGACGGGAGCGTGAAGATTCCCGCACCCCTGCAGCCGTATTTGAAAACGGACCAAATCTCTGTCTAAGGCGTAAATGTTACAGCCCCAAAATGCCCACATTTCCGAACGAGGGGCCCGCGTCATTTTGTAGCGGCGCTTTATGAGAATTCTTCTGGCCAGCAGCGAAATCCATCCGTTTTCCAAAACCGGCGGCCTGGCTGACATGGTGGGAGCGCTGGGCAAGGCGTTGGTGCGCGCCGGCCATGAAGCGCGCATCGTCACGCCGCTGTACCGCGGCATCCGCGAGCGGTTTCCCCAAATGCGCCAGGTGGACTGGCACTTCGATCTGCCCTTGGGCGACCGGCGCGTGCCGGCGGCATTGTGGTCGCTCGAATCCGGGAAAAATGGGCCAACGGTTTATTTCATTCAGCAGCCGGATTTTTTTGATCGGGCCGGACTTTATCTGGAGAACGACCTCAGCTATCCGGACAACGCCGAACGTTTCATCTTTCTTTCAAAATGCGTCACCCACCTTGCGCGTTACCTGCCCTGGCGGCCGGACGTCGTGCATGTTCATGACTGGCAGACCGCGCTGGTGCCGGCGTTGATGCAGCAGCAACAGCACGCGGAAGGGTGGGAACACCCGCCGCCGGCATGCTTGACCATCCACAATCTGGCGTATCAGGGAATCTTTCCGCCGGGTGCCTTTGCCCTGACGAACCTGCCGCGGGATTATTTTGGCATCGCCAGCCTCGAGTTTTATGGCCAGCTGAATTGCCTGAAGGCCGGCATTGTCTTTGCCGATGTCATCACGACCGTCAGTCCGAGATACGCGCGCGAAATCATGACCGAGGAATTCGGTCACGGTCTGGACGGGCTTTTACGCCAGCGCCGGAAACGGCTCCTGGGCATTCTTAACGGCGTGGATTACGACGAGTGGAACCCGGCGCATGATCCATTTTTGGCGCACCCGTATTCGATGGCGCGCCTGGCTGGCAAGGCCGCCTGCAAACTTGCCTTGCAACAGGAACTGGGCCTGCCCGAACGCGTGGACGCGCCGCTTTTTGGCACGATTTCGCGTCTGGCCGATCAGAAGGGCGTGGACATTCAACTGGGCGCCCTCGCAGAAATGCTGAGCACCGACCTGCAATTTGTTTTGCTCGGCAACGGGTCATTGGCCTACGAGCGGGGTTATGCCGGACTCGCGCAACGTTTCCCGTCAAAAGTTGCCGTACGCGTGGATTACGATGAAGGCCTGGCTCACCGCATTGAAGCCGCGTGTGATTTTTACCTGATGCCATCGCGCTTTGAGCCGAGCGGCTTGAACCAGATGTACAGCCTTCGCTATGGGACCATTCCCATTGTTCGCGCCACCGGCGGCCTGGATGACAGCGTGATTGATTTTACCGAAGACACAAGGCGCGCCAACGGAATCAAGTTCCACGAATACTCAGCGCGGGCGCTGGCCAAGGCCATTCGCAAGTCCCTGGCCCTTTATGAACAGCCGGATTTGCTGCGGCAATACCAACGCAAAGCCATGAAAACCATTTTTTCCTGGGAACAGACCGTGAATGAATATCTTAAAGCCTACAAGCTCGCGGAAGGTTTCAAGAAGCATTCGTAGCTTTTCTGGGGAAACAGGCCGCTTGGGCTTGTTGTTCGTCACGCCGGACCAGGTTCACAAACCGCTGGGCGCGCTCAACCACACAGGGGACCGGATGATCCACCTCGGCCGGCGCATTCCACAAGACGTAAAACTCAAAGTCGTTAGGCATGCGCCGATGGGTCTGCTCGAATTGCGCCAAACGCGCGCGCATAATCCTCTGGGCCACCGTCAACGCAGCCCTCGCGTTCAGGGGATCTCCGCCCGGCCAAAGCTGGGCGCGGATTTGAAACCGCGAGATTTCCCCGCAGCGTCCAATCGCGTAATCGTTGTTTCCGGTCTCAAGCATCGACAATGCTTCCCACCGGGTCATTCCAGAAGCGCTTAAAACCACCCCCAAAGCGGCCAGCGCACACATGGCCAATTTGAATCTCATTACATATATTAGACACTATGCCTCAATATTCGTCAAATAAACTTCTTCATAGACTAAATATAACAAACATTGTGCATCTATTATTGTTGTCGTGTGCATGTGTTGTTTGTGCTGAAAGTCAATAAAAGCCCCGATTTTTGCGATTTTGTGCATTCCATCTGATTTGAACATTTTGGCAGGATTT
>Ga0182016_10000482_pt1 | contig 49660 bp, 41 predicted proteins | sample 712S2MmetaG_FD_120491 | JGI IMG/M metagenome (GOLD analysis project Ga0182016, IMG submission 120491) | Permafrost microbial communities from Stordalen Mire, Sweden - 712S2M metaG | ecosystem: Environmental > Terrestrial > Soil > Wetlands > Permafrost | place: Sweden: Stordalen | collected...
ACGACGATGCGGCTGCGGATCTTGCCGTTCACCTGGATGCCGATCTCGACTTCCTCTTCTTTGGCCAGCGCGGGATCGTACTGCGGCCACGGTGCGCGCAACAGATCGGAGGTTTCGCCCAGCGTCTCCCACAACTCGTGTGCGAGATAGGGCGCGAACGGCGCCAGCATCAGCACCAGCTTGCGCTGCACATCGGCCATCAATGACAGCGGAGCGGCCGGCTCCCCACCGCGCTGCACGCTGTCTTCGTAGGCGTAAAGTTCGTTCATCAATTCCATGATTGCCGCGATCGACGTATTGAAGTGCCAGCGCCCGCCGAAGTCTTCCGTCACGCGCTGAATCGTCTGGTGCAACTTGCGCTGCATCTTCCGCGCTGCCGGCGAAAGCTGTCCATCGACTTTGCCTTTCCACGCCGGACCGTCCGGCTTCGCGTTGCGCTTGACGAACCGATATACCCGCGACAAGAATCGGCTGAGTCCTTCCACGCCCGCATCCTGCCAATCGAGATCGCGGTCCGGCGGCGCGGCGAACAGCGTGTACATGCGGGTCGAATCGGCGCCGTAGCGCGCCACCATGTCGTCGGGCGAGACCACGTTGCCCAAACTCTTCGACATCTTGGCGCCGCCCTTGATCACCATGCCTTGCGTGAACAGCCGTTGCGCCGGTTCAGAATTGCGCACCACGCCCATGTCGCGCATGGCCTTGGTCCAGAAGCGCGAATAAATCAGGTGCAGGATGGCGTGCTCCACCCCGCCAATGTACTGGTCGATAGGAAACCAATATCCCACAGTGTCAGAGTCGAGCGCCTGGCTGTCGAGCGACGGATCGGTGTAGCGATAGAAATACCAGGACGAATCGACGAAGGTGTCCATGGTATCGGTTTCGCGGCGAGCCGGGCTGCCGCACTTGGGACATTTAACGTTCACGAACTCCGGCACGTTGCCCAGCGGCGATCCTCCGGCCAGCGTGATCGGAACATTGTCCGGCAACAAAACCGGCAGGTCCTGCTCCGGAACCGGAACGATGCCACAGGCCTCGCAGTAAATCATTGGTATGGGCGTGCCCCAGTAACGTTGCCGACTGACGCCCCAATCCTTCAGGCGATAGGTCACCGTCGCCTTGCCGAAGCCGTGCTCCTCCGCATATTTCGACATCTTCACGATCGCTTCCTGGCAAGGCAATCCGCTGTACTCGCCGGAGTTGATCAGCAGGCTGTCCATCGCGGTGAACGGCAGCACGGGCTCATCGGGCTCGCCCTCCGCCGGAGGATCTTCGGTGCGCCGCGGCAAGATGACCACCTTGATGTCTAGGTCGTATTTCTTGGCGAACTCGTAGTCGCGCTGGTCATGCGCCGGGACCGACATGATGGCGCCGGTGCCGTAGTCGAGCAGCACGTAGTTGGCTACCCAGATAGGCACGCGCTCGTCGTTGAAGGGATTCAGCGCATAGCTCTCGGTAAAGACGCCGCGCTTTTCGATGGCGCCAATATCGCCGGCTTCTTTCGCTTTGCGCTGCTCGGCGATCAAGTCTTCGACTTTAGCGAGCAGCTCGGGATTGTTGGCCGTCAAGGCGGTCACTATCGGATGCTCGGGCGCCAGTTGCAACGAGGTTGCGCCGTAGATGGTATCCACGCGCGTGGTGAAGACGGAGATCTTGTCGCCCGCCGGACCGGCTGCGCCATCAAGTTTGAAATCGACCAGCGTGCCTTCGCTGCGTCCGATCCAATTGCGCTGCATGGTGCGGACCTTCTCGGGCCAGCCATCCAAAGTTTCCAGATTCTGCAACAGTTCGTCGGCGTAGTTGGTGATGCGCAGGAACCACTGCTCCAACTCGCGTTGCTCGACTTGCGTATCTTCGTGCCGCCAACAGCAGCCGTTGGGCAGTACCTGCTCGTTGGCCAGCACGGTGGCGCACTTGGGGCACCAGTTCACCTTGCTCTTCTTGCGATAAGCCAGGCCGCGCTCGAACAGCTTCAGAAAGAACCACTGGTTCCAGCGGTAATATTCCGGCAGGCAGGTGGTGACTTCCTTCGACCAGTCGTAGCCAAAGCCCAGGCGCTTCATCTGCGCCTTCATCTTGGCGATGTTGCCCAGCGTCCATTCTTTCGGCGGAGTCTGGTTCGCGATGGCCGCATTCTCCGCCGGAAGACCGAACGAGTCCCAACCCATGGGATGCAGCACGTTGTAGCCCTGCATCCACATGTAGCGAGCCAGCGCGTCGCCGATGGAATAGTTGCGCACGTGTCCCATGTGCAGCGCGCCGGACGGATACGGGAGCATTTCCAGGACGTAGTACTTCTTGCGAGCCGAGGTACCGCCGGTGGAGACCGCAGTTGCATCCGCTGGGGCAGGCGGATCGGAGCGATAGAGCTCGGGTTTCTGCGCCCAGCGTTGGAACCACTTCTGCTCAATGGCCTGCGGATCGTACCGGTCGGAGGACGGGGCGGGGTCGCCGTTGGCGACATCGGTTTGCGCGCCAGTTGCGGGCGGCGTGGTAGCAGTGCCTCGTTTCGATGACTTAGTCATATATGTTTTCTTAGATCGGTATAGGGATAAACTTCGATTTTACAGCGGGTGCGGGGGATGACGCGCCAGTTCAGCGCGGAAAGTACTAGAATTGAGTGGTGTCTCGCCCTCCCGGAATCGAGAAACGACCACATCCACTGAATGTCGTGCTTACGCTGCTCGCCCTCCTTGTCGCCCTGGGCTCCGCCTATTACACACACGAACAGGCTAAAGAGGCCAAGTTGTCCCGGGCGGACGCAAAGGCGGCAGCTGAAGCTCAAGAAATTGATGTCCACCAAGCACGCGAAGCTGCACAAAGGAGCCAAGAACTTGCAGCGGAACTCGCGCATTCCAACGAATCCATCGCACGTACACAGCAGAGAGGCACGGAATTAGCGGAACGTCAGTTTCAGGCCTTTCAACGCGCTGCCCACGGGGGCATGCAACCGCTTTTGTACGACGAAGCGGCAAGCATGAAAGGGGAGTATGTGGAATTCACCATTGTCAACAAGGGCAAAATGGCTGCGCATATCGGAAAATTCTGGTGCGGCGCTGGAGTTTTCGTGCGTGAAGGCTCTGCTGACATCGCGAAGGTCCTCAACGCTTCGCAGGATGTGTTCCGTCGCTCCGTAATAGTCCCTGACGAAACTGAGAGCTTTGAATTACCGGTATTCGCCTCAATGCCGCCGACTCTTGGCCGAGCCAACCCAATCTGGGCATCAGCTAAAGAGCCCCTAACTTGGCTGGTAGCCTGCGAGATTCCCTATTTCGATGAGCTCGATACCACAGACCAGGCGAGATCACACATCCTACGGTTCTGTTACGAGATCCAGCCCCAAAGTGACGGACGACACGCCATCCCTTGCCCTACTGATCAGATTCTCCCCTCGATAAGAAAATTGAAGGACTCCCCTAAATCACTTGCTCAGCGTAGCCACTAACGTCTCACCAACTTCTTCAGCGCATTCACGTTGGTCAAATCGTCCAGCGGTTCGTCGATGGGCGTCTCGGCGATGAAGGCGGCGTGCGCCATTCGCGGATCGTTCAACAGGCGGCGAAAGGTTTTCAGTCCGATGCTTCCCTTGCCGATGTGCTGATGCCGGTCGAGCTTCGATCCCCGCTCAGCCTTGGCGTCGTTGCAGTGCCAGACGTAAACATTTTTCAGCCCCACCGTGCGGTCGAGTTGATCGACGGTGTCGGCGAATCCTGCTTCGCTGACGATGTCGTAGCCCGCAACGTGCGTGTGACAGGTATCGATGCAAGCGCCGGAAGGCACGAAGTTCGACAGCAGGTACAGCAGCTCGGCAACCTGCTCGAAGTTTCCTCCGAGAGAGAATTCCGATCCGGCGGTGTTCTCGATGAGAACGCGCAGATTGTCTCCTGCGAGATCGAGACCGTCGACGCTCTGCTCAATCGCCAATGCAGCGCGCTGCAGACCCTCTTCCCGGCTGCCGCCGCGAAACGATCCGGGATGCAGCACCAGAAACTCAGCGCCCAAGGCCAGAGCGCGTTCCACCTCGCCGCGAAATGCCGCGATCGACTTGGCGTGAAATTCGGCATTGCCGCCCGCCAGGTTCACCAGATAGTTGGCGTGAATCACCAGTGGATGCAAGTCGTATTTCTGGCGCAGGCGGGTCATCTCCTCGCATTGCGAGCAGGCCAGTTGGTAAGGCTTCCACTGTCGCGGGCTGGAAGAAAAAATCTGGAACGTGTTGCAACCCAGGCGGTACGCACGTTCCGCCGCATTGGCCACGCCTCCCGCGGTCGAGGTGTGAATCCCGATGCGCCGCGAGGTGAACTTGGGCGACCGCTGGGGCGCGGGCAACAGTTTGAGAATGTCCTTTTCTTTCTTTCCGGTATCGGCCACAGCAACATTCTATCTATGCAAATGAGCGTCAGTCCTGGACCCACGGTTGGCGTGATGAGTTAGGGAAGGTCTGATTAAGCCAGGTGGGAGTGCCTCAGGGGCTAAAGCCCCAGCCTTTATAACGGGCATTTACGGACGGCCTGAAGGCCGTCCCCTTCGAAGGCCCAGACTTAATCAGAGCTTCCTTAGACATTGCTTGCGCACTCGACAGCCGTGTCATGAGCGGCAGTCGAAACCGCAGATCCTTCCGCTCCGGCCGGGATGACAAAACATGAGAACCAGTGGCCCACCAGGGTAGCGTGACCATCATCACAAGCAATTCCGCGAAGAAATATTAAAGTTACAGCAGCGATCGCGTCGCTGATTTTATGGCATGGTTCACCCAGTTCGTGGTTCGCACTTTGGGACGGTTCAGCGGCAGTGGCCGCGCGCGAAGACCGGAGCATCTGGCCTTGGGCAAACGCGGTGAAGCCGAGGCGTTTTTCTATCTGCAGAATCTGGGATATCGATTCGTGGCCACAAACTTTCGGATTCCGCACAATCGCGGCGAAATCGATCTGGTTGGCTGGGACAAAGGCGTTCTGTGTTTCATCGAAGTAAAGACCCGAACTGACGCCAGCTTCGCGCCGCCATCCGCTGCGGTGACGCAAGGTAAGCAGCGGCACATCGTATCGGTCGCGCGGCGCTACCTTCGGCGTCTGTCCGGTGCTCGCCCGCCGTCGTGCCGCTTCGACATCCTGAGCATTGTTCCGGCCGCCGGCGGTGGGGAGCTCCAAATGACGTTGCACAAAGGAGCGTTCACCTGGGATGCAGGCCGTCCGCGCAGGCGGGAATACCGGTATTTCTCGGGGTATGATTTCTGGCGCCGCCGAAGGTAGAATTTGTAGCCATAGTGAACTTCGCTACGGCAAACCCGATCGGCCCATCACCAGAGGTCTCTTTTCCAACGGACCACAAAGCGCTTTCACAAACCCGACGGGAGTCACTACAATGGGCACGTCACGTCGCAGCAGGCCGGAGACGGATACTCAATATCCCACATGGTAGGATGGGTGCGTCAGTAGTAACCGCACGCCAGCCATATCGAAGTTGTCCCATAGTCTTCCTAACCCGGTTCTGGCTTGTAGAACGCAATTCGATAAGTTCGGTTGCGGGTCAACCGCGCGTGCAGGATGCAGTTCTGGAATGGTTCCGGCTTGAACCGGGGCCGTAGATTGGAGCAACGCATCATGGTCCGCCTGAAGCAGGTTCTGGCGCTCGTCCTTGTTTGGGGAGTCGTGTTCGTAACCTTACCGGCCAATGCCACGAGTGGCACCGGCATGTATTTACCGCCGCAGGATGCCCCGTCGGCCCCGATTCCTGCCAGTCAGATCGACGCGCTGGTGGCCCCGATCGCTCTTTATCCCGACGCCCTGGTGGCCCAGATTCTGGCGGCGTCCACCTATCCTAATGAAGTTGTGGAGGCCGACCAATGGCTGAAGGACCATAACAATCTGCAAGGCAGCGCGCTTGCCGAAGCGGTCAACCAGCAGTCTTGGGACCCGAGCGTCCAGGCCCTCACTCAGTTCCCTTCGGTGCTGGACAACATGGCGAACAACCTGTCGTGGACTTCTTCGCTGGGCGACGCGTTCTACAACCAGCAGGCCGATGTTATGGCTGCCGTCCAAAGACTTCGCCAGCAAGCCAAGGCGGCAGGAAACCTGAAGTCCACGTCGCAGATGACGGTGACCCAACCGAACCCGCAAACGATTGTCATTGCACCGGCGAACCCGCAAGTGGTCTATGTGCCGACCTACAATCCCACTGTGGTTTATGGGACGCCCTACTATCCACCGGGCTATAGCACGGGCGCGGTGGTGGCTACCGGAGTGATTTCCTTTGGCATCGGTATGGCGGTCGGTGCAGCCATGAGCAGCAGCTGCTGCGGATGGGGATGGAACAACTGGAACAGCAACTGGCACGGCGGAACGGTGGTTTATAACCGCAACACCTACGTTTCGCGGAGCAACGTGTATGCCAATGGGAACCGCTATCACAACGGAAATTGGAGCCGTCCCACTCCGTATGGCAGCAACAACAACAATCGCAATAACTACAACCGCTCGGGCAACCGCAACACGAATGTCAGCGGCAACACCGTAAACGTTAACGGCGGAAATCGTAACAACGTCAACGCCAACAACGGCAATCGCACGAACAACAATATCAATCGCAATAACAACGTCAACGCGAATAACAATGGAAATCGCGGCAACAACAACGCCAATCGCAACAATGTCCAAAACAATCGGCCGCAAAACAATGCCACGCGGCCATCGAACTCGTCGTCTCGCGGATATGGGAAGCCGTCAGGCGGCGGGACCAAGACTGGCGCCTTCAGCGGATACGGCGCCGGCGGAAATGCGCGGGCCGATAGCAATCGCGGGCGGGCCAGCGCCGGTGGGGGCGGTGGCAATCGCGGCGGCGGCGGCGGCCGGAGGCGTTAGCTGTTCGGGAGTGATCGTTCCCGTCATCCGAGGGAAATTAGCGCTGCGAAGCCGGAATGAGGATGGACGGCTGTAGGCAGGGAATTAGGGAGGAATTGTGATGAAATTGCGTGCGCTGTTGATGGTTGCGACGGTACTTGTGGTTATGCTGCCGGCGGCCTTTACCCAGGAACCTGGGGAGAAGACTTTTGCTTCTCCGCAGGACGCTAGTAAAGCGCTCTACCAAGCCGTGAAGACCGATGACAAACCGGCGATTCTGGCGGTCTTGGGGCAATCCGCTTCCAGCGTCGTCGGCTCCGGAGACGCCGTGCAGGACAAGACCAATGCTGACGTGTTCCTGCGGCGGTTCGAGCAGATGAATCGTTGGGCAGCGGAGACCAATGGCGACGAGACTCTCTATATCGGCGCCGAGAACTGGCCTTTGCCGTTTCCGCTGAAGAAAGATGCCGCAGGGCAGTGGTATTTCGAGAGCAAGGTGGGCGTGCAGGAGGTCTTGTTCCGCCGCATCGGCAAGAATGAACTGGCCACCATTCAGGTTTGCCAGGCGTTGGTGGATGGCCAGCAAGACTATTTCGAGCAGACACACGATGGCGATACCGTCCACCAGTATGCGCAGAAGTTCATCAGCGAGCCGGGAAAGCAGAACGGGCTCTACTGGAAGGTGGCTGAAGGACAGCCGGAAAGTCCCATCGGTCCGCTGGTGGCCTACGCCGCGAGCGAAGGTTACGGAGGCCGGCACGATTCGCCGCAGCCCTTCCACGGCTACTATTACCAAATTCTGACGGGGCAAGGGGCACACGCACAGGGCGGCGCCAAGAGCTACCTGGTCGATGGCAAGATGACTGGAGGCTTCGCGTTCGTCGCCTATCCCGCGGAGTACCGCAATTCGGGAGTGATGACATTCCTGGTCGACCAAAGCGGCATCGTCTACCAGAAAGACCTTGGGGCCAATACCGCCGATATCGCCAAGCAAATGACGGCCTACAACCCGGACAAAACCTGGGTAACTGCAGAAGGTCCCGAGCAGGACGATAGTGAAACGGAATAGAGGATTGTTAGAGTAGGTGTGGCCCAGACCTCCTCTTGAAAAGGACCTCCCTTTTTTGTGAAGTCTTCTCCCGCCACAAAGCGGCGCACACGATCTAGAGATCGGCAAGCTAGCCAACATCCAGCCAAAGGTGTCTGGCTCACCACGTGGACACTTTGGTTTGGGCTTCTTCTGGTAGTCGCCACGGTTGCGGTTTATTACCCGGTTCACAGCCACCCGTTTGCGAACTTCGACGATGGTCCGTATTTCTTTGCCAACCCACACGTGCGCGCCGGCTTGAGTTGGAACACCGTTAAGTGGGCATTCACCTCGTTCGGTGCGGTCACTCCTGACGTGCCGGACTGGCATCCGCTGGCCTGGATTTCCCATGCCGTGGACGCGCAGATTTTTGGCTTCGACGATCCCGCTGGGCCTCATGACGTCAATCTGTTGCTGCACGTCTTGAATGTGGTGCTGCTGTTCTGGGTGTTGCAGCGAGCGACCGGCGCGGCTGGCCGCAGCGCAATGGTGGCCGGGCTGTTTGCATTGCATCCCATCAATGTCGAATCGGTAGCTTGGATTGCCGAGCGCAAGAACCTGCTCAGCATGATGTTTTTCCTGCTCGCGCTGGCAGCCTATGGTTGGTATGCGCGCAGGCCGCGGATTGGACCCTACATTGTGGTAGCGGCACTTTTCGCATTGGGATTAATGGCCAAGCCGCAGGTAATCACGTTGCCCTTCGTTCTGCTGCTATGGGATTATTGGCCGCTGCAACGGATGTTTCCCGCAGGCCGCCGAGGTTGGTTGGAAACGCAGCCCAACGCGGAGTTCCCCGAAAGAAGTTTCTCGTGGTTGATAACGGAAAAGTTGCCACTGTTGGCGCTGGCTGCAGCCAGTGCCGTTATCACCATGAAGTCGCAGCTCGCGGTTGGCAACATTGATATGGACAAGCGCCTGTCCCTTTCCATTCGTTTGGGGAATGCCATTATTTCCTACGTCCGCTATCTGGGAAAGGCGTTTTGGCCGTCTCGGCTTGCCCTCTTTTATCCTCATCCGGGAGCTTCGCTAGAGGCGTGGCAAGTATGGGCGGCGCTGGTCGTGTTGCTGGCGATTAGCGGGCTGGCGATTGCGTTAAGCCGTCGGCGATATCCGCTGGTTGGCTGGCTGTGGTTCCTGGGGACGCTGGTGCCCATGATCGGGCTGGTGCAACTGAACCGCCAGGCGATGGCCGACCGTTATGCTTATATTCCGTTTATCGGGTTGTTCATTGTGGTCTCGTGGGGCGTTGCAGACTTGGCGGAACAGCGGCATCTTTCTCCCGTCTGGCTGGGTGGCGCCAGTATGGCGGTGTTGTTAGTGCTAGCGGCCGTGACCTATCGACAGATCGGCTTCTGGGGCGACAACCTCAGTCTTTGGTCGCACGCACTGGAGGTCACACGTGGCAACTACCTGGCGGAGAACATAGTCGGTTCGACGTTGCTGGACCAGGGACACTCGGAGGAAGCGCTGCCTCACTTGCAGGCGGCGACGGAAATGAATCCTGCGGACCCGTCCGCCTACATGTATATGGGCGCCTACGACCAGCAACATGGCCAGTTGCGACAGGCGATTGCGCAGTATCAACAAGCGATTACGCTCAGCGACGGCGCGGGGCAGCGCAACCTCTGGCTACGCTCTTCAACCTTTGCCCGCATGGGATCTGCGTATCGTCAGTTGGGGGACTTGGAGCCCGCAGGCCAGAGTTTTCGGAAGGCGCTGGCAATCAATCCCAACGACAGCCAGGTGTGGCTCGCGCTGGGAATCGTTACCCAGTTGTCGGGGAATCCCACCAGCGCCATACAGGCGTACTCCCAAGCTTTGAAGATCCAGCCCTCCGACGTTGGCTATCTGCTGTTGGCTCGGGCGTTACAGCAAACCGGCCATGACAACGAAGCGCAGGCGGCCATCTCGGAAGCGCGGCGCCGGTCGCGCGATTTCCCTACAGCCCAGAGAAGTGTGGATGCCGTTTTCGCGCAGCACACTGTTGCAAGCAACCCCAACCATTCTCCCGATGGAACTCGATAAACGATGGGAGCGCGCGAAGTTCTGTAGGGCTGAAGGAAGCGGCTGGCTAGGCCGCGGACTTCGCGTTTCCACGCTTCGCTTCATGTCGGCTTGTAGTCTTTGATGAGTTGTAAAATTTTTGTGAACATTGGGGCGCGCGGGAGGACCGGATTCAGACGCCGCAGGGAATTTTGCGGTCGCTCTGCGGGAATGCCAACCCCCTTTTTCCGGGTAGTTAAGAATCCCCAAGAGCATGGTCCGTGCTTCTTAAGTTTCGCTTTACGATATTACTAGGAACGGTAGTATTTAAAACTAACGATTGACTTCCAGTCGTGATCCGCAGTAGAGTTCCGAAGCTGTTGCTGAGTCGAGATGTACAACTGCGGCACCCCCCCTGGATGCCGCCGGTCTGCATCGAAACCCTTCCTTCAGACAATGTCGAAACAATTATTGAGGAGAACAATGAAGCTTTTGCGAATGCTCGGAATGGCCTTACTCGTCCTGGCTGCAGTGGGTGCTGCCAGCGCGCAATCTCAGTGGCAACAGGTCACACCAAGTAATACCCCTAACATCGGAGCCGGGGCGATGGCATTGCTCACCGATGGCCGGGTGTTGGTTCATGACGAAAGTGGAAACCCCGGCACTTGGGGAAACTGGTGGACGCTGACCCCGGATGTCACCGGTAGTTACGCGACCGGGACTTGGACCCAGGTCGCCACCATGCCCGCGGGCTACGGTCCGCTTTACTTCGGGTCGGCGGTCTTACCCGATGGCCGCTATATAGCCGAGGGCGGCGAATACAACCTTGGCAACGACGCCTGGACCAATAAAGGAGCCATCTACGATCCGGTTGCCAACAGCTGGACGGCGGTCACCCCTCCCAGCGGATGGGCCTCCATCGGCGATAGCCCCAGTGTCGTTTTGGCCAACGGGACCTACATGCAGAGCAGCTGCTGCGACACCTCGAAGCAGGCGGCTTTGTTGAATCCATCAACCTTGGCCTGGACTGAAACCGGCTCGGGCAAATTTGACATCTATGACGAAGAAGGTATGACCTTGCTGCCCGGCGGCAACGTGATAGACGTCGATGCCTACGTCTTCCAATACAATTCCGCGGGCGTGAATTGGGAAACCTATAATCCGACCTCAGGAGCTTGGACGAGCCAAACTCCCGGCACGCCAGTCCAGCTGTGGGATTCGGCCGCCAACTGCGGTGGATCGGGTCGCGCTTCCTATGAGCTCGGTCCGGCAGTGTTGATGCCTAACGGCACGGTGGTGCAAACTGGCGCGAATAGTTGCGCGGCAGGTCACAACGCACTTTATACCGTGAGCAGCAATTCCTGGGTTGCGCTCCCCGATTTCCCCGATGATCTGGACGTCGCCGACGGTCCGGCGGCACTGGAAATCAATGGCAAAGTCCTGGTAATGACCAGCCCCGGGATTTTCGGCACCGGTGCGGTCTTCATGGAGTACAGCAACAACTCCTTCACTGCAATTGCCGGTCCCCCGAATGGCCCGGGCGATTCCTCTTACTATGGACATTTGTTGATGCTGCCCACAGGCCAGATCCTGTTCGCCGACTTCAGCAACGATCTCGAACTCTTCACTTCCACTGGAAGTCAGTACTCCGGCTGGACCCCGACGGTGCTCCTGGGCAACGCCGTGCTGCAAGGTGGTAGCACGATTCTCCTGAATGGCCGCATGTTCAACGGTGCATCGCAAAACAATGCATACGGCGACGATTTCCAGGATGCCACCAACTATCCGCTGGTGCGCTTCACCTCAACCTCGAATGGCAATGTTTACTACGCCAGGACGCACAACCATAACACCATGGCGGTGGGCTATGTCGGGCCGACGTACACTTCGGTGGACATCCCGGCCACCATCCCATCTGGCCGTTACAACCTGCAGGTGGTTGTAAACGGTATTGCCTCCCCGAACTATTCGGTCGGAGTTAATTAGTAAGCGGGGAAACGTTTAGTTACTGTAAGCTGAATGGCGCCACGTTCCTGCTCTTGCTAGAGCGGGCGTGGCGCCAGATTTTTTTGAACTACCCGCTCGGGTGGTATCCCAGGGAGTCGGCTATTAGTCCCGACGATGTAGCCGGCCGCCATTGTCCACATCGCTCCACTTAGCGATCCGAGCAAGATTTGTCCTGAGAGGCTGAGGTTAGATCTAATGAAGGTCTGATTAAGCCAGGTGGGAGTGCCTCAGGTCTAAAGCCCAGCCCTTATAACGGGCATTTACGGACGGCCTGAAGGCCGTCCCCTGCGAAGGCCCAGACTTAGTCAGAGCTTCCCTAACGGCCGACCAGTCCGTCGGCCTTCTGCTGCGTGTCGCTGAAGCGCCCGGGAGCACGCCGCGCCGCCTGCAGCGCGGCTTCGGCTTCCTGCAGGCGGCCGCTCTGGTGGAGAGCCCGCGCCAGCAACAGGTATCCCAGTCCAGAAGGACGCACCTGGTTGGCGTGGGAATACTGTTGAATGGCGGACGCGAGGTCACCGGACTTTTGCGCCAGCACGCCCAATCCGATCCATGCCTGTTCCGTGTCAGGAGCGAGGTGGACGGCGCGTTCGAAGGCGGCGCTGGCGTCGGCGTCGTTGCCCATGTAGTGATAAACGTATCCCATATTGCTGTATGCCCTGGCCATTATGTCGATATCTTCAGCCTGGCTGATACCTTTCTGGTATGCGGCAATGGCCTCAGCCCAGCGGTGGTTCTTCTGCTCGTAGAAAGCGATGTTCAACTGGCTGATGGGATCGGAGGGCTCGATGACCGCGGCCCGGCGGAAGTGCACAATGGCGTCGTCGATCTGCTGACGCGCCAGCAGTGCCGTGCCCAGATTGTCCTCGGCAACATAATTACCAGCCGTGATCGCGGTGGCGTGTGACCACAAGCTCGCCTCGTCGCTCCAATAGGTAAGCTGATGACGAGTGCTGCCTGCCAGCACCAGAAGCAGTATCGCGCTTATGCCTATCATCCAAGCGCGGGAAAGATGGCGCTGTTCAGCTACGTCGCCTCCTCCCCAGCACAGCATCAAAAAGAGGCCGACAAAAGACAAATAGGCGTAACGATCGGCCATGGACTGAACGCCGACCTGCACCAGTCCGATCATAGGTACCAGTGTTCCCAGAAACCACAGCCAGCCCACCGTCAAATATCGATACTTCCGGCCGGCGATAACCAGGCCGGTAATCGTCAACAACAATAGCGAGCCCGCCAGTAACTGCCAGAGCGGCGGCGAAGCTTGGGGAAAGGGATAAAGAGGGGAGAGCGACGCAGGCCAAAACGCCTTCCCCAGATAACGCGCATAGGAAACAATCGCGTTCTCCAAGCGGAGGCTGAAAGGAAATTTCGTCAGCGACTGCACCGAGGCGCCAGCCTGCTGCGCCTTCACGGTAATGACGGCACTGATGGCGCAAATGGCGAACAAGGGAACCTTTTCCACCACCAGTTGGACGAAGCTGCGTGCCGGAAAAAGCGCTGCCGTACTGTTGCTGTCAGCCGGCGTCTGCGGGAACATGCGCCGCAAAGGCCAGTAATCCCACAGCAACAGAAGGAACGGCAGGGTGATGACTTGCGGCTTGGCCATCAGCCCCAGCGCAAACAAGAGGACAACCAAGATGTAACGCCCGGCTCGCGGCCGGCTGGCATACCAGCGATAGGCGCCCAGCGCCAGCAACAGAAACATCATGCTGAGAAGATTCTTGCGCTCCGCCACCCAGGCCACAGATTCCACGTTGATGGGATGCACAGCGAACAGGCCGGCCACCATTGCACTTCGTCCCACCATGCCGGTCGCCCGCTGCAACACCCAGAAGATCAGTAGCACGTTCACGACGTGAAGTAGAAGATTGACGTCGTAGTGGCCGACCGGGTCGAGACCGAACATCTGGCAGTCGAGCGCGTGCGAGAGCCAGGTCAGCGGATGCCAATTGGAGGCGTAATAGGTAGTGAACGCCCACTTGACGGTGCTCCAGGTCAAGCCGGCTTGAACCTGGGCATTCTGGGTAACATACTTGCTGTCGTCGAAATCGATGAAGGGATGACCGCTCACCGGGTAGTAGGTTGCGAGCGTGGCCAGAGCTAACAGGAAATAGAGCAAGAAAATCTGCGCTGCTTGCGAAGAAAATGCGGCCGCCGGGGAGCTCGACGCTTTACTCTTTCTTCTGGTTCTCTTCGCCAACCCACGTCACCCGCGCTGCTTAACGGAATTCATTATAACGGGAGGCTGGAGGTTGCCGGGTGGGCCGGTCGCCGGTTGAGTGGCAGGACGGGAAATTACTTAGCCCTAGCTGAATGGCGGCAGACGTTGTTGTCCTTCGAGTGGACGTGGCGCCCGTTTGAGTCGGCGCCGTTAAACCTTCAGCTTCTGTGGAGTGATTCGGATGATGTTGCGCGCCACTTCCACCTGGCGGCCGGGATAGTTGGCGTGGATGGAGGCGATCAATTCTTCCAGGGTGGGAGATCCGCCTTCGCCATTCACGCCGTCGGCATCGTCCATCAGGATGACATGGTCCGTAATGCGATCGGCGAGAATAGCTATGAGTTCGGTGCTCAAGCGATTGCGATTGCCGACCCGGCCGACCCAGCCGCAATAGCCCGCGTCCAGCCACCACAAACACTTTTCCTTGAGGCGCGGCAGCAGGTTTGGCACCGCAGCCTGACTGTCGCCTTCGACAATCTCCACGTGCGAGTAATTGCGGAATCGCTTACGGGCCATGCCGGCCAGCCGGGGATCGAGCTCGATGGAATAGATTCGCTGAAAGCGCGGCGCGACGGCTGCCACCATCTCTCCGTAATACGTTCCCGTCTCGACCAGCGTGGTGAGGCCGAACGCCTGCGCATATTCCCGTACGGTGCGCTGTTTCAGAAGATGCGGGATTCGGCGCGGTTCGCCACGCAACTTCCACCACCAGTAATCGGGATAGTGGCCCAGCTGTTTGTAAGCGGCGTACATCGGCAGCTGCTTGAAAAACGACCGTATGGGATGGGAGGACTCGCGCGGCGTCATGCTGGAGATCACAGAGTAGCAGGACAGCGCGGGCGAAGCGAGCGGATGGGGCAAACCGATCCCGACGGTATTGGGATTCAAAAGCGCTCCGGCTAGAGCCGGCCTTCAGGCCCGCGTAAAGGAGCGCAATAAGAAAAACGCTTCCGATGTTGAGGTTCATGACCTCAACACCGGAAGCCAGGGGTTTCGATGGCCTCAACGCGGGCCTAAAGGTCCGCTCTACAGGCATTCAGCTACCGCGACAGCGCTCTAGAAGCCCATGACATTGGGTTCGGCCTTCTTGTAACCGTGCTCGGCCGCCCAGAGATCGAGCGGCACCGTTGCCACCTCGTCCACCAGAGGAACGGCGTGGCCGTCGACCGTCAGATCAATCGACTTGAGGTAGTAATGGCAGGTATCGCAGGCTTCTACGCGGACAGCCGCGAGATCTTCCGCCGAATAGCGGGGAAGTTTTTCGTAGTTTCCCTCCCCGCAAGTGGGACACAGAATGCGGCGGAACTCCCACTCTGTCAGACAAAGCGAACACAGCAGAAAACGCTTGCCCCCATCGCCCTCGGGACGTAGTACGGCGGCTTGCGGTCGCGCGCCGCAGATCGGGCAGACAGAGCCGGCCGATCCTGCAGGCTGCGCCGGCTCAGCCGATGCCAGATGTTCGGCGTAAGGCTGCAGCAAGACGCGGGCGAAAAATGCGTTCGGTCCTCTTTCCCCGTCGTTCGCCAATCGAAAATTCTCGATCACCTGCCGCTGTTGGTCCTTGGTAGAGCCTCCGATCTCTTTGGCTTGCTCCGCTAACTTGGAGGGACCGCGCTGCTCGACCAGCGCCAGCAAACCCGGCAAGTGCCGAAGGGCGGCATCAACGTCCAGGCGTTCGCGGAAGGATTCGCTGGATTTGTGGTCGGGCAGAGAGGGTGAGGAAATTTCCTGGTAGATCGTGTTTTGCAGTGCGAGGATTTGCCGGTAGAAAGCGAGGACCTCAGCGGCGTAAGAGAATCGCTCGCCCAGCTCGACCGCCCGCCGAATGCGTTTGTCCCACTCAGACCGTTTCATCGCCCTCCCGTGAAGCTGCTATCATCGTAACGCGTTGTTCACGATCTGCTGGGCCTCGTCCAGGATGGCGTCCAGATGAGCTTCATCCTTAAAGCTCTCGGCATAGATTTTGTAGATGTTTTCCGTGCCGGAGGGACGGGCGGCGAACCATCCATTCGCACTAACAACTTTCAGACCGCCGATGGGAGCGTCATTGCCCGGGGCGCGAGTGAGTTTGGCGGTGATCGGCTCGCCGGCCAGCTCCGATTCTTTCACCGACTCGGGCGAAAGTTTTTCCAACTTGGCTTTTTGCTCGGGAGTTGCCGGGGCGTCGATGCGAGTGTAGTAGGGCATGCCGAATTCCGCCGTCAACTGGTTGAAATGCTCGCCGGGATCTTTGCCGGTGCGGGCGGTGATCTCGGCGGCCAGCAGGTCCATGATGGGACCATCCTTGTCAGTCGTCCAGACGGTGCCGTCGCGACGCAGGAAGCTCGCGCCGGCGCTCTCTTCTCCGCCGAAGCAGCAGGAGCCGTCGAACAATCCCGGGGCGAACCACTTGAAGCCCACCGGAACTTCCGACAGCTTGCGTCCCAGCTTGTTCACTACGCGATCGATCATGCTGCTGCTGACCAGGGTTTTGCCGACGACCACGGTCGACGGCCACCGTTCGCGGTGGGTGAGCAGGTACTGGATTGCAACCGCCAAATAATGGTTGGGGTTCATCAGGCCGGCGGAGGGCGTGACGATTCCGTGCCGGTCGGAGTCAGGGTCGTTGGCGAACGCTACCTGGTACTGATCTTTCAGGCCGACAAGACGCGCCATGGCGTAGGGACTGGAACAGTCCATGCGAATCTTGCCATCGTGGTCCACGGTCATGAAAGAGAACGTTGGGTCGATCACCGGATTGACGATCTTGATGTCGAGTCCGTAAACGGAGTTGATTGGCTCCCAGTAAGGGCGGGACGCGCCGCCGAGCGGGTCGACGCCCATCTTCAGTCCCGCCGAACGAATGCTGTCCATGTCGACGACATTCTTCAGGTCGTTGACATAGGGCATCACGAAGTCTTCCTGATGAGTGGTCGCCGCTTTCATGGCTTGGGCAAAAGGCACTCGGTTGACCCCGGCATTGTTGGCTCGCAGCAGATCATTGGCACGATCTTCAATCCATCCAGTTACATCGGTATCGGCTGGGCCGCCGTTCGTTGGGTTGTATTTGAAACCGCCATCCTCCGGCGGATTGTGGGAGGGCGTGACCACGATGCCGTCCGCGAGACGATCTTTGCGTCCGCGGTTATAAACCAGGATGGCATGCGAGATGACCGGCGTCGGGGTGACTCCGTCGTTCTGCTGAATGATGGTTTCGACATTGTTCGCCGCCAGCACTTCGAGCGCTGTCCGCTGCGCCGGAGCCGATACGGCATGCGTATCTTTGCCCATGTAGACGGGGCCGTCAGTGCGTTGGGTCTTGCGATAGTCGCAGATGGCCTGGGTGATGGCCAGGATGTGAGCTTCGGTGAAGGTGCTATGCAGCGAAGAACCGCGGTGTCCGCTGGTACCGAAGATGACCATCTGGTTGGGATCGCCAACGTCGGGGCGGTTCTGGTAATAGTCACGCTCCAGTTCAGCCAGATCCACCAGCATCTCTTTAGGAGCCGGCTTGCCCGCCAGGGGAGATATTTTTTCCTGAGCTTTGGTTTCAGTCGCCATGATTGAGTCTCGGATCGAGCGTACCCTAACCCGCCCTGGCCTCCAGGTACTGAGGTACCTCAGGTTGTTGGACGTGCACTGCGTCCAACGAGGCCCGGGTATCCACGCGGAAACCGTAGGTGACGCTGGCCGCCAGGGCGCTGGCAATGGCCAACACGATCAGCAGCGCTGGAATGCCAAACTCCGCCTTGAGTAAGGGGAAGAAGAACGTTCCCAGCACCGCTCCGAACTTGGCCATCGACGCCGCAAATCCCGCACCCGTAGCCCGAATCGAAGTCGGGAATGTTTCACCCGAGAGCAGATAGGTCGTAGCGTTCGGTCCCATGTTCATGAAGGCGTTGAACACCATAAACCCGCCGAAGATCATGCCCATGTGACCGCCCGATGCTGCCGGAAACAATGACGAGGCAGCCACCATGAGCAGACCCAGCGCCATGCCCAGGAAGCCCACGATCTGCAACGTAATCCGGCTGACGTAATGGACCAGCACAATCGCCAGTATGAAGCCGACAACCAGGAGCATATCGACCGCTGCCGCGCCCTCGGTCGCTCCCATGTCCTTGGCGATGAAGCTGGCGCTGGTGCCCAGCGCCATGGCCGCCATGATGGTGGGGGTGAAGATGCCAATGCCGTAAGTGGAGATGTCCTGCAAGAACCATGGCACCGAAGCAAAGATGGTGCGGCGGACATAGCGTTTCTTGAACAGCGATGTGAACGACAGAGCGCTCTCGACGGGCGGAGAATTCTGGGCGTTCAGAGTAATCGGCGTTTCCAGCAGCGTGCTGGCGGCGTGGGAAGCTTTTTCGTAGTTGCCGCGAGCCAGGTGCCAACGAACGCTTTCCGGCAGTCCATCCCGCATAATCACGACCACCACCGCGGGCAGCACTCCAAAAGCAAGCATAAAGCGCCACGCCTGCAGCGTGGGATCGGCCTTCAAGATGAGCAGGCCAATCAGTACTCCGAGCAGCGATCCTAACGCCTGGAAGGCGAAGGCGCCTACGATTAGCCGCCCCCGCAACCTGGTGGGAACACTTTCCGCAATGTAGGAGACGCCGATGGGATAATCCGCTCCAATGCCAACTCCGAGGAAGAAGCGGAAGACGATCAGCGACGCCGGGTTCCACGCCGCGGCCGATGCCGCAGAGAAGATCACAAAGAGGATGATGTCGACCATGAACATGCCTTTGCGGCCGATGCGATCGGCAACTTGTCCAAAGACCAGCGCGCCGAAAAACGCGCCCGCGACCGCCGCGACTGCGACCAAACCCTTGGTAGCGGCGTTCATTTGGAAGTCGTGGGCGATCAGGGGAAGCGCGACGCCGATGATGAAGAAGTCGAAGCCGTCGAGTAGCACCCCCATGGCCGACAAGATCCAGACCTTGCGCTGGGTCTTGGTGAAGGGCGTGTCGTCCAGATGCTGCTCGAAAGACTTTAGGGCCGAAATAACGGTGCTCATTTTGGGGAAACTCTGGCCACAAAAGGCCGTGGGTTAAGTGTCTGAGGATTTTAGCGGTACGAACATGAAAAAGGTATGAAAAAGTTTGTCGCGGACCTAGCGGTCACGGCGGCCGATCCGGGGATGAGCGAACGGGAGCGGCAACCCGGAAAAACGATCATAGGCGGTAAGCAACAAAATCGCCCATGATCGCGCCGGAACGAGCGTCACTCATGGCTTTGCGGAGCGTTGCCCTTAAGCCGGTAAACCATCCCGGTCTTGGTTGTGCCCAGCGAGATCCAGTCCTGTACGTCTCTCTGCAGAGTGATGTAAAACTGTTCCAACAGCTTGCGCGTCTTTTGGTGGAGTACGTCGGCCCGCTCGAACTTTGCCTGGAAAGCGAATTCTCCCACCAGCGACAGATGTTCACCGCGGGTACGCCACAGGGAGACGTCGCACTTGGCCACGATGCCCTGGCCGAAATCCAGTTGCCCTAGCGGCAAGAGCACTTCTTCGACAATTCCTTCGTTCACCAGGCTGATCTTTTCGTCGTCATCTTTTTTCATGTCAGAGAGCGCCGGGAAGACGCGGGTAAGCGTCCCCATAGCCAGAGCGTTGCCCTCGTGCATCTGGCTGAGACCGAATTGGCAATTGTGCGAATACAGAAGCCGAAATCCGCCGATGGCATCCTTCAGCGGTAGAACTTCCGCTTTGAACTTGATCTGATAGCTTCCGGCAATTTTAGGTCGCACATCCATGGCCGCGGCGGCCTGCTCGTCGGGATGACGAAACTTGAAGACAATCTCCGGATCACCTACGGGAAAGCCGTCTACAAACGAGGTGCGGCGGCGCAAGATGAATGCACTGTTGTACAAGCGGAAATCGGAGGTATCGCCGAAAATAATCTCGCGAATCTCGGGCCTGAGGCCGGTCTGTGGCGCCGCGATAAATCCGACTTTGAGCGCTTTTGCCGAGCGCTGTACCAGCTTGCCGAAGTCGCGCAGGCTCTCCGCCGAGACGAAGCGGTCAGGCTTCAGGATGAGCTTGGCCTCGAGGTACTGGACGCTGTCCTGCGGATGGCCATCGCTGTAGGTGGGCGTTTCGGGTGCAACACCTTTGCCAGCCGGCTTACCATGCTTGGCCTTCTTGGTCTCTTTGTCTTTCTTGACCTTGTTTTTCTTGTTTTTCTTGAGCTTACTTTCCTTGTCTTTCTTGAGCTTGTTTTTACTTTTCTTGACGTCTTTTGCCATGGCAATGCCCCCCTAACTAACAGGTTGCTGAAAAAGTCGGGAAAGTGGATCCCTCACCTACTAAAGTTGGTTCGGGATGACAAAACTAAGGGACTTGCTACCTCGTAGCTAGAGCTACGCCCCTGCAAAACTTCCGAATCCGACTCTTTCAGCAGCCTGCTAAACCACGTTCACGCATTATTCACCTTTTGGGGACGGCACGATACTAGGAAAACTCGCAGTTTGCTAAGAAAGTCGAACGGCACGTGCTTCACTGACTGAAAGCCGCCCTATACACGCACTTTTGCGGCACGGCTGGAGCCGTGCCCTTGCCAACACAACGGCTGAATTTTGCCACGAATTTGCGGGACATGATACTAGGCCCCCATCGAAATCTGGAAAGATGCGGAGTGCAACCCTGAGGCATCGACTTTGCGCGGACAGAGAGGCCAATCCGGATGGCGGACCCGTTTACGACTGACGCACGCTACGGAAGGTCTGATTAAGCCAGGTGGGAGTGCCTCAGGGGCTAGCCCAGCCTTTATGGCGGGCATTTACGGACGGCCTGAAGAGACTGTTTCGCGACAGGTGTCACCGCTCTGCGGCTCGGGATTATTTCCCACTTTACCCGGCGCTCAACCACCCCAACTCGCTCAAAAGCGGTACGAGTTGGGGGCCCCGGTCACGCGCCGGGCTAACTTCATAGCCGCCGCTGCGCGGCTAGTTTATTCGGTTTTCCAGCACTTTGTTCCACCACAAACTTTCTTTTTCAGTTGTGACCCAGTCTCTGAAGGCCGTCCCCTTCGAAGGCCCAGACTTAATCAGAGCTTTCCTAGCGCCATGCCCTAGCGCATAGCTTTTTACTTTTCCACATCGGGATCGGGACCTTGGTCCGGGGCAGCGGATGACATGCGCTCCAACTGGGTGCGCCAGTCGGTCTCTTGCACGAAGTCGCGCGAATCGCGCCAGCCGGCTCGCACCTTCACGAACAGCTCGAGAAAGACCTTGGTGTTGAGCAAGGACTGAATCTGCAACCGCGCGGCGGTGCCAATCTTCTTCAGGTTTGCCCCTTGCTTGCCGATGAGAATCGCCTTCTGGCCATCGCGCTCGCAATAGATTGCCGCGGCAACGCGGGTCAGCCGGGCGCCTTCTTCATATTGCTCGATGAGCACGGTGGTCGCGTACGGCACCTCCTGCTCGGTGGCCAGCAGCACCTGCTCGCGAATCAGTTCCGCCACCAGAAAGCGCTCCGGCTGGTCGGTGATCTGATCTTTGGGGAAGTATCGCGGACCTTCCGGCAAGGCCTTCATCACCGCATCGAGCAGCGTGTCGAGACCTTCGCGCTTGAGCGCCGAGATCGGAATGACGTCGGCAAAGTCGTGCAATGCCCGATACTGCTCGATCAGCGGCAGCAGCTTCTGCTTTTCCACGGCGTCAATTTTGTTCAGCAGCAGGAAGGCAGGCTGGCCGGTCTTCTTGGCGATGTCGAGGACGAACTGGTCTCCGGTGCCGAACTTGGCATGTGCGTCCACGATCAGCAATAGCAGATCGCAGCCCTCCAACGCGTCGTAGACTTCCTTCATCATGCGGCGGTTGAGCGAATTGATGGGCTTGTGAACGCCGGGAGTATCGACCAGCACCACCTGGCCGGCAGGACGCTTCCCTTTCCGCTCCACGTTGATCATTCCCTGAATGCGATTGCGCGTGGTTTGCGGCTTGCGGGTGACGATGGCCAGCTTCTCGCCGACCAGCGCGTTCAGCAGCGTCGATTTGCCTGCGTTGGGGCGGCCGATGATGGAGACAAAGCCGGAGCGGAATGCCATGCAGTCTAGGATAACCTTTCGGTAAGCCGGGTCGCGTAAGCCCGGTCAGAACGTCTGTCGTTTTTCCAGCACGCGGGAAAGACGGAAAGCAGATCCCTCACCGACTAAAGACGGTGAGGGATGACAAAAATAAAGGAGTTCTTACGGCGTAGCTAAAGCTACGCCCCTTCAAAACCGCCTCAGGCGGAGTCTTTCAGCAAACTACAAAGCCGGTTCGGGATGGCAAAAAAATGAAGGGCTTATACGGCGTACCTAAAGGAGGTCTGATTAAGGGAGTGCCTCAGGGGCTAAAGCCCAGCCTTTATAACGGGCATTTACGGACGGCCTGAAGGCCGTCCCCTTCGAAGGCCCAGACTTAATTCGAAGGCCCAGACTTAATCAGAGCGCAGCTAAAGCTGCGCCCCTTCAAAATCATCTCTGGCCGAGTTTGTCGGCGGCCTGTAAAAGCTGCGCCCCGATACCAACCTACTATGAGATAGCTGTAGGAGCATCTACGCCCCAACCTGTTTGGGTTGAAGGCTAACGCGCACGCGATCCACGCGGCGCTCGGTCGATTCCAGCACTTCGAAGCGCAATCCCTTCTCCTGAAAAACTTCGCCGGCCTTGGGAATGTGGCCGGCAAGTTCGCTGACCAGCCCGGCAACGGTGGTGGCTTCTTTCTCTTCCGGGCGCACGCCCAACAGCTTTTCCAGCAGGTCGACGTCGGTGTTGCCGTTGAAAATGTAGGAGGTGTCACTCTCCTTCACCACATCGCCTTCCTCGTGCTCATCGCGAATCTCGCCGACAATCTCTTCCACCAGATCTTCGATGGTGACCAGCCCGGCTACGCCGCCGTACTCGTCGATCACGATGGCCAGGCGGGCATTGTCGCGCTGCATCTCGCGCAGCAGCTCGCTGCCAAACTTGGTCTCGGGAACGAAGTACACCTCAGGCCGCATGAGGTCGCGGACTGTCTTAGTGTGGGCCTCGACATCGGCCACTTGCAACAGGTCCTTGGCGTAGACAATGCCCTTGATGTGATCGACGTCGCCTTCGTAGACGGGAATGCGCGAGTAGGGATGTGTCTTCAACTGATCGGTGAGCTCGGCGATGGTCATGCCGACGGGAACGGCGATAACATCGGGCCGCGGCGTCATCACCTCGCGTACCGTCTTGTCGCCGAACTCGACCACCGACTGGATCAGGTCGCGATCACCTTCCTCGATGATTCCCTCTTCCTGTCCGGCCTCGATAAACGCGTCCATGGCTTCCGATGAATCCTCCGGCTGGCGCTCGGCATGCTCCTTGGTGAGCGAGGCCACGGAAAGTCCAAAGCCGAGGATGAGCGTGGCCGGCGAGGCCAGGTAGATGAGGAAGCGAAGCACCGGGACCCAGCGCGCCAGCCACTCGCCGCGAGTGCGCACGAAGAAAACGTAGGGCAACAGTTGATGAAAGATGACGATGATGAAGATGAGGCTGACGGCGGCCTGCACCAGGTCCAGCACCACCCAGCGCTTCTCCATGAAGAGCACGTAACCGATAAGCACGCCGATGCTGGCCATGCACAGTTGGGTGAGCACGGTCATGGCCAATGCCGCACGCTTGCGGCTTACGTGCAGCCTAGGTTCGACCCGCTCCTCGTAGGCCTCGACGTTTTCTTCGAATTCGCGCGCCAGGAACTTGCCCATCTCGGCGTAGAGGTGGTCAACATAAGAGACCAGCGCGAGCAGTCCCATCAGCACCAGCAACACGATGGCTAACGGAAGACTCATTTCTGCCTGCCTTCGGGTTTACTGGTGGCGGCGGACTTGCACGGCCGTTGGGCACGAACCGGACGCTCTTCGACTGCGGCGTGGGCCCGCTCGATCAGGCCGACGGGCAGCTTCAGTTGCTGTCTGAGCTTGGTCTCGCGCGCCCGCATCTCGCCGCGATCGGTTTCGTGATCGTAGCCCGCCAGGTGCAACAGTCCGTGGAGGATGAGAATCTTCAATTCGGTTGCGGTGGAGTGGCCGAGCTGCGCGGCATTGGAAGCGGCAATCTCGGCAGAGATGGCGATGTCGCCCGCCCACTTCGGCAAGCTGGACGGAAACGATAAAACGTCGGTCGGCTTGTTCTGCTTGCGGAAGCGCCGGTTCAGTTCGCACATTTCGCGGCTGGAGGTGATGCGGATGTTGACGTCACCGCGCAATCGCACTGCTCGCCGCGCTTTTCCTGCGAAAAGGGCCAGCGCCTGTTCGCGAATGTCTTCGTCTTCGTGCTCCAGAATGATCACTTTCGTTTCAAGAACAAACGGGAGGGCGAAGTTGCCCTCCCACAGTATGGTACCAAGTCTTTACTCGGAAATGCGATCTGGCGACGACAGCGGGGTCAGTGGCGGCTCGGCAGCCGGCGGCAAATCGGGCAGCGTAGCTTCGCGTTCAACGCTGGCGGTGTAAGGCTCGACCGTGGCGCTGCGCGGCGCGGCGTAGCCATTGCCGTTCCTGGTTTCGAGCGAAAGCGAAAGCTGCTCGTTGCGACCCTTGTAATCGTCGTAGGCGCGGATGATGCGCTGCACCAGATGATGCCGCACCACGTCGCCTTCATCGAAGCCGCAGAAGTGAATGCCTTCCACCTTGCCCAGGATGTCGATGGCCTCGACCAGTCCGCTGCGATTGGCGTTGGGCAAATCGATTTGCGTGATGTCGCCGGTGATGACCGCCTTGGAGTTGAAGCCCAGGCGGGTGACGAACATCTTCATCTGCTCCGAGGTGGTGTTCTGCGCTTCGTCGAGAATGACGAATGCGTCGTTCAGAGTGCGACCACGCATGAAAGCGATGGGCGCGATCTCGATGACGTTCTTTTCGAGATAGCGGTCCACCTTGTCGGGTTCCAGCATGTCGTAGAGCGCGTCGTAGAGCGGACGAAGATAAGGATCGACTTTTTCCTGCAGCGTTCCGGGCAGAAAGCCCAGGCGCTCGCCGGCTTCGACCGCGGGCCGCGCCAACACGATGCGGTTCACCCGCTTCGACATCAGCGCCGCGATTCCCATCGCCACGGCTAGATACGTCTTGCCCGTTCCGGCGGGGCCGACGCCGAAAACCATGTCGTGCTTCTCGATGGCTTCCAAGTAGCGACGCTGGTTGATGCTCTTGGGCTGAACGGTGCGCTTGCCGAACGAGCGCTGCTTGCCGGCTTCGGCAAGACCGCGCAGCGTGGCTGTCCGGTCCGAGGTCAAGACGCGAAGCATGGCGCCGAGATCGCCGTTGACGAACGTGTGTCCATTGCGCAGCAGGTGCTGATAGTCGGCAAACACCTGCTCGACCCGGTTGACGTCGCTGGCCGCTCCCGTGATCTCGATGGAATCGGCGCGCAGGTCGATGGTGATATTCAAGCCATCTTCCAGCAGACGCAGGTTTTCGTCGCGGGTGCCAAACAAGGTTTCGATATTCGGGCTGATTTCAATATTCTTCTTCATCTAGGGTCGGAAGACAGCCTCCCATGGTGTTGGAGCAGCCCATTCGCGGCATAGTTGCCCGGAGTGGGGTACTTGGGGCCCGGTGTTCCAGAAGTGTGTTCCGAAAGCTGGATGGACGGCGAGCAGACCAACCGCTTCGGTCTGACATTGGAATGCGTGACAGTGGTGGAACGGAAGAAGGGACTGCGGCCGGAAGATCGTCCAAGCCAAAAACAACTCTCATTGGCCGATAGCGTATCCCTGAATCGGGGCGGAGTCAATGCCAGAGATGAGCAATTCGGTGTTGTTTGAGATACGTTGCTGCGGCTGAGTGTCAAATTCCCCTTCCGTTGATTTAGATGTTGGAACCGGGCAAAAGGAGCGCCTGGAATTTGGGCGGTTTTCCCCGTCGAAAGCCGAGAAAACGCGGAAAGGCGACTTGAGTGGACTGGGTGATCTCCCGCACATTCGAAAACCGCGAATGTGTGGGGCCCCCGGTGGTATGGCGTGGCCGCGAGGTTATCGCAAACCACCGGTGTGATTAGCGAGTCCCCGCGTTTTGATCTTGCGTGTCCATCCGTTCCACATATTGAGCGCGAGCTGGGCTGGCCTCGAATGGATCGGCAAAGTACTGCGTTTCTCGCGCAACCTGGTCGCCCCTGAACTCCATGATGCTCACGGTGTAGGATGGCTTGCCGTCATAGGACAGGATGAATTCGGTGACCCAAAGATCACCGCCGCCAATGATTCGCTGGACAGCAAAGCGCTTCTGGTTCGGCTGGATAGAGCGGGTGATCTGTATGTTGCGGCGGCCGCGTATGCGCTCGCCTGACTGTGGGTATTCCAGCACCGCGTCGTCGTGATAGATGCGGTGCTCCGTTTCAAAATTGTTGGCATCGGAGGCCGCCCAATGCTGATCCAGGGCCGCACGTATCTGTTGATCTCCCATCTCACCCTCCTGCGCTAGGGAAAAGCTTAGACGCCCGCGTGGCCTGGTTTCAAGAGGATCAACTTCGTACCTTGAAAACTGCCTCGAAGGCGCTGGATTTTGAAACTCGGTGCCCACCCTCTCGCCAAAGGCAGGCGAGAAGATGGGGCACCCAAGTTAGGAAATCATGCCGAAGGGGTGGGCCGACACGCGGAGGCAGCAACAGCAGGTCCCTCCACCGCGCTTCGCTTCGCTCCGGATGACACGGTCGAGGGTTGTGGCGATAGGGGTCTTGCTCATCTTCTCGAGGGCCTGCGACTGGCTTAGTTCTTGAAACCGATTGTCCAGAGCGCGAGGTCTTGGTAAGGTCGCTACATGAGAAATGCTCAAAGTGGAATCTTCGCTCTGGGAAACCCATCGCACGCCTACCTGGAGTTTGATGTCTTGGACGGGCGAAACCGCCGCGACCTGGTAGCGGCGATCTCCTCGTTCCGTGAGCCACGGACGACCATGGGCGGTGTCAACCTGGTGGTAGGGTTCAGACCCGAGCTTTGGAGCGAAGTTGCGCCCCACGATGCGCCCGACGGAATCAAGGGCTTCAATGACAACCTGGTGGGGGTCGAGGGATTCATCATGCCGGCAACCCAGCACGATGCCGTGCTATGGCTTTCCGGCAGCGCCTATGACGTGATTTTTGATGTCTCTCGACGGGCGCTTGCCGAACTGAAGGGACTGGCTTCGATTGCAGAGGAGACCTCAAGTTGGCCCTATCGTCACGACCGCGACCTTACCGGTTTCATTGACGGGAGTGAGAATCCCACTCTGATCGATGCGCCGGAGGTAGCTCTGGTCCCGGAGGGAAATCCTGGGACGGCTGGATCTGTCCTGCTATTGCAGAAATGGGCGCATGACACTGCTCTGTGGGAAGCGCTTGACGATGACAGACAGGAGAAAGTGATCGGGCGGAAAAAGTTGGACAGCGTTGAGCTTGAAGACAAGCCGGCGGACTCGCATGTCGCGAGTACCGATCAGGATAAATTTGGCAAGATATTCCGTCGCAACATGCCGTACGGCACGGTGACCAATCACGGCACCATGTTCGTAGGATTTAGCGCCGACCAGCAACGTCTGGCGACGATGCTGGAAAGCATGGCCGGCTTAACCAGCGGGGTGCGCGACGCACTCACGCGCTATACCCAGCCAATCACCGGTGCCTACTACTTCGTTCCCGCAGCGGAGTGTCTGCGACAACCCGCTCCGGACGTGGTCTTGGAAACGGCGACCAACTGACGAACCGCGTGCAATGCTGGGCTCACGTATTTTAGTGTGGTTGGCGGGTGGCCGACCCTTTCCCGCAAAGGACGCGAATGTGTGGGGCACCCGTCGGAAGCTGCATCTTTAGGTGGCAGGATAGCCAGCCGCCGTCATTTGAGGGACAATAGGCCATGACCGGAATCCAGTATGTGACCGATGAGAGGGGCCGCAAGGTGGCCGTCCAAATCGACCTGAGAAAGCATCGGGAACTGTGGGAAGACATCGAGGATGTGCTGGTCTCCCGATCGCGGCGGCACGAAAAACGTATCCCGCTCGAAAAAGTGAAAGCGGGACTGATCAAGAGCGGCAAGTTGGCGCGTGAGTAGCTATCATGTCGCCCTAACCGCAACGGCGGAAAAAGAACTGCATAGGCTACCCGCCCAAATAGTTGCCCGAATTGTGCCGCGCCTCGAAAGTCTGGCACCGGTTCCCCGTCCCCCGGGTTGCAAGAAGCTCAAGGGTGGCGATAAAGAATGGCGCATTCGCGTGAGCGATTACCGCATCGTGTACGAAATTGAGGACAAGGCCAGAACGGTGGATGTGACGAGAATTGCACACCGGCGCGAGGTTTACGAATAGCGACGTCAAGGGGACAGGGACAACGATGAATCCTCCAGGCAATATCTCGCACTCTTCCCTCGGTGAATGGATTTGGAGAAACGCGCCGGAGTCAGATAGGTGCGTGATAAGCGCCTGCGATTTGCCCGATGCCGTCCGTTTCCGGTAGAATTAAGCATTCGGCGTACGTCGAGATTCCTCACTAAGGACTACAGCAAAGTTATGGCGGACCATTTTTCGGCGCTCAAGCGTGTGCGTCAAACCGAGACCAAGACAACGCGCAATCGCGCCAACAAATCACGCCTGCGGGGAGCGCTTCGTCTCCTGCGCGAGGCCATCAGCAAGGGCGACCAGGCAGCCGCTCAGACCGCTTATCGCGCGACCGTTTCGGTGGTGGACAAGGGCGTGCAGAAGGGCATTCTGCATAAGAACACCGCCAGCCGCTACAAGGCCCGGCTGAGCAAACGAGTAAAGGCCGTGGGCACGGCGCAGTAACGAACGTTCTATATAAGTTCCACGTGGAACAAGGCGGGCCCAAAGCCCGCCTTTTCTGTTACTTGCAAATCCTTCCGTGGCCGTTTCACCCGGCACGATGGAGAAGCGCAGGGTCAACCCTGGCGACTGCGGTCAAGTCAACGGCGGTCTCAACGCATGGCGCTGCTCTCAGCGAACCGCCGCGGTGGGCAGGCGCTTGGGCCCGGCCTCGAGAATGTGCTCCGGGCACTCGGCCATCATCAGCTTGAAGTTTTCGATGAAGCGAGCGGCCAGCGCGTCGTACTTATTAAAATACTGGTCTCGACTGGGCCAGGTGTTGGCCGGATCGAGGATCTGCGACGGCACACCCTCGCACTCCAGCGGCACCTCGAAACCAAACACCGGGTCTTTCTTGTACGCCACCTTGAGCAGCGAGCCGTTGAGCGCGGCGTTGAGCAGGGCGCGAGTGTAGCGAATGCTGATGCGCTTGCCGATGCCAAACGGTCCGCCGGTCCAGCCGGTGTTTACCAGCCAAACATGCGCGCCGTGCTTTTGGATTTTCTGCTTCAGCAGCTCCGCGTAGGCCAGCGGATGATGCACCATGAACGGTCCACCAAAGCAGGTGCTGAAGGTCATCTCCGGTTCCACCCCAAGCCCGACCTCGGTGCCGGCAATCTTGCTGGTGTAGCCTGAAATGAAATGGTAGATCGCCTGGTCTGGGCTGAGCTTGGAGATGGGCGGCATCACACCGGAGGCATCGCAGGTAAGGAAGATGACGTTAAGCGGATGTCCGGCGCGCTTCTCCGGCTGGTGGTTCGCGATGTAAGAAAGCGGGTAAGCCGCGCGCGTGTTTTCGGTCACGGTGTAGTCGTTCAAGTCCAGCCGCCGGGAAACGGGATCGAAGCTGACGTTTTCCAGCACCGTACCAAAGCGCCGCGTGCACTCATAAATCTCCGGCTCGGCCTCGGGCGAAAGACGGATCACTTTGGCGTAGCAGCCATCTTCAAAGTTGAACACGCCATTGTCGCTCCAGCCATGTTCGTCATCGCCAATCAGATGTCGAGCGGGGTCGGCGGACAGCGTCGTCTTGCCGGTACCTGAAAGTCCAAAGAAAATTGCGACATCGCCGTCGGCGCCGACGTTGGCCGAGCAGTGCATCGACAACACGCCTTGCAGCGGCAACAGGAAATTCAGCACGGTAAAGATGGTCTTCTTGATTTCACCGGCGTAGTTGGTGCCGCCGATGATGGCCAGCCGCTCGCGGAAATTGATAATGATGAACGCTTCCGAACGCGTGCTGTCCACGATGGGCGAGGCCTGAAACCCCGGCGCCGCGATCACGGTGAATTCCGGCACGTGCCGCCGCAGCGCGTCTTCACCGCGCACCTTCTGCAGCATGGTGCGGGCAAACAAACTGTGCCACGCTTTTTGCGTGATGATGCGGATAGGCAGGCTGTACTCGGGGTCGGCCCCCGCCATGCAGTCCTGCACGAACACGTCGCGTCCCTGCAAGTAGCCCTGCAAGCGGGCCAGCAGCGCGCTGAAATTCTCGCTGGTGAAAGGCCGGTTGTACTGCCCCCACCAAATCTTCTCCTCGGTAGATTGCTCGCGAACCACGAATTTGTCGGCGGCGGCGCGCGCCGTGTGTTTGCCGGTACTCACCACCAGCGGTCCCAGGTGCGACAGGCTGCCCTCGGAGCGGAAAATGCTTTCCTCGTAAAGCGCCGGTGTGGGCAGGTTCCAGTAGACGCGGCGCAGATTCACCAAACCATGGTTGGCCAGGCCGTAAGCGCTGGCCAGCTTCCCGGCCTCTTTAACCGCGGGCGATTGCACGTCGAGGTAGAGGTTCATAGCCAGTCCCTCGTAAGTTTGCGATCGCCCAGATAGAGTTCATTGGCCGAGTTCGGATCGAGCGCCCATTTGATGCGGTCCAGGCCCTCGGTGATATCGCGAATGGTGCCGCAGTAACTCAGCCGCAAATGTCCCTCGAAGCCGAATTCCTTGCCCGGCACGGTGACCACCCGCACTTTCTCCAGCAGGAAATTCGAGAGCTTCTGCGAATCTTTCATGTACGCGCTGAAATCGGGGAAGCAATAAAAGGTGCCGTCGGGCTTGCGGATGTTGACGCCCTCGAACGCTTGCAAGCGCTCCATCATCACGTTGCGATTGTTCTCTAGCGTGACCCGCAGGCTTTCGGCCGACGACTGCACGCCATTGAGCGCGCCCACCGCGGCCCACTGCGATGGCGAAGCCGGCCCCGAAGTTTGTTGCGACTGGATGGTCGCCATGGCCTCGATCAGTGGCTTATTACCGATTGCCCAACCGATGCGGAACCCGGTCATGGCATACATCTTCGATACTCCGTTGATCACCACCAGCTTCGATTGCTCCAGCGGCGCCTTCATGAAGTCGTAGGCGATGGCCGCTTTCTTACCGTCGAAGACCAGCCGGTTGTAGATGTCGTCCATGATGAGATAAATGCTTCGCTTCTCGCAGAACTCGACCATCTCCTGCACGAAGTCTGGCGAGTACACCGCCCCCGAAGGATTGTTGGGGCTGTTCAGAATGATGGCTTTGGTGTAGGAGCCGCACGCCGACGCGATCTCTCGCACGGTGGGACAAAATGTTCCATCCTCGGCGGTGATCGGCACCGGGACCCCGCCCGCCAGTTTCACCATCTCCGGATAGCTCACCCAGTAAGGTGCCGGAAAAATTACTTCTTCTTTGGGATCCAGGATGGCGTGCAGCAGCACCATCAGTGCCTGCTTGGCGCCTCCCGAAGCGATCACGTTGTCGGCCGAGACAAGCTTGTTGTAGTGCTCTTCGCTATAGCGAACAATGGCTTTCTTCAGTGCCGGAATCCCGTCGGGCGGCGTGTAGCGGATTTCTCCGGTGTTCAGCAGCGCCGCGCAATTGATCACGGCATCCATGGGCGCTTTACTCTTCGGCTCGCCACCTCCCAGATGAATGACCGGCTCGCCTTTGTCGCGAAGCAGAGCTGCGGTTTCATTCAGCTTGAGGGTCGCCGATTCCCGGATGGACCGGGCAAGCTGACTAAGACTCATGACGCATTTTACCTTTCTCGGGCATCGTCACCTTGCAGTTTTGTTTTGTCGCCAGAGGGCGTCACTGGCCACTTGCGAAGGCGCTTTCAGTAGATTCCAGAGCGTAAACAACGCGCTGTGACGTGCATCATAGGACGGAGTGACTTTGGTGTCCGTGTCATAGCTCAAGTCGAAACCAAGCACTGGGAAGCACCGCACCGGATAAGCCTGAAAACCAGCCGCGCAGCGGCGAGATGGTGTTAGGCGGGGGCGTCACCGGGGCCCCCGACAAGCGCCGTTGTTGCGCTTGTTGGGGTGGTTGAGCCCCCGATTCGAGTGGGAAAAGAAACGAGCCGCACAGCGGCGACACTGGCCACGACACAGAAACCTTTGCGACTGGGCGGGACCCTGCTGATTTCAGATTAGAGGTGCGCCGATAAAATTGCGGGCACGAAGCCAAACCGTCCTTGCTTCCGGGGGAAAAGCTGTTTTCACCACGCAGATACCAGGGACACTGAGAATTACTAAAGTCTCCGTGCCCGCCGTGTCCGTGTGGTGAATTCGTCTTTGCGTCTTACTTCCCTGCCGCCGCGGCTGGCGGCTTCCAGCGCAGCACCGGCTTTCGCGCCGCCATGGTTTCATCCAGGCGCGAGATGCGCGTGTTGTGCGGCGCTTCGGCAATGATCTCGGGATGCTGCTCGGCCTCCTCGGCAATCGACTTCATCGCGTCGATGAACAGGTCAAGCTCTTCCTTCGACTCGCTCTCCGTCGGCTCAATCATCAGCGCGCCATGCACCACCAGCGGAAAGCTCACCGTGTACGGATGGAATCCGTAATCGATCAGCCGCTTGGCAATGTCGCCAGTCTTTACGCCCTTCGGCGTCTGCAAGCGATCGCTGAACACCACCTCGTGCATGGTCGGCGTGCTGTAGGGCAGGTCGTAAATGCCTTCCAGCTTCTTGCGAATGTAGTTGGCATTCAGCACGGCGTCTTCGGTCGTCAGGCGCAGTCCCTCGGGACCGTTCGCCATGATGTACGCCAGCGCGCGCACATGCATCCCAAAGTTGCCATAGAACATGCGCACCCGTCCGACGGACTGAGGCCGGTTATAGTCGAAGCCCAGCGTGCCATCTTTCTTGGTGATGACCACCGGCGTCGGCAGGAACGGCTCGAGAATTTTCTTGCAAGCCACCGGACCCGAACCCGGCCCGCCTCCGCCATGCGGCGTGGAAAACGTCTTATGCAGGTTCAGGTGCATCACGTCGGCGCCGAAGTCGCCAGGCCGCACCTTGCCCACCAGCGCATTCATGTTGGCGCCATCCATGTACATCAGCGCGCCTTTGGCATGCAGCACGTCGGCAATCTTGTGGATCTCCTGCTCGAAGACGCCGAGGGTGTTGGGATTGGTGAGCATCAGCGCGGCAACATCATCGTTCACCTGCGCTTCCAGCGACGCCATATCGACCATGCCGGCCGCATTTGATTTGAGGTTCTCGACCGCATAGCCGGCCATCGCCGCCGTCGCTGGATTCGTCCCGTGCGCCGAGTCAGGAATGAGAATCTTCTTCCGCGGATTCCCCCGCGACTCCAGATACGCCCGCACCATCAGGATGCCGGTGAGCTCGCCATGCGCGCCCGCCGCCGGCTGCAAGGTGATCGCATCCATCCCGGTGATCTCGATGAGCTGCTCGCTCAGCATTTGCAAGATGCGCAGCGCGCCCTGGGTCACACGCTCGGGCTGATACGGATGCGCTTCCGCCAATCCCGTCAGCCGCGCCACATATTCGTTCACCCGCGCGTTGTACTTCATGGTGCACGAGCCCAGCGGATACATCCCGTGATCCACGGCATAGTTCCAGGTCGAGATGCGGGTGTAATGGCGAATGATTTCGATTTCGCTCACTTCCGGCATCTGGCCCAGGTCTTCGCGCGCCTGCTCGCCCAGCAACTCGGCGGGATCGACCTCGGGCACATCCAGCGGCGGCAGCTTATAACCCTTCTTGCCGGGCGACGACTTCTCGAAGATCAGGCCTTCGTTCTGGCTGATGTGCGTGGTGGCTTTGCGGATCTTCTCGTTCAGGTTCACAGCGCCACCTCCTTCGCAGCCGCGTCAATCGAGGCTTTCGCCGTAGTCTCAGTGCAGCACCACAGCGAGGCGTTGCTCAGCTCGGGATAAAACTTCTTCAGCGGGAAGCCTCCAATAATTCTCTGCCCCAGCAGTTTGTCGTTGATGGCGTAGGGGTCGGTCTTGGTCTCGATGACGAACTCGTTGAAGCGCGGCGCGCCTTCGAACAGCAGCGTCGCCCCGCTCTTCTTGAATTGCTCAGCGGCGTAATGGGCCTTGGCAAGGTTCTGCGTCGCCAGCTCCTTCAATCCTTCGCGGCCGTACACGGTCATGAAGATGCCGCACATCAACGCCATCAGTCCTTGATTGGTGCAGATGTTGGAAGTCGCCTTCTCGCGCCGGATGTGCTGCTCGCGCGTGGCCAGCGTCAGCACGAAACCGCGCTTGCCGTTGCGATCGCGCGCCTCGCCGACCAGCCGGCCTGGCATCTGCCGCACGAACCGCTCGCGCGTTGCCATCACTCCGCAGTACGGCCCGCCGAATCCCAGCGGCACTCCGAACGACTGCGCTTCCATGCTCACGATGTCGGCCTCAGCCGGAGGCTTCACGATGCCCAGCGAAATGGCCTCGGCAATAGAGACGATCAGCAGCGCGCCCTTGTCGTGCGCGATCTCGGCGATGGCCGCCACATCTTCAATGGTGCCGAAGAAGTTGGGTGACTGGATCAGCACGCCTGCGGTGTCGTCGTCGATCGCCAGCGCCAGCGTGTCGAGATCGACGCGGCCATTCTTCGCGTAGCCGAAGGTCGAAACCGGCATGCCCTGGTAGCGCGCGTAGGTGGTGATCACTTCGCGATACTCCGGATGCACAGTCGCTGCCACCGCCGATTTCGAGCGCCCAGTAACGCGGGCGGCCATCATCAGCGCTTCAGCCGCGCCGGTCGAGCCGTCATACATCGACGCGTTGGCCACGTCCATGCCGGTCAACTCGCAGATCATCGACTGAAACTCAAAGATCGACTGCAGCGTGCCCTGGGCGATCTCCGGCTGATACGGCGTGTAAGCGGTGAAAAACTCGCCGCGCGAAATCAGTGAATCGATGACCAGCGGCCGGTAGTGCGAATAAGCCCCGGCGCCGAGAAACGTCGCGTAACCTTGCGCGCTCTCGGTGGCACGCTGGCGAAAGAAATCGACAATCTCGCCTTCGGCATAGGAGCGCGGAATGTCGAGATCGCCCTTGACGCGATACTCGGCCGGAATGGCGGCGAACAAGTCGTCAATCGATTTCGCACCGATCTCGCGCAACATGGTCTCTCGATCGGACTGCGATTTAGGAAGATAGCGCATGGGTACCTATAACTTTCTGGGCGACATTAGGAATGACATTAGAAATGAAGATAGTAGAACCATACGATTGAAGGTACTCGAACCACCAGATCAACCGCTTTGTATCAGGCCACGTCTTCACAGGCTGTTGAAAAAAACGGATTCGACATGTTTTGAAGGGGCGCACCTTTAGGTGCGCCATAAAAATCCTTTATTTTTGTCATCCCCAGCCGGCTGCAGCCGGCGACACCTCGGCATTTGGCATTTTTCCGCAGCCTGTTCAGACGTACCGCAGCCGCACTGTTGCTTTGTGTCCGGGCACGTCTTCAGACGTGCCGCAGCCGCACTTTAAATGGCCGGGGCTTCAGCCCTGCCAGGACCTGTTTTCGCAGGGCCTAACCAATCTGCGGGAGAACCTGTGTCCACGCCCACCAACCTCGATTCTTTCCCGCTACCCCTCGGCGGGAAACACACGCGTCGGTTAAATGTTCATCGGTCACGAATCAAGTCCCGTCCGCGGTACGAAATAACCTGGCCCAGCGCTTCAGCGCTGGGAAAGCGTATCCTAAACTCCGAGTCCCGTAGGGTCGGCACGAACACAACCTTCGCTTCGTCTCGCCCTAGTTCCCACTCTCTTCGGCGACAAACTTTTCGTAGTCGGCCGCCGACAACAACCCGTTGGCCTCGCCCGCATCTTTCAGCGTGACCTTAATCATCCAGGTCTTGTTAGCGTCCTTGTTCACCTGCTCGGGCGCCGTGTTCAGCGCTTCATTCACTTCCGCCACCGTACCGGTCACCGGCGCAAACAAGTCCGACACGGCCTTCACCGATTCCACCGATCCGAAAGTCTTGCCGGCGGCAATCTCTGATCCGACTTTCGGCAGCTCGACAAAGACGATGTCGCCCAGCGAATTCTGCGCGTAATCCGTAATGCCGATGGTGCCGACGTTGCCTTCTACCTTCAGCCACTCATGTTCCTTGGTGTACTTGTAATCCGCGGGATAAGCCATCTAACTGCCTCCTCAGCACCGAACGCACGCGTCGGCGAAAATTAAGTACGAGTGAAGTGTCCTTCTCGCTTGTTCAGGCCAATGCCTCCGCCATTTCGATTCCCCGCCTAGGCAAACCCTGATTAAGTCTGGCCTTCGAAGGGGACGGCCTTCAGGCCGTCCGTAAATTCCCGTCATAAAGGCTGGGCTCTAGCCCCTGAAGCACTCCCACCTGGCTTAATCAGACCTTCCCTAGGCAAACCCTGACGACACCAGCAGAGCTAGAAACCAAGCGTGTCGTCCGCCGAAGGACCATAAATCGCCGGAACTTTTTCCTCGTTCATCCGCAGATAAACTCCCAGTTGCGCCCGGTGATGCACGATGTGGTTGAGAAACATTTGGCGGTACGCCAGGAAACGCGAACCGTCGAAGATGCTCTTGCCCTGCATCGTGAGCTTCCAGTTATCGTTCCACGCATCATCGGGAATCGCGGCAAGTGCCTTACGCGTCTGGGCTGCGCCTTCTTCGAGAACCTTGACCAGTTGGGCAGCCGATTCAAACGGTACCGGCTTGAAATTGGCCTTGGCAAAGTCCAACTCGGGAGTCGTCAAAATAATCAGGCCGAAAGCCGGGAGTTGGGCCACGTGGGGCGCGAGCCTTCCCAGCGGCATGGATCTGGGGTGCGGCGCGAATTCCGCCTTATCGGCTGGAACTCGTTCCAATGTGGTGCGAGTGTTTTTCATTTCTACATCGAACTCCGGCAATAACAGGTCGCTGATACGCACAGGCCCTCCGTTTCTTCAGGACTGCTTCTTGGGACGCTTGTAAAAAGGCGTTGGCACAACTTTGCACTTCACCGGCTGGCTCCTGATCTCAACCGCCACTTCGTGGCCGATGGCCGACTGCTCCACCGGCACATACGCCAGCGCGATGTTCTTCTTCAGGAACGGAGCATACGAGCCGCTGGTCACATATCCGATTTCTTTGCCGCTGAGGTCGAGCACCTTGTAACCATCGCGCGGAATGCCGCGATCGACTGACTCCAGTCCCACCAGCGTCCGCTTGGTTCCATCGGCCTTTGCTTTTTCCAGAGCCGCGCGTCCTACGAACTCACCTTTTTCCATCTTGAGGAAGCGATCCAGCCCGGCTTCCCAAACGTTGATCGTGTCCGAAATCTCGTGCCCGTAGAGCGGCAACTTCCCTTCCAGGCGCAGCGTATTGCGCGCGCCCAGTCCGCAGGGCACGATGCCGAATTCCTTACCCGCTTCCAGCACCTCGTTCCACACTCGGGCGCTGGTGGCCTCGTCGGTGGGGACGTAGATCTCGAAGCCATCTTCGGCCGTGTATCCGGTGCGGGCAATCAAAATGTTGCGCAACCCTGCAACTGTTCCGTAGGTGAACCAATAGAACTTCACCTGCGACAGGTCGGCGTCGGTCAGCTTCTGCAGGGTGTTGACGCCCTTCGGCCCCTGGATCGCGATCTGGGTAAAGTTGTCGCTCAGGTTCTCGACCTTGCAATCGAACTGCTTGGTGTTTTCCGTGACCCAGTTGACGTCTTTCTCGCGGGTGCCGGCATTGATCACCAGCATGTAGTCTTCTTCGCCCATGCGGTGCACGATGACGTCATCGACAAACGTCCCTTCGGGATAAAGCATGGCCGAATAGCGGCACTGGCCAATGCCCATGCCCGCCGCGTCGTTCATAGTGATGCGCTGCACCGCCTCCAGCGCCTGCGGCCCCGCGATGCGGATGTCGCCCATGTGGCTGACATCGAAGACGCCCACGCCGTTGCGCACCGCCAGGTGCTCCTTCATCAGGCCGCCCACCGAGGGATATTCCACCGGCATGTCCCAGCCGTTGAAGTCGACCATCTTCGCGCCCATCTGGCGATGGACCGCATTCAAGGCAGTCTTGCGAACGGGTGTGGCCACCTGGGTGTCAGAAGACAAATGGGAATCCTTTGGCGCACAGAACGCGCGGTCGAGGTTGGTACAACCAAGTACGGTACCATGCGCGATTTTCAGCGGTCAACGGAGGCACAGCCGGGGTAGCGGGCGGTTCTGGCGAGTATAAGTCGCCAGTCACCTGCTCCATCCCCTGTACAGAATTTGAACAGTTACGAAAGTACAGTTCCCTCCCAATCCGGCATTGGTCTTTCGTGCCGACTTAATCGGCAGATCACAGACCACGCCAGCCTGCCTTTCGCAAGATAAAACAAGATAAAAAGCAGCTACGGAGAGCAGGAAATTCCTTATGCGAACTTTTCCCGGTCCGGCATTCTGCCCGCGTTTTTATTTTGCTCTCCTCTTGCACTTCCTCGCCGCGTCTTTCATCGCACTCACGCTCCTGCTGCCGCAAGCATCCAGCGCGCAGGATGGCTCAACCTCACTGCAGGGCGTTATCGAGGACGCCAGCGGCGCTCGGGTCCCCGCCGCGGTCATCATCGTAACCGATCCTGGCCGGGGCTTCCGCCTGCGTGCGGTCGCCAACGCACAAGGCACTTTCATCTTCGGCATGTTGCCCCCCGGACGCTACGACGTCAGCGCTTCTGCCCCCGGCATGGCCACCAAGACCAGCCGCGGAGTGGAGCTCTTCGTGGGCGGCGTTTCGGTGGTACAAATGCGTCTGGCTCCGGCTGCGCTCACCCAAACCATCACCGTCACGGCAACGCCAATTACGGTCGATACCCAAAGCTCCGGCCTTTCCGACGAGGTGGCGCAGCAAACGATTCAGGGCCTGCCGCTGAATGGACGTCGCTTCACCGATCTGGCTTTGCTCTCTTCGGGAGTGGTCCAAGACCCGCGCGGCCTCACCTCCAACTCCAACGGCGACCTGTCGTTCGGCGGAATCCGGGGGTTCTCCAACAACTTCCAAGTGGACGGCGCCGACGACAACAATTCCTTTTATGCCCAGGCCAACGGACGCTATCGCGCGCCCTATCAATTCAGCAATGAAGTCATCCAGGAGTTTCGCGTCTCTTCCAACTCCTACAGCGCGGAACTGGGACGGGCCGGCGGCGCGGTGTTTAACGTGGTCACCAAGTCGGGTACCAACCAGTGGCACGGCAGCGGCTTCTACTATCTGCGCGACCGCGATTTCGACGCCCAACAGGCCTATGCCACCAGTAAGCCTGACGATCGCCAGCAGCAGTTTGGCGCGACGCTCGGCGGACCGATCCGCAAAGACCGCATCTTCTTCTACGCCGGATTTGACCAGCATCTGCTGACCGTGCCTTCCGTCATGCAATTCGCCAACGGAGCATCGTCGGTGGTTGCACAACCAACCGACTACGACTACACCGATCAGGCATTGGTGATGGCCGCGGCCGCCCACCTGAACAGCATGGGCGGCACTTATCCCACCAACATGCAGGGCAATGCCGGATTCGCCAAGTTGGATTTCACGCTTTCCCCCAAACAATTCGCCTTCCTGCGGTTGAGCACTTCGCTCCTAAACGGCGCCAACAACGAATTTTTCGACCCGTCCAGTCCCATCACCGGCTATGCGGAAAGCGGCAATGGCAGCCAAGACGTCAGGACGGAAAGCCTGGCGGCGTCCTTGACCAGCGCCTGGACCAGCAAACTCGCCACCAACTTGCGACTGCAGTTCTCCCGCGACTTGCAGCTGGCCACCTCCAACTCTGACCAGCCGTGGACTAAGATCTACAACATTATCGAGGGATTTGGCGGCTCCAGCACGCTTCCTCAAGACACGCGCGAGCACAAGTTCTTTGCCGGCGAGACGTTGAGCTACGAAACCAGTCGGGTGCACTGGAAGTTCGGCGGCGACTTCATCCAGGCCTGGATCTACAACTACTATCCCTACCTCTTCGGCGGAGAATATTACTTCGACGACGTAAAGGTTAACCCCTGGACTTTCGCTCCCATGGTCTACGGCGAGCCCCTGACCCCACTTCAAGCCTATGCCCACAACGTCCCGCGCTATTACATGCAGGACTTTGGAAATCCGGTCTCCCATCCCAATTCGCGCTCCTATTCCGCATTCATGCAGGACACCTTTCGCGTCACCCGCAACTTCACCCTGAACGCTGGCCTTCGCTACGATCTGCAGACGTTTGAGCCCGGCAAGTTGGTGACCAATCCGCTCTATACGCCTTCGGGAAAAGTCCCGACCGACCTCAACAATTTTGCGCCCCGGCTCGGCTTCGCTTACTCGCTCGGCGGAAATCATGCACTCGTCGTCCGGGGTGGCGCCGGCGTGTTCTACATGCCGATTCCCGCGATCTACGCCTCGCAGGTCGCCACCGATAATGGCATCCAGCAGAGCCAGCTCTTTCTGAATTTGATGGTTCCGGCGCAGGCGGCTTTGTTTCCTACCTACCCGAATCCGCTGGTCAACTGTCCGCCGGGAACGGCGATTTGTAATCCGCCGGCGTCCGTGGCGGGTTTAGTGACCACCCAGATCTCGGCCTTCGCACCCAACTTCCAGACCCCCTATACCGAGCAGGCCAACCTGGGACTGCAGCGGGAGTTTGGCAACAAGATCGTCGGCTCCATCAGTTATGAATACGTGCACGGCCTGCACCTAATACGCTCGCTCGACGTGAATCTTCCCGCGCCCACCATCACCGACTATCCGGTCTATAACGATACCGGGTCCCAATTTCTTGGCATGTATCAAGTCGCCTCCTTCACCACCGAGCAGACCACGCAATCGGCGACCTGCCCGTATCCTCCCTGCATCAATCCCCTACAGAGGCCCGATCCGCAACTGGGAGCCATCAACTCCTTCGAATCGCAATCCAGCAGCATCTACAGCGGCATGACCGTGTCCTTAAAGCGGCAGATGAGTCGTGGCATGTACTTTCAGGTGGGCTACACCCTGGCCAAGGCCGTCGACGACGGACAGGACGCGCTTATCGTCGGGCGTTCGGGAAATGTGCAGGACTCTTATGCCACCACCCTGGAGCGCGGCCCCAGCGTGAACGACCAGCGACATCGTTTCGTGGCCGCCTGGGTCGCTGAACCCAAGTTTCACTTCGACCAGGGATCTCTCAGCCGACTGGCCAACAACTGGAAGTTCTCCAGCGTTCTGACCGCCGGGTCGGGACGCCCCATCAACGCGACCATGGCCGGCGACCCCAATGGTGACGGCAACATCTACAATGACCGTCTGCCCGGCTACGGGCGAAACGCCTTCATCGGACCCGACTACTTCAGCACCGACATGCGAGTCACCCGCAGCGTGCGATGCAGCGAGCGTGTCGTGCTGAATTTTATAGCTGAGTCGTTCAACCTTTTCAATCGCACCAACAGCCGCGTAGACATCAGCGACGACGGTTTCTACAATGCCGCCGGGCAATTTGTCGCCTACTCCACCTCCGTCAAAGGGACCCTATACCCCGGCGAATTCTTGATGAATTCGCAGTTCTTGACGCCGACCAATGCCTATGCACCACGACAGGTGCAGTTGTCGCTAAGACTCAGTTTCTGAGGGAGACAGCCCGCATTGCGACTTTAGTGCCACTGCGACTGAACCCTTAGATAAGGGGCGGTCATAACTCTTTGCTTGACTTCCCCCGGCAACATAGGGATAACTACTAGAGTCCATTTGGGACGAGTTTGGGGGTGTTTCCCGTTTGGCGGAAGTTCGCATTCAAGAGGGCGAATCGTTAGAGAATGCCCTCCGGCGTTTCAAACGCAAAGTCCAGCAAGAGGACATCATCAAGGAAGTGAAGCGTCATTCCTTCTATCTCAAGCCGGGTGAAAAGAAGCGCGTAAAAGAAGCGCTGGCCCGAAAGCGCAGCCGTAAAAAGGCCCGGAAAGAGCAGGACTAATTCATTACTGGGCCGCCGTTCAGATGGCGGCCCTTGCTTTTCCATCCTAATTGGAGAATTCATCCGGCCGTACCGCAGTCTTAATCAGTAGTGCCATGCGTTTAGGCATGGTGGGCCGAACCCAGGGGATGTACCTGAGCACTGGAAATTTGCGACTGCCGGCTTGCACGCTCAGTCCGGTTCTTCCGGCCAGTGGCAACTTGACCCCGTTCATGGCTCGGGAGTCGCGGGCTGAAGGAGCAACTCTCCATGGAATTCCAGGACAAGGTTCTGAAATGTATCGACTGCGGTGCCGACTTCGTCTTTACAGCCGGGGAACAATTGTTCTTCCACGATAAACAGTTCAAGAACGAACCCAAACGTTGTAAAGTCTGCAAATCCAAACGCGCCTCCACCCTGGGAACCACCGCGCCAGGTAACTATCCCAGAGTGGAGACCCGAACCAGTTGTTCCGGCTGTGGGAAGGAGACTACCGTACCCTTCAAACCTACGCAGGGCCGGCCAGTCTTCTGTCGGGAGTGCTTCCAGCAACGCCGAACCAGCGCTGCCACTGCCTGACCCTTTGCATTTCAGTCATCCTATAGCGTCAGCTACCTTCGTGCCGCGGACGCAAAGCAGTTGTGTGTCTCCACGCATGTCGATTAGCTTCTACGGCAGGTGAAGATGCGTTCCTGGTTCCAGTTTTTCGCCACTATCTTGACCTTAAGCGCCCTAGTCTCGCCGGCTACGGGCCAAACAATGGCGTTCCAGAATGTTTCCTGGAGTCCGCGACTGCTGGCCACCGGCTCGCCTGCCCTGTTCAAGGTTGAAGTGCAAGGCTCGCCTTCGGCCTTGCACGGCCAATGGATGGGACATGAAATCGTCTTCTTCCCCGACGGTCCGCATGTTTGGTACGGACTGGCTGGCATCGACGTCGAAGCGAAGCCTGGCAACTACAAGCTCGAGCTTGCAGCTACGCTACCCGACGGAAAGCTCGTTCATGAGGAACGCGCGGTAATTGTCGAGCCGGCCAAGTACAAGACCGAAACCCTGCGCGTGCCCGATCGCTTCGTCCAGCCCGACGCCGAAACCTTGCGCCGCATTGACTCCGACAAGCAGATCAAGAAGACCGCGTTCGCCCACGAAATCGCCGAGCCGGAATGGTCAGGTAAGTTTGTTGCTCCCATCGACTCCAGCGTTTCGGAGGGTTTCGGCACGCGCCGCACCTTCAACGGAAAACTCGCCAGCATTCACCGCGGCCTGGACTATCACGCCAAGCCCGGCTCGCCGGTGACCGCAGCCAACTCCGGCCAGGTCGTGTTGGCCCGCGAATTATTTTATGAAGGCAACTGCGTCATCATCGACCACGGACAGCAGTTCATGACCCTCTACATGCATCTGTCAAAGCTGGAAGTCAGCGAAGGCGAAAGGGTCGAGAAGGGCCAGCAAGTCGGACTCAGCGGCGCCACCGGCCGCGCCACTGGACCGCATCTTCACCTGGCCGTGCGTTGGCAAGGCGCCTATCTCGATCCCGCGCAGCTCCTGGCACTCCCGCTCCCCAACCTGCCTCCCGCCGTATCGTCCAAGCGCGGCGCGCCCTAAGCGAGAATCCGCACTGTCGCTATAGATTTCGCCTATTGCATCAGACAATTCCAGAATTACCGCAGTGCGGTAGAGCCGACCTTCAGGTAGGCGGCTCGCTCCGTGCCGCAAAAGCTGGAGCGGTGGTGGGCATTCTGCATGACCATCACAGCTCCAAAGAGTTTAGTCCCGGAGCGAACTCCCCCACCGCGTTAGAGTCTGCATGAAAACAAAATTTATGTATTGGCGAATGAGATATACGGAACGAAAATACTGCCCGGAGGGCGGCTCCGCAGTTGGCCCAGGACGGAGCCGGCAGGCCGAGTCCTGGGTAAAGTGGAAAATTAGCCAGTGTCCCGTAGGTGTCTGTGTCGTAGCCCGGAATCGAAAAGTAGGGTGGGACAATGTCTCGAAATTTCCATCGAGCCAGCCGCGCAGCGGCGGCAGGGTTATAACACAGACACCGTAGAGACGACACAAGTTCTCATCCGCCGATGACGGATCTGCTGTTCCGATTTTCTTAGAAACCTATTCCGCTCGTTTACCCGCGGCATGGCGCGCGGGCTTCGCAATATCGGGACTTACAACTTTGCCGGTCGCAGCTTTGCGTGACTGCTGCGCTTGCACTTTGTGGTCCGCGTGGGTCACCAACAGCGCTTCCAGTTGACCCAGCAGGTCGGGAATATTGACCGGCTTCACCAGCAGAGACTGGGCTCCGGTGTCGCGCCACTCACTACCCAGCGTGGGATAAGCCGTAAGCAGCGCCGTCGCCGGATCATACGCCTGTTGACGGGCGGCGCGAATCACGTCGTAGCCGGAGTTTTCGTTCTCCATGCGCATGTCGGTGATGACCATCTCGAAAACGCCACTCTTCAACTTGTGCTGCGCTTCCTTGGCCGATGCCGCGGTTTCCACCTCAAAGCCGTTCATTTCCAGAATTGCGCGGAGCGTGAGCAGGATTGCCAATTCGTCATCAACCAGCAGGATACGGCGTTTCATGGGGAACTCCAGGAGCTTGCGTTTACTGCCGACCTAGCGGCTTGTTTAGATGCAGAAGTTGCCAGCCCAGTTGCTGCCGGGACGTGTAACCGGTTGCTGAAAAAGTCGGATTTCGACATGTTTTGCAGGGGCGTACCTTCAGGTGCGCCGTCCCAAGGAAGCTCTGATTAAGTCTGGCCTTCGAAGGGGACGGCCTTCAGAGACTGGGTTGCAACCGCAACTGCAATTTTCCAGTGGAACAAGAGCTGCGCAATAGTAGCCCTAACAGCCGCAACGCGGCGGGATGATGTTAGCCGGGGCCGTAAGGCCCCGGTCAAGGGGGAAATTAGTCTGAGCCGCAGAGCGGCGACACCAGTCGCGATACAGTCTCTTCAGGCCGCCCGTAAATGCCCGTTATAAGGAAGGCTGGGCTTTAGCCCTGAGGCACTCCCATCCGACTCAGTCCGACCTTCCCTAACATCTTTTTCTGTCCTGCCAATATTCCGTGGTCCTAACATCCTCACCGATTGAGCGCGCCAGCCGGGCCCGCATCTCTGCTCAGTATAATAGCTTCGTGGCGCCATATCTTACATATCATTTGGAGAACTTCGGATGCCGCGCTACTCAGGCGGATGGCGCAACCATTGAGCGCCAGTTGCTCGACCGCGGCTTGCAGCGCGCTGGCAACGCCGGTGACGCCGAAGTCGTCATTCTAAATACCTGCACCGTCACCTCCTCCGCCGATCAGGACGCTCGCGCCGCCATTCGCCGCATTCATCGCGAAAATCCGCAAGCCAAAATTCTGGTCACCGGCTGTTACGCGCAGCGCGCTCCGCAGGAATTGTCGGTGCTGCCGGGCGTGAGCCTGGTGGTGGGAAATTCGCATAAGCACGAGCTGGCCAACTACGTCTCACCTTTGATTCACGATACCGGATTTGTTCCCCTCGCAGAAATTGGCAGCAGCGCTGCCTCCAATGTCATCGTCGGCGACATTTTCGCCCACACCGAACTGAGGGCTGCTCCCGTCTTCGAGAGCGGCTCGTTCGAGAAGACGCGTCCCAACCTGAAAGTACAGGATGGCTGCAATAATCGCTGCTCGTTCTGCATCATCCCGTATGTGCGCGGCCAGAGCCGTTCGCTGAAGCTGGAGCAGGTATTGCGCGAAGTCGACGCGCTGGTCGCCGGCGGTTATCGCGAGATCGTCTTGTCGGGAATCAACCTCGGCCGCTGGGGACGCGAACTCACCCCGCGAACGAACTTCGCAGCCATGCTGCGCACGATTCTCGATCAGACCGCGATCGAGAAGATTCGCATCAGCTCCGTCGAGCCGATGGACTGGACGAATGAAGTGATCGATCTGGTGGCCTCGTCACCGCGAATTTGCAAGCACGCCCACGTGCCGCTGCAGTCGGGCAGCGACAAGATTCTGCACAAGATGCATCGCAAGTATCGCCCGTGGCATTATGCCGATCGCATCGAGCGCATCCGCCGTGCCATGCCCGACGCCGCCATCGGCGCAGACGTGATGGTCGGTTTCCCCGGCGAGACCGACGACGACTTCGAACAAACGCGCGCCTTCATCGAGCGCCTGCCGTTCACCTACTTGCATGTCTTCACCTACTCATCGCGGCCGGGAACACCATCGGCAGAAATGCCCGACCAAGTTCTAGTGCAGATCGCTCGCGAACGCAATCGCGTCCTGCGCGAGCTGATCGCCGGGAAGAAGCGTGAGTTCATGCAATCGTTCATTGGCCGCGAAGTGGAAGCGATCACACTCACCCACTGCGATGGCGAATTTACCGAAGCGCTGACCGATAATTACTTGAAGTTGAAGATCAGAGGCCGGCACATCTCGAACCAATGGATTCAGAGCAGCATTGGCGCGGTGGAAAGCGATGCTATGGTTGGCTCACTCGCAACGCAGCGCTTGGCAGTTCCACCCGCTGTTTTCGCCTAGCCCCATGCTATACTTTTAGTAGTATTGCAGTTACTGCGGAGGACTGTATCGATAAACGTTTTATCCGCACGAATGAACGCATTCGTGTCCGTGAAGTTCGCGTGATCGACGATGAGGGTAATCAGCTGGGCATCATGACGCCCTTCGATGCGCTCAAGGTTGCCCGCGAAAAAACTCTCGACCTGGTAGAAGTCTCGCCCACCGCTCAACCTCCTGTTTGCCGCATCATGGACTACGGGAAATACCTGTACCAACAGGAAAAGCGCGAGCGCGAAGCCAAGAAGCACCAGCACCAGATTGTGGTCAAGGAAGTGAAGTTCCGCATCAATGTGGACGATCACGACTACGACACCAAGAAGAACCACGTGCTGCGCTTCCTCGGCGAAGGCGACAAGGTGAAGGCCACCATCTTTTTCCGCGGTCGCGAGATGACCCGCCAAAGCCTGGGACGCGGGATATTAGACCGCTTGATCCAAGACTTAGGCGACAAGGCGATCGTGGAATTTCGGCCGCGGCAGGAAGGCAACACCCTGCATTTGATTCTGGCGCCGCCCAAGGTGCAGGCTCCGGCCAAGCCACCGAAGTCGGACGCGCCGAAGGCTGAGAAGAGTGCTGCGCCGCGTCCGCCGCAAGCCGCACCGGCGCCGGTCGCTCCGGCGCAACCGGCTTCCAAGCCGGAGAAGAGCGAGCCAACGCCGACGCCACCAGCGCAGTAGCGACGGCTGCCGTGGCCTCGACTTAGGGTTTTCCGTTGGACTATTCGCCCGGACCTGCGCTGAAACGAGCCGCGCAGCGGCGGCCACGAAGTTAGCCCGGGCGTGACCCGATTCCCGGAATCGCTCACGGTCAACAGCCGGACGATAAACGCCGGATGATAAACAAAGCTCCTTTTTCGCGAGCGGGCTATTTCCCAGCGAAAATCGAGCCCGCAAGGGCGGTTCTGCAGTTAGCCCAGGACGCAGCCGCAGGCGGAGTCCTGGGTGGGCCGTAAATGAACCTCGGAGCCCCTTCAGGGGCGGCACAATTCCCGATCGATGACGGTTCGCCTGCCCGCGAGTAGCTGAATTCACGAATTGTATGTTGTAATAGAAAGACACTATGCCCAAGCTGAAAACACATAGCGGAGCGGCGAAGCGTTTCCACAAGACAGGCACTGGCAAGATCAAACGCGGTCACGCGTTCAAGCGCCACATCCTGACTTCTAAAGCATCCAAGCGCAAGCGCCAGCTCGATCGAGATACGATTCTGGACAAGGCGGATCAGAAGAAGATTGCACGCATGATCCCCTACTAGAGTTGAGATGTTAGCCGCATAGTGCGGCATCCGGCGTGGTCCACTGGGGTCACGACGGGCAACAGCGTGTGAAGAGGTACATCCGGCCCCTCAGATAGCCCCAGCAAGCGCAAAATCGGCGCTCGCCGGGGACCCCGGAACATCGGGCAACGAGCGTGGTCAACTTCTTACCTCCAGCCGCTTAACGATCTGAAAAAGGAGCACCCATGCCTCGCGTAAAACGTGGAACTAAGCGCCGCGCCCGCCGCAAGAAAATACTTGAGCGCGCCAGTGGCTATTACTTAACCAAGTCAAAACTTTACCGCTCGGCGAAAGAGTCGGTCGAGCGAGGGCTGAAGTTCGCCTACAGCGGCCGCAAGCAGAAGAAGCGCCAGTACCGCTCCATCTGGATTGTGCGTATCGGAGCCGCCGCCAAGCTGAACGGCCTCAGCTACAGCGTGTTCATCAATGGCCTGAAGAAGGCCGGCATCGAGCTGGACCGCAAGATCCTTGCCGATCTGGCGGTGACCGATCCATCTGGGTTTACGGCGTTGTGCAAGCAGGCGCAAGTCGCCGTGGCATAGTCCGCCCATCCCAGAAACATTGCAGTGACTTCCGATGGGCGGCCCCAGTGGCCGCCCGTTGTGTTTTGCAGGAGCGACGCATGGGTAGAGCCGATCGGCACCTATTCCTGTAGTGGGTAGCCCCGGCCGCGATAGGTAGAGCCGACCCTCTAGGTTGGCGTCTACGCAGTTGGAGGTGGCAAAGCCGGCTTCAGCCGACGGCAGGACTGAGTGCACGGAGAGGCAAAGAGACTTCTGTCGGATTTGTACTTTGGGCGCTTTGAAATTTGAGCGAGTTCAAACTTGGGCGAGTTGAAATTTGAACGGGTTGAAATTTGAGCAAGTTGAAATTTGAGCAAGTTGAAATTTGAACGTTTTGAAAGGGCACGCCTTCGACGCCGTCATTACGTGATTTGAAAGGGCACGCCTTCGACGCCGCCATAACGTGTTTTGAAAGGGCACGCCTTCGACGCCGCCATAACGTGTTTTGAAAGGGCACGCCTTTAGGCGTGCCGTAGGGACATTATAGAAGCCGGGGCTTTAGCCCCGGAGGGATCTGATTTTGAAACCCGCGCGCGAACACGTCACGAACAACCAGCAAACCTACTTTGCGACGGCGACGACGTGGCAAAGGCGTGCGCTCTTCAAACACGCGCGATGGGCCGAGTTGTTTCTAGAGACACTGCATTCCTATCGCGGCCGGGGCTACCTGCTGCACGAGTACGTGCTCATGCCCGACCACTTTCACATTCTGATCACACCCGCAGTCACTCTCGAGCACGCCGTCCAGTTCATCAAAGGCGGGTTTTCGTTCCGCGCTAAGAAGGAACTTCAGAGCGGAATGGAAATTTGGCAGCGCGGCTTTTCCGATCACCGCATTCGCGACTTGCCGGACTTCGAGATTCATGTTGGCTATATCTATAGAAACCCGGTTGGACGGAAACTAGTCGAGAGCGCTGCTGAATATCCTTACTGTTCAGCATTTCCGGACAGCACGAAAGACGAAGTACCTCAGTGGCTAAAGCCATCCAACATAAATTCTTCTAGTGGCACGGCTGAAGCCGTGCCCTTTCAAAGCGTCCGATGACGAACATGTATACAGTTACCAAACTCGAGGATTACTCGCCTGAAACGATTGATTCAGCTGTGCGACTGCTAGTCGATGCGATTCAAGCTGAAGCAAAGGGCGTCAAAGACGAGGACACGCTTAAATCGTTCAGAAACCGCTGGTTGGCTAGGAATTCAGGAATCCTCAACGAGATA
>Ga0182016_10000484_pt1 | contig 49584 bp, 44 predicted proteins | sample 712S2MmetaG_FD_120491 | JGI IMG/M metagenome (GOLD analysis project Ga0182016, IMG submission 120491) | Permafrost microbial communities from Stordalen Mire, Sweden - 712S2M metaG | ecosystem: Environmental > Terrestrial > Soil > Wetlands > Permafrost | place: Sweden: Stordalen | collected...
ATCAGAGTACTCGAAGACGCGGCTCATCGCCAAACGAGGAACTAACCACAGAGGCGCGGAGACACAGAGAAAACGAGAAAAGGTAATGGGCTCTTACCTCGTAGCCATTAGCCCTTAGCAAGCGCGGAGTGCATAAGATTTCTCAATTACCAAAAGCTAGGAGCTAAAAGCCGAAGGATTCCTCGGTGTCTCTGTGTCCCAGTGGTAAATCAACTCTTTCTTCCGACCGACTCGAAGTCCTGCTGCTTCTTCGCCAGTTGCTGGTGCCACTCGAACGCCGCTCGCACGAAGGCCTGGAACATAGCGCGCGATGCCTCATCGCTGTCGTAGCTGCGCTCCGGATGCCACTGCACGCCCAGCACAAACTGGTCCGGCGCGGTCCCCTCTACTGCCTCTCTGACGCCGTCCTCGGGACACCACGCCACCAGCCGCAGGCCATCGCCCAGCGTTTCGGGCGCCTGGTGATGGCTGGAGTTTACCGGCATCACCAGCTCGCGGCTGTCCGGCAGCGCGCCCGCGTCGCGCAGGATTGCCGCCAGCTTCGATTCGGGATCGATCTGCACGCGATGCGCCTGGCCCACGCTCCGCCCGGCCTTGTGGTTGACACCTTGCGGCATCTGCTGAGTCAGCGTTCCGGTGCGCCACACATTAAGCGACTGCAGTCCGTAGCAAATGCCAAAGACCGGCTTGCGCATATTGTAAGCATCCTGCAAAAGCAATTCGTCGGTATTGTCGCGTAAGGGATCGGCAGGTGCCGTGTCAAGATGACGCGTGGCGCCATACTTCTCGGGGTCCACATCAGCCGGGCTGCCGGGCAGTAGCACGCCGTCACACGACTTGACCGCCTGCGCAATCTCCGATGAAGTGGCATTCACTTCGATGATGACCGGCATGCCTCCAGCATTGCGTATTGCCCGCTCATACTGCGGCAGGGCGATGCCGACGTAGAGCGGCCGCTTCGAATTGGGCACCGGAATGGCGATACGAGGTTTCATGCACGGTCGCCGAGGCTACGACTCCGGCGTCAACATTGGCTTGGTCTGGCGCTCGTCATTAGCGCTGAGCGGGGCCAAACCCTTCACGCGTGAATCATACAGCTCCAGGAGCGCCTGCCGCACCTGCGCCCCCAGTTTGTCCCTATCGCGCACCCGCATCCCGGTGGTTGAAATCGGTTTCCCAATCAACAGATCGACGTGGCCCGGGACCAGGTGGAAGCTGTTCATGGGCAGCACCTCATAGGTGCCGATGAGGGCCATGGGTACGATCGGGGCTTGTGCCCTAATCGCAACATAAAATGCCCCGCCCAGAAACTCCTGTAGTCGTCCGGTTGCCGAGCGTCCACCCTCCGGAAAGACGACCAGCGGCGTCCCTTTGCGCAAGGAGTCGCTGGCGCGGTTCAAGCTGCGCAGCGACGCGTGCGCGTCATCGGGATCAATCGGGATCTGTCCCGAACGCTTCAAGTGCCATCCCAGAAATGGATACCGGAACAGTTGCTTCTTTGCCATGATGCGAAACTGCACCGGCAACGACGCATAGAGCACAGGAATGTCGACGGCCGACAGATGATTGGGCGCGTAAACGGCCGCTTGCGACGAATCGATGTGTTCCAGCCCAGCGACGTGGACCCTAATGCCGACCGTCTTCAGGATAAGGTGTGACCACGTGCGCGCGAACCAGTGCTGCACCCGGCCATCGCGGTCGAACAACGAAAACCACAACGACAGCGTGCCCAGAACAAATGTATACAGGTATATGACGGGCACGAACCAACCATAGGAACGCAGCCGACTCAACCACGAACCTGGTCTTGATGTTTGCCTTTCGATTTGTTGCGCACCGTTTTTCATTGTCCGATTAGGTACTTCCGCCTCCGGGCGGCTGCAATCTTACGGAACTTTCACGCCGCAATCCCCATGTCGCTCATGGTCTCGCCAATCAGGAAAATCGATCCGGTCACCACGATCAATCCTTCTGGCCTGCTGACCGCCCGCGATCGAGCCAGGGCCGCCGGAACTGTATCCTCCGCGAACAACACGGCCCCGGTTCGCGAAGCAGCTTGCAGCAGTTCCGCGGTTGTCGCTGACCGCGGATTGCCAACCTGGGTCACCACCACCTGGTCGGCAATAGGGAACAGGATTTCCGCGATCTCCTGAATTGCCTTGTCCCGCAACGCCGCGAACACGATGGTCAATTCGCGCCCGGCAAAAGTTTCAGACAGAGTCGAGCGTAGCGCCCAGGCCCCGGCGGGATTGTGCGCCACGTCGAGCACCATTTCTCTCTGCTGCGTCGCTGCCGACGGCGGCAGCACCTGGAAGCGTCCCGGCCAATGCGTCTGGCGAATCCCTTGCTCGATCTGCTTCGGCGCGACCTTGAACCCGAAATGACTGATTTCCTCCGCTGTCGCGATCGCCAACGCGATGTTGCGCAGCTGGTGCCGCCCCGCCAGCGGCGAATCCACCTCAATCTCCTCGTCCATCACCGCCAGCGGATACCGGCTTCGCCCCAGCACGGCGACCGCCCGTCCCGCAAGATAGGCAGCGGCTCCCGGCGACACCGGGGGCACATACTTGGCAGCGCTTACTCCGCGCGCGCCGTTTGCCTCGATGGCATGCCCGATCACGTCATTAGCTTGCGGATGTTGCGGCAGCGTCACCACCACCCCGTTCTTGCGAATGATGCCCGCCTTTTCGCCTGCGATCTCGGCGATGGTATCGCCCAGATATTTCTGATGATCGAGCGAGATGTCGGCAATCACCGAAATCAGCGGTTCGACTACGTTGGTCGCGTCCAGACGCCCGCCCATACCCACTTCCAGCACGGCGATCTCGACTGCCATGCTGGCGAAGTATTCGAACGCCATCACGGTGAGCATCTCGAAGAAACTGGGATGCCAGGGCAGCTTGCCGGAGTGCAGAAGCTGCTGCGCCGTGCGTTCCACGCGGTCGTGGATCTCGCCGAACTCCGGGTCGGAAATCGCCTCGCCGTCCACCCGGATGCGCTCGTTAATGCGCAGCAGGTGCGGCGAACTGTAGAGTGCGGCCTTGTATCCGGCGACGTGCAGGATCGACGACAGCGTCGCCGCGGTCGAGCCTTTGCCGTTGGTCCCCGCGATCAGCACGCTGGCAAAACGCCGCTCAGGATGGCCCAGCGCCTCCAGCATCTCGCGGACGTAGGCCAGGTCGAACTTGTGCGAAGGCGTGTTGGTTAGCTCGTGCCCGAGCGCATAGAGCTGCTCTACTGTGCGTTGGTACGACATGACGGCTGATTTCAGATTACAACATTCGGGAGGACGCAGCTGTCAGCTATCAGCCGTCAGCAGAGTCGAGAGTGGTGCGGCAACTCAATCTGGTCTCCGCGATCGGGATACAACAATCGAAAATCCAGCCCGTAGGGCGGCTCCGCTGTTAGCCCAGGACGGAGCCGCAACCGGGGTCCCCGATTCGCGCCGCCTTTGCGCGAATTGGGGTGGTCAGGCGGAGTCCTGGGTAGCTTGGAAACTTGAACCGAGTCCCGTAGGGACGGCAGATCTCTTACGCTGACCCTTCCGGTCCCGAAGAAGTTGATTTCTGAGCCGGGTCCCCGTTACAGAACGGGCATTCCCTGTAATCGGCCACCAAGTTTCTGTCCCTGTTTGTCATCCCGGCCGAAGCGAAGCGGAGGGATCTGCGGTTGCGATCCGTTAATGCAGTCATCGGCTTGCGGATGAATTCTCACTCACGACACTAGACATCTCTCAGTTGCTCCTCGCTCATCCCGAAATAGTGTCCCATCTCGTGGATGACCGTCTGCCGGATCTGGTGGCGCACTTCGGCTTCGCTGGAGCAGACTGCCTCAATGTTTTTCTGGTAGAGCACCACATAATCAGGTCCTCCAGCTAGGCCAAAGACGCTCTTCCTGGTCATCGGTACGCCATGGAACAGCCCCAGACGCAACACCGTTGGCTGGCCACGCTTGGGTGCCGGCTGGTCTGGAGGCAAATCCTCGACGAGAACCGCAACATTGCGAATGCGGCGACGAAACTCAGCCGGCAGAGAGTCCAACGCCTCCCCGACTACCTTGGTGAAATCCTCGCGCTTCAAGCTCCACACACTGATGGCCTCGCTGAGTGCGGAGTGCTAATTGCTGCCTGCCAGCTGCTTCTTCACCGCCTCACTCACAACCTTCCCATCAACTCGCGCCCCGCCGAACTTCGCCATCACGTTCTTCATCACCGTCCCCATGTCCTTCATTGTGGGAGAGCCCATCTCGGCGATGACAGCGCGCACCGTCGCCACGATTTCCTCTTCGCCCACCGCCTTGGGCATGTAAGCTTCGATGATCGTGATCTCTTCGGCTTCTTTCATTGCCAGTTCGGGCCGATTGCCCTTCTCGAACTGCTCGATGGAATCCTTGCGCTGCTTGATCATGGTGCTGAGCACCTGCAGCTCTTCCTTTTCGTCGAGGTCGGCGCGTTTGTCGATTCGCTTGTTCTGCAACGCGGCTTTCATCATGCGCACGGTCGACAGCCGCAGCTCTTCCTTCTTGCGCATGGCATCCACCAGGTCTTTTTGCACACGTTCGGTCAGGCTCATGGCGTAATTATAGGGCAGCGGGTCACATTGATTGGTGATTCGGAGCACCAGACTACCGCCAACTGGGGGTGGCCTGCTCCGCCGCGAAAGCCTATAGTTAAGAAGCTGGCGAAGTTCTGCGCCGGCAATCAACCTGCAGAGGTACCCTATGCTACGCAAGACACGGCTGTTTACTCCCGGTCCAACTCCTCTTCTTCCAGCCGCTCAAAATGCCATTGCCGCCGCGGACATGCATCACCGCACAGCTGAATTCCGCGAGATTTTCACTCGCACCCTTTCCGATCTCAAGACCTTCATTGGCACCAAGAATGACGTTCTCATTCTCGCCTCTTCCGGAAGCGGCGCCATGGAAGCCGCGGTTTCCAACCTCACTTCTCCCGGCGAAAAAGTTGTGGTGCTCACCGCCGGAAAGTTTGGCGAGCGCTGGCGCGATCTGGCCAAGGCCTTCAACTGCCAGATCGAACTGATCGAGGTGCCTTACGGGCAGACCTTCGATCTGGGCACAATCAAGTCTAAGCTCGATGGCGCGCGTGTGCTGTACATGCAGGCGACGGAAACTTCTACCGGCGCACGTCACGATGTGAAGGCCATCGCCGCGCTGCTGAAAGGTACCGACGCGCTATTTGTGGTCGACGCCATCACCGGCCTGGGTACCACGCACTTTGAAGTGGACGATTGGGGAATCGACATCCTTATCGGCGGCTCGCAGAAGGCGGTCATGATCCCACCGGGACTCGCCTATCTCAGCGTGAGCGAGCGTGCCTGGCAACGCATGGAGACGGCCAAGCAGCCGCGCTATTATTTCGATCTGCGCAAGGAGCGCAAATCGCAGACCAAGGGCGAGTCGGCCTTCACTCCGGCAACCGCGCTCATCGCCGGACTGGCCGCGTCTCTGGACTACATTCGCCGCGCCGGAAACGGCAACCTTGCCGACGGACGCGATGCTTTGATCCACAATGCGGAAACTTCGGCTGCCATGGTGCGGGCCGGGGCTCAGGCCCTCGGCCTGAAGCTCTTCGCGCCTACTTGTCCTGCCGCCGCTGTCACCGCTATACTGGCGCCCGCCGGCGTGGATTCCAGCGCCATGGTGAAGGAATTCCGCGAGCGCTTTGCCATGGTCGTCGCCAACGGCCAGGGCGAGATGAAGGGCAAGCTCTTCCGCATCGCCCATCTCGGCTACTACGACTACCTCGACGCCATCGGCGTGATCGGCGCACTGGAGCACGTGCTGCTGAAGGTTGCTCCATCCCACAAGTTCGAACTGGGCGCAGGCGTGCGCGCCGTGCAGGAAGTCTTTGCCGGACAATTCGCCGAGGCGGCTAGCGTATGAAAATCGTTGTTGCTGACAAGATCTCTCCTTCCGCGTCCGCCATCTTCGGCGACTGGACGGTTGTTTCCCCCGACAAAGAGGCGCTTGCCGGTCAACTGACCGATGCAGATGCCATACTGGTCCGCTCGGCCACGTTCGTCGATGCGGCCATGATGGACAAGGCCCCCAAGCTGCGCGTGATCGGACGCGCCGGCGTGGGCGTCGACAATGTCGATCTGGATGCCGCCACCAAGCGTGGCATCGTGGTGATGAACACGCCCGGCGGCAATGCTGTCGCCGTCGCCGAGCACACTTTCGCCCTCATGCTGGCCATGGCGCGCCACATGGTGCGCGCCGACACAACTATGCACTCCGGCAAATGGGAGAAGAAGACGCTGCAAGGCACCGAGCTTCGCGGCAAAACGCTGGGCATCGTCGGCTTGGGCCGTGTCGGCGTCGAAGTGTCGCGCCGCGCCCTCGCCTTCGGCATGAAGGTCATTGCGCACGATCCCTACGTCGCTCCGAGTCTTGCCCAGCAACTGAACATAACGCTAGCGACGCTCGACGAGGTCTACGCGCAGTCTGACTACATCACCCTGCATGTCGGTTTGACGCCGCAGACGCAAGGCATGATCAACGCCGACTCCCTGCGCAAGATGAAGAAGGGTGTCCGCCTGGTCAATTGCGCCCGCGGCGAGTTGCTGAACGATCCTGCGGTGATCGAGGCCCTGCAGTCCGGACAACTAGGCGGCGCGGCGCTCGATGTCTACAGCAACGAGCCGCTGAAGGATTCTCCGCTGGCTACCATGGCCAACGTTATTCTGACGCCGCACATCGCGGGTTCTACTCACGAGGCGCAGGAAGCCGTCGGCGTGCAGATCGCGCTGCAGGTCCGCGAGTACCTGACAAAGGGCGTCATCCAGAACGCCGTCAACGTGCCTTCGATCAGCGAGGAAGAGTACCAGGAGATGCTGCCGTACATTGTGCTGGGCGAGCGTCTAGGAACGTTCCTGGCGCAGTCTTGCGAGGGCGGCGTGGAAGAGATGGGCCTCAGCTACAGCGGCGAAATCGCCGACTGGAAGACTGCGCTCATCCGCAATGCCGCCGTGGCCGGCGCACTCAACCAGATCGCGCATGCTCATGAGCGGGCGAACCTGGTGAATGCAGCGTCAATCGCCGAGGAGCGGGGCATCCGCCTCACCGAGCGCAAGAAGACGCACGACGCGGGCGGCACCGCTGCCAACGTGCTACGCATGACCTTCAAGACGGGTCAGCAGGAAAACACGGTGGCCGGTTGCGTTCAGCCCGGCGGCTTGCCAAGGCTGCTGGAAATTGACGGCATTCATGTGGAGGCGCCGCTGGCAGGCAATGTCATCTACCTGCGCAATCTCGATGTGCCCGGCGTCATCGGCCGCGTGGGAACGGTGCTGGGACAGCACAACGTCAACATCGCCAACTTCTCGCTCGGCCGCGGCCGGAATGGGCAGGAGGCATCGGCAATCGCGGTAGTACAAGTGGACGGGGAAATCAAAGAGCCCGTGCTGGAAAGCTTGCGCGGCATCGAGACCATCCTGCTGGCCAAGGCGATTCGCTTCGTCGCTCCGCAACCGAAGACGGTCTCGGCCTGATCGCAAAACAAAGCCGCGCCGGATGTCCTTTCCGGCGCGGCAACAATCAGAACTTTAGGGCCAGAATATTTCCGTTAATGTGCCGGGCGCCGTTCAGCTTCGAGCTTCGCTACGCGAACCGTGAGATCGTAAATGGTTGCGGTGCGGCGGATTTCCGTGAGGATCTCGTCGCGCATATTGGAAAGCTTGTCTTCTAGTTTCTCGAAGCGCTTGTCCACAGAATCAAACCGCCTGTCAACATGATCAAAGCGCTTGTCCACGTCGGCGCGGAACTGCTTCTGCTGTTCTTCCAGAGCATCAATCCGAGCGCGCAGCTCATGAAGCTCCGGGGCTACGAAGTCCTGCAAAGCCGATCGAACATCCTCTATAACGCCCATGATCGCGTTCCGTCCTGCTTTGACGCCCTTAGAATAGCAAAAGATGCAAGAAGCCAAAACTTCCCTAATTCAGTAGCCTCTTAGTGCGCGGTTGTCGCGTGTCCCGCGCGAGCCGCGACTTCCAGCCGCACCTCGGCGCGACGCTGGGCGTATTGCACCGCGGCATAGTCCAGATCGGGAGCGGCTTGGCGAAGCGCTTCATCGGCTTTCGCCTTGGCTTCCTGCGCGCGTTGCACGTCGATATCTTCGGAGCGTTCGGCGGTGTCCGCTAGAATCGTCACCTTGTCGGACAGAACCTCAGCAAAGCCCCAGGCTACGGCAAGGTACTGCGTGGTTCCACCCTGGGTATAGCTGATCTCGCCAATCATCAGCTCGGTGATGAGCGGCGCGTGCCCCGGCAGAATGCCGAGATAGCCGTTCTTTCCGGGTATCTGCACGGTGTCGACGTCCTCGCGTACCAGCAGTTTATCCGGCGTGATGATTTGCAAATGCAGCGTGTCAGCCATGGCAGATTATGCTTGCGCCTTCATCTTCTCGGCCTCTTCCAGCACTTCGTTGATGTCGCCCTTCATGTAGAACGCCTGCTCCGGGATATCGTCGTGCTTGCCGTCAACAATCTCCTGGAAGCTGTGCACGGTGTCGTCGATCTTCACGTAGCGTCCCTTCAGGCCGGTGAACTGCTCGGCCACGAAGAACGGCTGCGAGAGGAACTTCTGGATCTTGCGGGCGCGCGACACCGTGAGCTTCTGGTCTTCGCTGAGCTCATCAATACCCAGAATGGCGATGATGTCTTGCAGGTCCTTGTAGCTTTGCAGCACGCGCTTCACCGACTGCGCCGTGTTGTAGTGACCTTCACCGACCACGCGCGGATCGAGAATGCGCGAGGTGGAAGCCAGCGGATCGACGGCGGGATAAATGCCCAGTTCTGAAATCTGGCGCGAAAGCACGGTGGTCGCGTCCAAGTGAGCGAACGTGGTCGCCGGAGCAGGATCGGTCAAGTCGTCGGCAGGCACGTAGATAGCCTGCACCGAAGTCACCGAGCCTTTCTTGGTTGACGTGATACGCTCTTGCAACTCGCCCATTTCGGTTGCCAGGTTGGGTTGGTATCCCACGGCGGACGGCATGCGGCCCAGCAGCGTGGACACTTCCGAACCTGCCTGGGTAAAGCGGAAAATATTGTCGATAAACAACAGCGTGTCCGAACCTTCTTCGTCGCGGAAATACTCAGCGACGGTCAGCGCGGTCAAGGCCACGCGCAGACGCGCTCCGGGAGGCTCGGTCATCTGGCCATAGATCAACGCCGCCTTCGACTTCGAAGGCTCTTTAATGTTGACCACGCCCGACTCCTGCATTTCCAGCCACAAGTCATTGCCTTCGCGCGTGCGCTCGCCCACTCCGGCAAACACCGAGAAGCCGCCATGCTTCAAGGCGACGTTATTGATCAGTTCCATGATGACGACGGTCTTGCCCACGCCAGCGCCGCCGAACAGTCCGATCTTGCCGCCCTTCAAGAAGGGCTGGATCAGGTCGATGACCTTTACGCCGGTTTCGAACATCTCCATCGAGGTGGACTGCTCGTCGAATGCCGGCGCCTGGCGATGGATGGGATTGCGCTTGGCGGCATTGATCGGCCCCAGCTTGTCCACCGGATTGCCGATAACGTTGAGCACGCGGCCCAAGGTTTCGCGGCCAACGGGCACGGTGATGGGTCCGCCAAGGTCGATGGCCTTCATACCGCGCACCATGCCTTCGGTAGGCTCCATAGCGACGCAGCGCACGCGGCCTTCACCCAACTGCTGCTCCACTTCCAGGATGACGTCGATGGGCGTGGGCACGTTGAAACCATCACTGGTGACGCGCAGCGCCGAGTAGATGGGCGGCAGCGCCGCCGAGGAAAATTGCACGTCCACCGCGGGACCTGCGATCTGAATAATGTGTCCGATGTTTTCTGCCATATGAATTCCGCTCTTCGGTCTAAGCTGTCAGCCGTCGGCTATCAGCCATCAGCAAGAAACCTCGCCTGCGATCGCTACAACGCCCGGCCGCCTTGGCTGAAAGCTGACAGCTGATGGCTTCTTACGCCAACGCTGCCGCACCGCTGACGATCTCGATGATCTCTTTGGTGATCGCCGCCTGCCGCGCCCGGTTCATGGTCAGCGTCAGCGAATCGATCACGTCATTGGCGTTGTTGGTTGCTGAATCCATCGCGGTCATGCGGGCTGCGTTCTCGGCGGCCACCGACTCCAGCATGCCCTGAAAAATCTGAAATGCCACGTATCGCGGCAGTAAGCCGGCAAACAGCTCCGCGGGCGGCTGCTCGTAAATGTAGTCCACCGGTGCGGTGGCGAACTTCGCAGCCTCCCTCTCTAATTCGGTCGGCTCGGGCTCCTTAAGGCTGATGCCGGCCGTACGGGCGGCTTCGCCCATGCGTTCCCTGGCTTCCAAGCTCAATTCTTCCGACAACGCAACTTCACGCTGGCCCATCTCCTGCACCGGCAGAATTCGTTGCGCGATCAGGCGCTGCGAAATCACCGACTTGAACTCGTTGAAGATCAGGTAAACCGAATCGATCTGCTCGTCCTTGTAGGCCTTGGCGATACGGTCGGCAATTTCCGACACCGCTTCGTAATCCACTTTGGCCAGCAGGTTCAGGTGCTCGCTCACAACCTGGATCTCGCCCGCGCGGGTCGCCTCTCCAGCCTTGCCGACAGGATAGCGCCGGCGCAGAAAATCGCGCCCCTTACGCCCGACGGCCACAATGTCGATGTTCTTGCCTTTGAAATACTCCAGAAACTTGGTTGCCGCCTTCAGCACGTTGGAATTGAACGCGCCCGCCAGGCCGCGGTCGCCGGTCACCAGCACCAGCAGAATGTTGTTCTCGGGACGCATCGCCAAGAGCGGATTCAGCGGCTCGCCGGTCTTGGGATCCATCAGCTCAGTGCGGCTGACCGTCGAGGTCAAAACGTTGGCCAGCATTTTCGCGTAGGTTCGCGATGCCAGCGCACGCTCCTGGGCACGGCGCAGCTTGGCCGCCGCAACCATTTTCATGGCCTTGGTGATCTGCCGCGTGTTCTTCACGCTGCGAATACGCCTTCGAATGTCGCGTACGTTCGCCATTGGCTCTACGCGCTCGCCTTCGCCGTTTGCTGAACAGGCTGGTGTTCGCTGACGAAGCGGTCCTTAAACTCCTTAATGACCTTGGTCAGCGCGGCGCGCAGATCGTCGTCGAGGACCTTTTTCTCCTCAATCGACTTCAGCACGCCGGGGTTGGAAGTCTCCACGTAGGAGTTCAGGCCTTTTTCAAAGTCGTGCAACTGATCAATCGGCAGGTCGTCGAGCAGGCCCTGGGTTCCGGCGTAGATGATCAGAATCTGCTTGGAGAACGGCAGCGGCTGATACTGCCCCTGCTTCAGGATTTCGGTCAGGCGGCCGCCACGGGCAAGCTGCGCCTGAGTGGCCTTGTCCAGATCGCTGCCGAACTGCGAGAACGCTGCCAGCTCGCGATATTGCGCGAGATCGAGACGCAACGTGCCGGCAACTTGGCGCATGGCTTTGATCTGCGCGCTGCCGCCCACGCGGCTTACCGACAATCCCACGTTCACCGCGGGACGCACGCCGGAGTTGAACAAGTCCGTCTCAAGATAAATCTGGCCATCGGTAATCGAAATGACGTTGGTCGGAATATACGCCGATACATCACCCGCCTGGGTCTCGATGATCGGCAGGGCGGTCAACGATCCGGCCCCCAGATCGTTGCTCAGCTTGGCGGCTCGCTCCAGCAGACGAGAGTGAAGATAGAACACATCGCCCGGATAGGCTTCACGTCCCGGCGGACGGCGGAGCAGCAGCGAAATTTCGCGATAGGCGACGGCGTGCTTGGAAAGATCGTCGTAAATACACAGAGCATGACGCTTGGTGTCGCGGAAGTACTCGCCCATGGCACACGCAGCATAGGGTGCAATGTACTGCATGGGCGCGGGATCGGAAGCAGACGCCGACACCACGATGGTGTAATCCATCGCGCCGAAGTCGTCCAGGGTCTTCACCACTTGCGCAACCGAGGAACGCTTCTGTCCGATCGCGCAGTAGATGCAGATCAGGTCGCGGCCCTTACTGTTGATGATGGTGTCGAGCGCAACTGCCGTCTTGCCGGTCTGGCGATCGCCAATGATCAGCTCGCGCTGACCGCGGCCGATCGGGATCATCGAGTCGATGGCCTTCAAACCGGTGGCCATCGGCTCTCTCACCGGCTGGCGGTCGATGACGCCGGGCGCCAGGCGCTCAATGGCAATGAACTGGTCGGTATTGACCGGCCCCTTGTCGTCGATGGGCTGGCCGAGAGAATTGACCACGCGCCCGACCATGGCATCGCCGACCGGCACGCTCATGATTCTTCCGGTGCGCTTGACCTCGTCGCCCTCTTCCACTTCGGTGTACTCGCCCATCAGCACCACGCCGACCTGGTCTTCTTCCAGGTTCATGGCGATGCCGGCGACGTTGTGGGGAAACTCGAGCAATTCGCCCGACATGACCTTGTCGAGGCCGTAGACGCGGGCGATGCCGTCGCCGATCGACATCACGGTGCCAACTTCGTCGACCGCGATCTTCGATTCGTAATTGTCGATCTGCTCGCGGATGAGCTTAGTAATCTCGTCTGCTTTGATCTGTGCCATAAGATTCCGTTCGGGTAGAGCTGGCCTTCAGGCCAGCGTCCACGCCCTTTATTTGATCCGAGCCGGCTTTACAGACTGCTGAAAAAGTCAGGTCTTCAAGCGTTTTGAAGGGGCGCACCTTTAGGTGCGCCGATAAGACCTTAGCCTTTTATCCGGCGCTCAACTCCTGCCGCATCTTCTCCAGTTGCCCGCGCACCGAACCGTCATAAATCGTGCTGCCGACGCGGACCATCACTCCACCCAGCAGATCGGGCTTGGAAATGTAGTGCGCCCGAACTTTCTTGCCGGTCAGGCGCTCCACTTGCCCTTCCAAGTCGCGCTGCTCATCGGCCAAAAGCAGCCGGGCACTGGAAATCTCGGCTTCGGCAAACCCCAATTGTGCGTCGAGCTCCACCTCGAACTGCCGCACCATGTCGTCCAGCATCGCAATGCGCCGATGGTCAATCAGGATGGCAATGAAATTCCGGATGGGCTTTGCGATAGCCATTTCCTTAGTAATGGCATCCAGCACGGCGCGCTTTTGCTCTGGCGATATCGCGGGCGACTCCCAGACCTTGCGCAGCTCGACACTGGTATGCACAGCTTCCACGATGGCCTTCAACTGCTGCCGGGCGGTATCCCCGTCGATCTTTTGCCTGAGGATGACGTCAACCAGGGCGCGCGCGTAACGGCTGGCAATAGCAGCCATAGCTTACTTGCCATCCTTTCCGAGTTGGTCAGCGAACTCGCGTACCAGCGCGTGGTCGGTCGGCTCATCGACGCGAATCCGGCGCGAGGCCATATCGACCGCCAGCGACGCTGCGTAGCTCTTCAGCTCGCGACGCGCATTGCGGGCGATGGCCGTAATTTCGGTCTCGACGGCCTCGACGACTTTATGCTTGTCTTCTTCCGCAGATTGGCGAATGCGTTCTTCCTCCGCCGCAGCCTCGCGTTCAGCAGAAGTGCGAATCTCCCCGACCTCAGTATCCAGCTTTCCCAGTCGCGCTTCGATATCTGCCAGGCGCCGCGCCGCATCCGCGCTGGCAGCCTGCGCCTCCTTGATACTCTTTTGAATGGAGGATGTGCGGTCACGAAAGGCCTGCGGGAGCTTCGACTTCAACAGGAAGTAAACCACAAGCGCAATGCCCGCAAAGTTGAATGCGATCGCTATGGCGAAGGAAGTAGCCGGGCCCATTCCCAGCTTGCGGCCCCATTTTTCCGAAGTAGAGGCAGCCAGCTCGGTTTCTTTCGCCAGAATTTGACCAACCCCGGCGTTAGGGTTCCCTGGGCCTGACTCAGCCGAGACGTCACTGCGTTCGGCCTTCTTGGGGGCAACATCCTGTGCCCGCACACTGCCAAGCAGGAGACAAGCGAGGAAGGCGACCATGGCCAAGCGGCCCAGGAGTCGGCCGCTCATTGCGCGCTCCCTAGGGTGGGCGCGGCACCCGCAGGTTTCAGAATCGTATGGATGATCTCTGACGCCAAGCGGTCGATTTCGCCTTGCAGGCCGGCCCGGGCTGTGGCCATGTCCTGATCGATCGCGGTCTTGGCTTCGCGGATCTGCTGCTGCGCCCGGCTACGCGCTTCGGCCAATGCCTGTGCCCGGAGCTGCTGCGCTTGCTGGCGCCGAGCTTCCTGCGCTTTGAAGATCGCCAGCCGGGCCTCCCGCAACTTCTGCTCGTACTCCTGAGTTCTGGCTTCTGCCGCCGCCACATCGGCGCGCGCTTTCAGGACGGCTCCTTCGGTGCGCTCGCGCCGGTGGTCCAATACCCGGTTCAGCGGCTTTCGCACCAGCGTCTGGTAAATGGCATACAGCAACAGCAGCATCACCGCAGTCGGAATCGCCCCGAGCAGTAGTTCGCCTACCTGTTTAAGAGTGTTGTCCATTCCTTGTGTCGTGAGTGCCTACTGCTGAAGATGCACTGAAGGCGCTAGGGATATAAGTGGAACTATTGAAACTAACAGAGCTTGTCCCCCGGTGTCAATAAACGAAATGTCTTTTTCCGGCAACTGGCGGCGGGAGCTACGGCGCGCCCTTCACGAACTCCGGCTGCCTGCCTTCGCCCCAAGGATCGTAGGTCTGAACGAAGATAATGCGGTCGCGGATGGTGGGATGGTCCCAGAGCCAGAATTCCGCAAACTTGCTGACGTAAGGATAGTCCAGCGAGCGCTCGCCCAGAACCTGAAACGCCTGCGCGGCAGCGAGCGGCGTATCCGGTATCAGACCATGAACAACCTCCAGGCCGTACTGATCAGCCTGATGCTCGTAGTGACGCGACACGGCATTGAACGCCGGCGTAGCCAGAAAGGTGAGGAGGGACAGTATCAGCACCAGCAATGGAAGCGACGCCCAATCGCTGAGATCGCGAATTCCCCAACCTGCGCCGTAGCGCGCCACCAGCCAGGTTGCCAACCGGTAGCCAATGTAAAACAGCACCAGCAACTGCAGCAGGATGATCCCCGTCTCTTTCGGAATATGGCCGAGGACGTAATGCCCCATTTCGTGCCCGAAGACGAAGAGCGTCTCCGGCGTGGTCATGTGCTCCATGGTGGTATCCCACACCACCACCCGCTTGGTCGATCCGAAGCCGGTAACGTAGGCGTTCAGTGTCGTGCTCTTCTCGCTGGCCTTCATCTCAAACATGCGCTCCGGCGGGATGTCCATTCCCGCGCGATGCACCACCCGCTCGATCTGTGCCACCAGATCGCTATGATGATCGCTGAGCGGCTCGAACTTGTTGAACATCGGCTCGATCCAAATCGGCGTGACGAAAAGGACCAAGATCACGATGGGAATCAAAGCCAGCCAGAAATAGAACCACCAGCCACGCGGACTGCGGCGCAGCGCTCCGTAGAGAATCCAGCCCAGCAAGGTGACGAACACCAATCCCAGCAGCAGGCTCTTGCCCCAATCGCCGAACCACGATCCCCAGCGCTGCACCGACAGCCCGTAGCTCAGGCCCACATAATGCCGGTGAATATCGAATGGAAGCTGCGTCAGCTCAAACACCAGAGTGAAAAGCGACATGACAATTAGGGCCTGCACTACGCGAAAGCGCGAGGTACGCTCTGCCCAGTCACGCAGCCGGACGCCGAAGCGCATCCGCAACATGAGGAAAAGAACCAGAAAGCTCCAAACGGAAGTGACGAAGTATAGGGTTGCATCCAGCCGGTAAAGCGCATAGGAGTGAGCAAGCTTGTCTGGCGGAAGACTGTATTGCAGGATCGGATGCGAAGTCGCGGGAGCGGCGGATACGGAGTTTGACGGTGCCTCGCCGCTGGCGGTAAGGGCCGCAGCCGACGCCGCGAGAAGAACCACTACCAACACGACGCGCGACCGGGTGAAGACCATTCAGGCCCCTCGCAGAGCTTCCTAACGGGGAGTCTATCACACGGCTGCAGCGATATTGACCCTACCCCGCTTATCGGAAGATGGGCAGTTGAATACCGGCCCGAACGGCAGTACCCGGCTCGGTTAAGAGTGAGTTCTTCCAAAACCCGATTGAGGGAGGCCAGCGCCGCGCGATTGAACCTTGAAAGTCGCTTCACTCCTCTTGTTTTCAGGCACTTGAAATACCTTCCCGTAAATTGTGCACCCCTCGAAAATTCAGTGGAGTACCGCGATTTGCGCTTGACATTTCCACAGCCTGGCGTAGCATCAAAGCATCACCTCCGATCCATTTCAGGATCGAATAGGCTCGGAGCCAAGGAAATCGTCACCGCTCCTTGGCATCGGGCCTATTTTATTGCCCGCTGCTCGCAAAGCTGGCCCCAGTTCTTGATCTAATGGATTTCGGAGTAAGTCTCTCTAACCGATGAATTCAAAAGTCCTGTTTGCCTTGGGGCTCTTTTTTTGCCTGACGCCTTGGGCCTCTCCGCCGCTAGCTTTGCTCGCCGGACTCCTCTTCGGAGCAATCGCCACTCATCCCTACAAGAACGAATCCCACAGGCTTTCCAAGATCTTGCTGCAGTCGGCCGTTGTCGGCCTGGGCTTTGGGATGAACCTGCAAGAGGTGATACACGCCGGGCGCAGCGGATTCCTCTACACCGCACTGAGCATTGCCTTCGCGATGACTGTGGGAACCCTGCTGGGCAGGTGGTTCAGAGTAGAGAACCGGGCCGCATTCCTCATCTCCACCGGAACGGCCATTTGCGGAGGCAGCGCCATCGCGGCTGTCGGTCCGATTACGGGGGCCACCGAAGACGAGATGTCGGTCTCGCTGGGCACCATCTTCGTATTGAACTCCATTGCCCTGCTCACGTTTCCTGCAATTGGACTTTGGTTGCACCTTTCGCAAACCCAGTTTGGATTGTGGGCGGCATTGGCGATCCATGACACCAGTTCCGTTGTCGGAGCTTCGGCAAAATATGGGGCCATCGCGCTCGCCGTCGGAACTACAGTGAAACTGGCACGCGCCCTTTGGATCGTTCCCTTGTCGATCACGACCGCCGCCTTCAAGGGCAGCAAGACGCGCATCCAGTGGCCGTGGTTCATCCTGTTCTTCTGTCTGGCAGCCGTGGCGAACACCTACCTATTTCCGGGCGCGGTTGCGTATCACTTCTTGAGTAACGCCGGCAAGCTGATGCTGGTCATCACGCTGTTCTTGATTGGCGCCAGTCTCTCGCCCGCCGCATTGCGCAAGGTGGGACCCCGGCCGCTGCTGCAGGGTGTTGTCCTGTGGATCATAGTCGCCGTAGTAAGCCTGCTGGCCATTCGCGCGGGTTGGATACGAATCTAGGGGCAAGAAATTTGCAAATGACGTCGGGTGACTTTCGTTGCCAATTCCTTTGGGCTGCGCTGTTCTTGTTGTTCGCGGTTCCTATTGCCGCTCAGACGAACACTACGGCTGTCCCCGCTCTTTGCGCAACCTGTGTCCACGACAATCTCGCCTATCTTGCCGGACCGGAACTCCACGGTCGCGGCAGCGGTACCGCCGACGAATTCCACGCAGCACAATTTATCGCCAGGCAACTGAAGGCATACGGGCTCGCTCCCGCGGCCGCAGATGGGAGCTACATCCAAATCGCGACGATCAAGTCGCGAACGGTAACGGCGCCGCCGGTGTTGACTTTCGACGCTGGCGATCCTGCTAAGCGACAACACGTGGTTTGGACACACGGCAAGGAATTTGCTGTCTTCCGGCTTGCAGAACCGGACATCTCCGCACCTCTGCAAAAGTTGGACCTGAACGACGCAAACATTTCTCCAGCTTCGGTGAAAGGTGGATCGGCGGTCCTCCTCAAGCTCAAGCCAGGCACAAGCATGAAGGACGTCCAGGGCATTGCAGGCCCTTATCTGGAGAGCACGGCCGCGCTGGTGATCGTTCCGGAACCTGCGGACGGACAGCCGAGGTTTCAGCGATTGTCCCAGGGCATGCCTCGAATCGAAAAGCGAATCGACGACGGGCCTGCGGGCGCGGGCGCAATCTTCGCCACCGCTGATGCCACGCATCAACTCTGGGCACAGACAGACGGCACGCTCATCAAGCTGCACACTGCTGTAACGCCGTGGCAGACTTCGCACACTTGGAACGTGCTCGGCAAGATTGAGGGTACGACCCAGAAAAATCAAGTCATTCTGCTCAGCGCCCATCTCGATCATCTTGGCGTTAAGAATGGCAAGACCTATCCCGGCGCCGACGACGACGGCTCTGGAACCGTGGCCGTGATGGAACTGGCGCGAGCGCTGGCCAACCAGCCGCGACCTGCGCGGACGGTGGTGTTTGCCCTTTGGGGAAGCGAGGAAGCAGGAATGATCGGCGCGCGCTACTTCCTGAAACATCCCAGTTTCGAGTTAGCCGAGATTGTGGCCAATCTGGAATTCGAGATGATCGGGCGTTCCGATCCCAAGGTGAAGCCCGACCAGCTCTGGCTGACCGGATGGGACCGCACTGACCTGGGGCCGGCGCTGGCGGCGCATGGCGCGCTGCTGACTGGCGATCCTTATCCCGAGCAGGGATTCTTCATGCGTTCGGATAATTTTGCACTAGCGAAGGACGGCATCATCGCCCAGACCGTCTCCAGTTACGGCTTGCACAAGGACTATCACCAGCCCACCGACACCGTGGAAAAAATTGACTGGCAGCACCTCGACAACGCCATCGCTTCGATGATCGCTCTCGTCGCCTGGCTGGCGAACAGCGACTTCACGCCGAAATGGAATGCCGGTCAAAAGCCGTAGCTCTGATCGTCGCGCTGAGATGGCGCTACAACTCTATGCGTTAGCGCGGTCCAACGTTTGCGACAATTCTTCCCACTCGCCCATGAGCTCTGCCAGTTCGCCCCTCCGCTTGGCCAGCAAGTCCGTCCACTTTGCCGTTTCCTCGACGCTGACGTAGCTCTGCAATTCGCGTTCACATTCAACGATGCCGTCCTCGAGCCGCGCAATGCCTTCTTCCACCACTTGATGGCGGTCCTGTATCTGTTTCAGCTTGATGGGATTCAGTCGCTTGCGGGCTTCGGCTTTCTGCTGGGCGTATCCCGGAACATCCGACAATGTGGGATAGTCATTCCGATTTCCATTGTCCGATGAATTGTCGCCGGACTCGCTCCGCTGCTTGCGCCACAGATAGTCTTCGTAGTTTCCGGGGAACACCTCTACACGCCCGTCTCCAATCTCGAAGACACGAGTGGCCAGCTTGTCGATAAAGTACCGGTCGTGCGAGACGAAAACCACCGTGCCGGTATATTTCTCCAGCGATTCCAGCAGCACGTCTTTGGCGCGCATGTCGAGATGGTTGGTGGGCTCGTCGAGCAGCAGAAAGTTCGAGGGATGCAACAGCATCCGCGCCAGCGCGTAACGATTGCGTTCGCCGCCCGACAGCACCCCGATCGGCTTGAACACATCGTCTTCCGAGAACAGGAAACAGCCCAGCACGCCGCGCAATTCGGTCATCGACTTCTGCACCGCGACATCCGCCAGGTCGTCCAGCATGCGTCGGTTAGGGTCAAGCTCTTTGTATTGGTCTTGCGCGAAGTAATCGGGCTCGACATTGTGACCAAGCTTCAGAGTGCCTTCGCTAAGCGGCTCAATGCCAGTCAGCAACTTGATCAGGGTCGATTTGCCCGCGCCATTTATACCTACTAGCGCAATGCGGTCGCCGCGTTGGATGGTGAAGTTGACGTCGCGAAATACTTCTTTCGGGCCGTAACTCTTCGCCACCTCCGAGCACTCTACGACTGTCCGACCGCTGGGCTTCGGCTGGGGAAAAGTGAAGTGGATAGTCCGCTCGTCGGGAGGAATCTCGATGCGCTCGATCTTCTCCAGCTCCTTGATGCGGCTCTGCACCTGCTTGGCCTTGGTCGCCTGGGCGCGAAAGCGATTGATGAACGCCTCCAGTTGCTCGATGCGGTCGCGCTGGTTCTTGTAAGCCGACACCAGCGTGTCGCGGCGCGCTTGTTTCTCCTGTAGATACTTCTCGTAGTTGCCGCTATAGAACTGCACTCGCTTGTTCCATATCTCGGCGGTGCGATTCACCGTGACATCGAGAAAATAGCGGTCGTGCGAGATGAGCACGTAGGCAAACGGATACTGCAGCAGATACTGCTCCAGCCAATTGCGAGTTTCGAGGTCGAGGTGGTTCGTGGGCTCGTCGAGCAGCAGCAGGTTTGGCTTGGACAACAACAGCTTGGCCAGTGCGATCCGCATTTGCCAGCCGCCGGAAAACTCCTCGGTATAACGCGTCCAGTCTTCCTTGCGGAAGCCGAGCCCATCGAGCACCGTCCCCACCTGTGAGTCGAGCGCGTAACCGTCCTTCACGCGAAACTCGCCCAGGATTCGCTGATAGCGGTCGGCTACTTGGGCATACTCGCTCGAGGTGTGATCCAGTTCGGCAATCTTGTGTGCAAGGTCTTCCATCTCCTGCTCCAGCGCCTGCAGGTTGCTGAACACCGACATGCATTCGTCGAAGACGGTGCGCCCGGAAAGTTGCAGTCCGTCCTGGGGCAGGTAGCCGAAGGTAGTGTTCTTGGCAGAAATGATGCTGCCGTAGTCAAGCGACTCGAGTCCGCCCAGCACCTTCAGCAATGTGGACTTGCCGGTGCCGTTGGCGCCCACCAGCCCGACGCGCTCGTTGGGAGTGATTAGCCAATCAAGATTGTCGAAGAGAAGTTTCGGGCCGAATCGTTTGCCGGCAGAGGAGAGCTGAATCATGCTTAACTTTAGACCTATTTCACAAATCGCTTCGTATCAGGGCATGGCTTTAGCCGTGCCGCAAATGCGTTCAACAAAACCTTGGGCTTTAGCCCCTGAGGAATACTGTTGCAGGGGCTAAAGCCCGAACCCAACTGCCGCCGGTTGCGGCACGACTGAAGTCGTGCCCTGATACAAACCGCAAAAACTAAGAGCCAATGGCTAACGGCCGACTGCTAACTACTAGTTGCTGCTTCTTCAGTTGCTCTTCTTCTGTCCACGCAGGATTCGGTCATCGATGGGTTTGCGGCTGGCAAAGCCTTCCTGCGTTCCGTGCCAGTGGGTGATTTTCTTCTCGCCTAGCTTCCAGCACAGCAGGATCACGTCGTCGCCCACCACGCAGGGAAAATCGAGCAGCCCGATATCCAGGTCTTTCACCTGAACGCCGGTCGCGTCAATCTCGGCCACCGCGTCCTTGGCGCGCTGCAGCGCCTTCTCGCGCTCGGCCTTGCGCCGCGCCACCGCGACCACGTCGACCAGCGTGCCTCCGTTCACGAAGATGCGGTTGGCCAGCACCTGCTGCTCGGCATCCACCTCTTCGATCAGCGCTTTGGCCTGGATGGCGGAGCGCAACAGCGACTCTAGGACGGACAACAGACTTTCGGCTTCAGTAACGGTGAACGTGCGCGCCATATCAATATCACGACTTTCCAGCTTGACCAGGGTTTGCGCCTTGCGGCGATTCATGACGCGACGGCGATGCTCCCGCACATCCGACCAATACCGGGGAACCCTCCGCCAATATTTTTCCCGAGGACGCTTGCGAATAATCACTGGATCTCTAACATCCTATCAAGTGCCACGCGCGCCCACCTCTTTACATCAGCTTTTACTTGAATTTGATTGACGATATTGCCGTCCACCAGGTTCTCCAAGGCCCAGCATAGGTGCTGCGGCGAGATGCGAAACATGGTCGTACACAGACAGCCCGAGTCGTTAAGCGTGATGACCCGCTTGTCCGGATTTTCCTTGGCCAGGCGGTTGATCAGGTGAATTTCCGTCCCAATCGCGAAGGACGAGCCTGCTGGCGATTGCCGCACCACGTTGATCAGATAATCGGTCGAACCGATGCCGTCAGCCTTTTGGCACACTTCCCAGCGGCACTCGGGATGGACCAGCACCTGGATGCCGGGATCGTTCGCCCGGACTTTGTCCACATGCTCGGGCAGGAATCGCTGATGGACCGAGCAATGCCCCTTCCACAGAATCACTTTCGCTTGGCGGAGACGGTCTGTCGTTTGGCCACCCTGCAACTGGTACGGGTCCCACACCACCATCTCGTCCAGCGGAATGCCGCGAGCGAACCCGGTATTGCGGCCCAGATGCTGATCGGGCAGGAACAGGATCTTCTCATTGCGGCTGAACCCCCAGTCGAATGCACCCTTGGCGTTTGACGAAGTGCAGACCATGCCTCCGCGCTCGCCGCAAAAGCCCTTGATTGCCGCTGTCGAATTCATGTAGGTAATCGGCGTGATCCCGGCGCCTTCATCGTCGGCCAGACCAAGATTCACGAACTGCTCCCAGGCATCTTCCACCTGCGAAATCTCGGCCATGTCGGCCATGGAGCAACCGGCGTTCAGGTCGGGCAGCACGACCGCCTGCCCCGGACGCGCCAGAATGTCGGCGCTCTCAGCCATGAAGTGCACGCCGCAGAAGACGATGTAGCTGCCTCGGGCTTGCGCGGCCATTTGCGACAGGCGATAGGAATCGCCGCGATAATCCGCGTAGCGTACGACTTCATCGCGTTGATAATGGTGACCCAGAATGACGCACTCGCTGCCTAAGGCTGCTTTGGCCTCCGCAATGCGGCCGTCCATGGAGCGATCTGGGAGTACGAGATAATTTTCAAGCGAGCAAGATACCGCTTCTGTAACCGGTGCCGTAGCCATTTTCCTTGTCTCTGCCTTCAGTCCCGGCCGCGTGAGATTCCGTTGTGATCGGAGAGCACGTCCCGGAACGGGGATGTTGAAAGCTGCTTGCCGCTCCAGCAGGTCCACATGCGCGTGTCGCGCCCGACCTACGGGGATGTTGAAGGTGCAAGTTGACGCTTCTTTACAACTCACTTATTCGATGATCCGCCCGCCACGTTCGTTACAAAAAGGAGAACCGCGTCTTGTCTTGGACGCGGCCCGCTTTTGCTAAAAATGGCCTTGTGACAAGCATCGAACAATCTATTGTTACGCGTCGGCGGGGTTAATGCAAGAACGTTGTTCCTCACCAAGCTCTGCCGGAATTTGACGTTTCCGTCACAGACAAAAGGCCGGCCTGTACCTATAATAGGCGTCAAATGAGCCGCCCGTTTGAATCGTTCGATTTCTTGAATCGAGGCTGGGACGTTCGCGCGCTGGAGAACGCGTCGCTGCGCTCGATTTTCCTGTGGTTGCTTTTAGGGTTGTTCGTGCTCGGCATGGACGCTAGCATGGGGCTCTACATATTTGTCCATCAGCACCGCTTCAATCCCGTACCAGTCGCCGTTTTCGTGCTTTGGGCTTTTGTCATGTTTCGATATGGCCGAATCATTTATCGGCGGCTTGAACGCTGATCTTCGGCTTAGCTGACGGCCGACAGCTGATAGCTGACAGCTGCTTACCCCCCGATATGAACCATCGTTCTTGATGCGGGAATGAATCCGGGCTCGCCGATGTGGTGCCGCTCTTCCTTGTGATCCACCACATCGCAAATGAAGTCGGCCATATCTTCGTCACTGCAGCCAGCCTGCATCAAGGCCGCTAAATCGTGCTCGCGCACCGAGAAGAGGCAGGTGCGGATCTTGCCGTCGGAGGTGACACGCACCCGGCTGCAGTGCCCGCAGAAGGGATGCGACACCGGCGCGATAATGCCGATCTCGCCGAGGCCATCTTCGAAGACGTAGCGCCGGGCGGTGTCGCTGCCCATGTGACCGATCTCGCGTAAGGGCATGAACTCGGCCATGCGGCGCAGAATCTCGTCCAGTGTGACCACGATCTCCGGCGTCCACACGCGATCTTCTTCCAGCGGCATGAACTCGATAAAGCGGACAGCCACGCCCTGCTCGCGGGCGAAGCGGCCAAAAGCGGTAATCTGGTCGTCATTGAAGCCGCGCATCAGCACGCAGTTGATCTTCACCGGATTCAAACCCGCCCGCTGCGCCGCACGCACACCGGCAAGCACCCGCTCGTAACCATTCGGCACCCGCGTGATGCGGGCAAAGCGGTCGGCATCGACTGCATCCATCGAGACCGTCACTCGCGACAAGCCAGCGTCGGCGAGCGGCTGAGCCATTTCGGCGAGCAGATGGCCGTTGGTAGTGATGGCGATGTCGAGCCGGTTGCCTTCGACGGTGTGCATCTGGCCAAGCTCGCGCACCATATCGACCAGGCCCTTGCGCAACAGGGGCTCGCCGCCGGTCAGGCGAACCTTGGTGATGCCCAGTCCAACGAAGACCCGCGCCATGCGCAGGTAATCGGCGATCGGCATCTCCGGAAACTGCGGGCCATCGCTGCCCGAGCGGCAATAGACACACCGGTAGTTGCAGCGATCGGTAATGGAGATTCGCAGATCGCTGATGCGCCGCCCGAATTTGTCGGTTAGTAACATGCTGTCAGCTATCAGCCGTCGGCTCTTAGCTATTAGCCTTTAGTTCCTAGTAAGCGGATCGCTTTCGCTGCTCTTTCGCTGCTCGCTCTTCGCTCTTCGCTCTTCGCAAATCTGTCTCATCTTGAACTCGCACGCCATTAAGCAGTGTCATCCTGAGCGCAGGCGGCGCTTCGCCGCCGGAGTCGAAGGACCTGCTTTTGGCCGGCGGAGGGACGAACCTCCCTTGGCGCAGCCTAGGCCCGCACAGCCGCAGACAGCCTAGGATCATCATTTCGTTTCGAACGTGCAGGAAATAACGCGACGCGGGCGCGCAGACGCAGCGCTGCTGATCGTTTCCTTTCCAAGCACGGGAGGCGTGGACGTTTCCCTCCACACCCTCGGTCCCGCAAACATCGCGGAACACCGCCGCCGCAGCCATCGGTATCCCGTCAGGCCGCGGAGGTCGGAAACAGCTCTTAGCGATTATAGATGCACGAGCGGGGAGAAAGCGGCAGCCGGACGTAACTGCGGGGAAGGGGGGGCCTTCGACTCCGGCGGCCAACAGCGGACCGCCCGCGTTCAAGATGACACCTGCAAGAACGGGCTCGCTCAGAATGACAGACGGAATGATAGCTAGCTAAGAGCGAATAGCGGCCTTCCTTACATCCCTTCGTAATTGGGCCCACCGCCGCCCTCGGGTGGCACCCAGGTGATGATCTCGTAGGGGTCCATAATGTCGCAGGTTTTGCAATGCACGCAGTTCGAGGGGTTCAGATGGATTTCCAGGCCGCTGGGAGTGTCCTGGGCTTCCACCATTTCGTAGACATTCGCGGGGCAGAAGCTCTTGCAGGGATTGCCGAATTCGGTGACGCAGCGTTCGTTACAGATGGTGGTGTCGTGGATGACCAGGTGCGCCGGCTGATCTTCTTCGTGCTTGGTACCCGAATGATAAAGATCAGTGAGTTTGTCGAAGGTGAGCTTGCCGTCGCCTTTGGCAGCGCCGATGATCTGCGCCTCAGGCCCACCGTCGGCGGGGAGGCGGTTGAGTTGCTTCATGCGATGATGGCCAGCTTCGTTGCTGTAGTGCGCTCGCAGGCCGCGTCCGCCGGTGATCTGCTGAATGCCGGCGTGGACCATTCCAGAGAGAAATCCCTTCTCGAATCCCTGGTGGAAGTTCCGCACCGGCCAGAGCTCTGACTTGATCCAGCTCTTCTCGACCCGCTCCTGAAACGACTCGAGCATTGCGAGGGAAAAATCCTGCTTCGCCATGGCATCGAAAGCGGTCTCGGCGGCCAGCATCCCGCTCTTGATGGCAAGATGAATCCCTTTGAGCCGTTGCGAATTGAGAAAGCCTGCGGAATCGCCGAGAATCATCCAGCCGTCTCCAGCCAGCGGCGGAACGCACCACCACCCGCCATAAGGCAACGACTTCGCTCCGTAACGCACCATCTTTCCGCCTTCCAGCAGCTTGGCGATGAACGGATGCTTCTTGAATTCCTGCAGAATATGCTGCGGATCGATGCGCGGGTCGGGATAGTCGAGCCCGGTGACAAAGCCCAACGAAACAGTGTTGTCTTTCGATCCGTAAATCCACGCTCCGCCGTACTCGTTGAAGGTGAGCGGATAACCCATGGTGTAGATGACTTCGCCGGGAGCCATGCGTCCCGCGGGAAGCTCCCACAGTTCCTTGACCCCGACGCCGTAGGTCTGCGGATTGCGGTCACGGTCCAGTTGAAAGCGGCCAATCAGTTGTTTAGTCAGCGAGCCGCGCGTGCCCTCGGCAAGGATGACGACCTTGGATTTCAAATCGTACCCAGGCTCGAAATTGGATTTCTGCTGGCCATTCTTGTCGACGCCTTTGTCGTCGGTGCGAACGCCGGCGACGCGCCCAGAGTCGAACAGCAGTTCCGAGCCGGCAAAGCCGGTGAACAGGGTAATTCCTGCCTCTTCCACCTTGCTGCCCAACCACTTTACGAACTTGTTAATCGAGATAACGTAGTTGCCGTGGTCGCGCATCGGCGGAGGCGTGATGGGGAACTTGAACTTGCCCGTGCGCGTGAGGTAGTAAACGGCTTCTTTGACCACCTTCGCATCGAGCGGCGCTTCCTTTTCGAAGCCGGGCAGAAGTTCGCGTATGGAGCGAGGATCGAGCAACGCACCCGAGAGGCAATGCGCGCCCACTTCGCGGGCCTTCTCTAGCAGGTAAATGTTCTCTTTGCTGAGCTGGGCGTCTGGATTCTTGGTGTTGTGTTCATCGATGAGCTGCGAGAGCCGCAGAGCGCACGCCATCCCCGCAGGCCCACCGCCTACGATAACGACGTCCGCCTCCATCACGGGGCGATCGACACCTGGGAGCGGTTTGCGAAAGACGATCATTCGGTGTTCCAGAAAAAAGAGGAGTTCGGATGCCTAGCTCATTCTTACACGCTTCGGTGGAAGTATGCCACATTGTCAGACAGTTGAACCTACACGCAGTGACAATATGATTTACGCAGAACGAAGAACGCAAGTTCATGCCCCCAATAAAAGCAGGGACCAGGACCTTTGATTAGCATGAACGCTCTTCAGGCGCTCTTTGCCTTTTTCACTTCCTCGATCAACGGTGGCACGATATCGAACAGATTGCCGACCACTGCAACATCGGCAATCTCAAAAATCGGCGCTTCGGCGTCTTTGTTGACCGCTATGATGGTCCGCGCACCCTTCATCCCGACTACGTGCTGAATTGCGCCGCTGATGCCTAACGCCAGATATAGTTTGGGAGCAACCGTCTGTCCGGACGAGCCGACCTGGCGATCCATGGGCAACCAGCCGGAATCGCAGATGGGCCGCGAAGCGGCGATTTCGCCGCCCAACGCCTCCGCCAGTTGCTTGGCAATTTCGATGTTCTTCTGCTCTTTGATACCGCGCCCAACCGCAACGATGATCTCCGCTTGGGTTAGATCAACCGCCTGCTTGGCCTCTTTGAACGGAGCTTCGGGCTTGTTTCGTATGACGCCGTCGGCGACTTCGACGTTCACCGTTTCTACGGGAGCGAGTGCGTCACCCGCCTGGACCTGGTCGCCGCGGAAAGCGCCGTTCTGAAAGGTTGCGAAATAGGGAGCTTCGCCGACGAACGATACGTCTGCCGCGAATTTGCCTTGGAACATCTGGCGGGTGAACAGCAGCTTTCCGCCTTCATACTTGTAGCCGACGGAATCGCTGATGAGCGAACGTCCCAGCGCGGCCGCAAGCTTGGGAGCAAAATCACGCACCTGGTAGGTGTGCGGCATCAGGACCAGCTGGGGCTGCTTTTGCTCGACGAATTGCTTGAGCGCGGCGACGAATCCGTCGGGAGTGTAGGGCTCCAGCTTGGGCGATTCGAGGGCATAAACTTTCGCCACTTTGTTCGCAGCAATTTCGTTGGCGATGTCGCCAATGCCACTGCCGGCGACCGCCGCTTCCAGAGTCCATCCGGTTTCGGAGGCCAAGGCCTGGGCTCCGGTCAGTGTTTCCCAAGAGACTCGATTCAGTTTGCCTTCACGCTGTTCGACTACGACCAGGATACTGTCTGCCATTTCAATCCGTTTCCTAGCTGCTGACCGGGCCACGTGCGCAGATGGCGCACAACTCCGGCGAAAAGACTAGCGTATTGACTGCGCCGACACAGACCAATTCTGCGTCGGAAATTGTTGAGTGACAGCTGTCCGCATTCCGCCTACTTAGCGACTACGGGACTTTACCCGTGCGCCAACTAGACTCAGCAGTAGCCCCGTAGCTGCCAAGCAAACTGCGATAATGTCAATCCGCGATTCGCCCAGCTTGATTGCCGCTGGATGAAAGAACATTACCAGGAATGCAAATAGCATCATGACCCAGCCAATAATTACCAAGACTGAGCCGTTTTCACGTTTCTCTTCCAACGATGACATAGCCGCCTCCTGCCCGGTGTACCGGGCGTTGCGTTGCGACCTGCCACCCTCCCTGCTACCCAAACTCCGCGACTGGCCTGCGCCGGCGGCGTGCAATCAAGCCACCCGATTATCCTCAGCGTCATCCTGGCGCTGTTGGGCCAAGGTACGCTCCATTTCGCGATGACCCAGCTTGGTGACTCCCACTGCGCGCCGGTAATGCGTTCCCATCATCACCAGAACCAGTCCGAGGACGCCCTCGATGCCCAGCCATAACGGCCAGAACCACGAACCGTTGCGCAGGCTGATGAAGAAGAAGATCCCGAGAACCGCGTCCATCCACAGCAAAATCCAGCCGACGGTCAGCAAAACTGAGCCCAGACGGCGGTTCTCCACGGTATTGTCAATGGCGACCTGATCGCGATCAAATCCTGGCATAACGAGCAGAGCTCCTTCTGAAAAATATGGCCCACCCGGTTAGATGCCAATCGCTGACCCGGTTGCACAACTTCGCAACCGGCCGGCAACGATTCCCGATATCAAGTTATGAATGCCTCTTCGTGACCGCCTTCTGTTCGCCTATAGGACTCTCAGTTCGTTGCGCAGCTTCTCCACCAACTTCTTGGCGATTTCCCCAGGAGGCCCTTCCAGCACTTCGGTCTTCTTTGTCTTCTGAGGAATATACAGCTTCTCGATCTTCTGCAGATTATCGCCCAGCGCCGGCTTAGTCTCGTCGAAACTCACTTTCTTCAGCGGCTTGTTCTTGGCCTGCTTGATGCCGATCAGCGTGGCATAGCGCAGCTTATTGATGCCTGACTGGATGGTCAGCACCGCCGGCAACGGCATATCGACAAACTGGAAGAAACCGGCTTCCAGCTCGCGCTTCACGCGAATGCCACTGTCGCTTTTTTCCAGCTGCATGATGATGGTGGCATGCGGCCAGCCCAGCAACTCGGCGAGAATCACGCCGGTCTGGGCAAAACCGTAATCGTCCGATTGCAAGCCGGTGAAAATGAGATCGAAGCTCTCTTCCTTGATCGCCGCCGCGAAGGCCTTGGCGGTGTTAAACGCGTCGAGCGTGACGAAGCCGTCGCCTTCTAAATGTATCGCGCGATCGGCACCCTTGGCCAACGCCTCGCGCAGCACCTGCTGGGCGCGCGGCGGGCCGCTGGTGATGACCACCACCTCGCCGCCGTGCTTTTCCCTCTGGCGCAACGCCTCTTCCAGCGCGTAAGCGTCGGGCTCATTCACTTCGTAGGAAACGTCGTCGCGAATCCACGTGCCGTTCTCGTTCAACTTGAGTGGCGCGTCTTTCTGCGGCACCTGCTTCATGCAGACCAGGATCTTCACCAGCACTCCTTGCTTCTACAATGCCTTTGTAACACAGGCAAAACTGGCAAGTATAAATGAGTGCGGAAAGATGGGAAAGGGAGGTGACGGCGGGTTCCGAAACGGGAAGATGCAAAGAGGAAGGGGCTACCTCGGTCCGCACTTGGATGGGCTGCAACCCCCTGGGCCAAGTCCGCGTACCATTCTGGATTACGGGATCATACACCGTAGACATTCTGATCAAGTGAGGGCCTAGTCCCTCATCGCTGAAGCCGTAGCGATTTTGCGGCAGCTACGGACGGCCTGAAGGCCGTCCCCTTTAAATGCAAACGTAATCATAACTTGCCTATCCATCTTCGTGCCGCGCTTCTACGCATCTTTTTCCCGCTCCAGCAACCGCTTTTTTCTCTCAACGCCCCAGCGGTATCCGGACACATCTCCATCGCTGCGAATGACCCTGTGACATGGCACGGCCAAGGCCACTGGGTTCGATGCGCAGGCACGGGCCACGGCGCGGACAGCGTTAGGCTCGCCGATTTCGCGGGCAACTTCGCTGTAGCTGCGAGTTTCACCACGCGGAATCTCACGCAGTTTCTCCCACACTTTTGTCTGGAACGCGCTGGCGCGCACATCTAGTGGAAGATCGATAATTATGTTTTCTCCGCGGATGGCGGCCCGCAGCGGCGCGACATATTTCTCCATGGCTGCATCGTCACGATGCAATGTAGCGGCGTGGAACTCATCTCGCACCGTGCGCTCCAACTCGGCTGCGGTCTCGCCAAAGCGCACCGCGCAAAGGCCTCGCGCCGTCGCGGCTACCAGCAGGCGGCCCAGTGGAGTGGGAGCGATGGCAAACGTAATGGTTGCGCCCGCGCCACCGCGGCGATACTCACCCGGCGTCATGCCCAGCTGCTGCGGAGCCTTCTCGTAGAGGCGGCTGGACGAACCGAAGCCGGCATCGTAGAGCGCCGTAGTTACGTCTGCGCCCTGGCGCAGTTTGGTCTTGACCTGCGTCATGCGGCGAGCAGACTGATACTCGCGCGGGCTGAGACCGGTTGCCCGCTTAAACAGCCGCTGCAAGTGAAAGGGACTCAGGCCGACCCGCTTGCTGAGTTGCGCCAAGGTGACGACGGCATCAGCGTTGTCCAAAAACTGCCGTGCGCGCGTCACATACTGCGCTTGCGAGGAAATCTCGGTCGGCTTGCAACGCAAACACGCGCGATAGCCGGCGCGTTCGGCCTGGTTTGGATTGGTAAAGAATTCCACCGAGTCGCGGCGAGGCCGTCGGCTGGGGCACGAAGGCCGACAATAAATGCCTGTCGTCCGCACCGCGAAAACGAAGCGGCCATCTTGCCGGGCATCGCGCGCCATCACTTGTTGCCATCGATTCTGAAGTTCGGTTTGCATGTTCACAGCGTAGAACTGGGCGAAGAACCGAGCTATCCGCAGCTTGCGGGCAAAATGAATTTGGAGAAACATCGGTTAGCACTAAGCAATTGACAAACCCACCCGCTGGCTCTGCTGACGCCTTCGTATCTGTGCCGCCCCTGAAGGGGCTCAATTATGAAAATGCAGCCTACCCAGCGCTGAGGCGCTGGGCTATCTTGGGCCCGTCCCGCCCCCGGGACTCGATTCCTGCCTCTCCAAAACTTGCCCGTCAACAAGGGCAGGCATTGGTGCAAGGAGAAGGGCCAGACAGCTGGTGGCACCCAGGGATCCCCAAATCCCTGCTCACTAACCTCTAGCCCCTAGCCCCATCCACCGGCCACTAGCCACTGATTCAGCGCCACCGCTTGGTTTCCGGCCAAACTTCCTGCAGGTTCCACTTCAAACCCTGGCCCCAATAGATGCCCGTCTCCTCCAGCGCCATCGGGTACGCGAAGTGCCCCAGTTTTTCGACGTCGGCGAATTTCTGGGGAAGAGATTCTGGATCGCCTTCGCCGATCAAGATCATGCTCTCGCCAGTGTATTCACGAGGTCCCCACAGCCAATAATTTTGATGTCCGGATATCGCCGGCGGCAAGCCGTACTTTGGGCCGAAGAGATCGACCGCTCCCGCCTCGCCGAAGTTATCGACCTTGATGGCGGTTTTCGCCTGCACGTCCGGAGGCAGACTGTGATAGGCGCGGGCAATCTCGACCACCAACTGCTCCCATCCCAACTCGTCAGAATAGTACTGCGGTAGCGGCGAAGCATCATGGCCGTGCTCGTTGACCGGAGGCGAGAAGTGTATCGCCTGCTGGAAGCGCACATATTGGTCGACCGGCAGCACCGGCGCGATGATCGGCAAGAACGGCAGCGAGACAGCCAGCAACACAATCACAAACGCTGGCTTCAGCCAAGCGCGGCCGGTGCGCTCGATCCACTGCTCACAGGCGACGCCTCCCGCCGCGAACAGCATGGGATAGGCTGGAGCAGCATAGTAATTCTTGCCGTGAAGGATGATCCAGATTGTTAATTCGACAACATAAGCCCATCCCAGCACCCGATAGCGCCGGCCCTCCCGCCCGAAGAATAGCCAACCCAGCCCGGCGAGCCACAAGGGAAATGCGAACGGGTTCACCATCAGAATCTGTTCCAGCATGTACTGCAGCGGATTCAGCACTACATCGCGGCCCTCGGCCTTGATGTTGTGCATCAGCTGCACGAAGGGCCAGTCATAATGAATGTTCCACAGCAAGTTGGGCAGAAAGATGATGAGCGCCAGCACGCCTGCGATCCAGATCCATTTGTGAGCTAATGCCTTCCGCTCGGAAGTGAGCAGCACGCCCACGACCATTCCGAGGCCGAACACGGCCATAGAATATTTCGTCTCCAGGCCGATGCCACACAGCAACCCGAACCACAGCCATAGCTTTTGATTTCCCGTCTGGATGATGCGGATGACGACCGATGCGCAGCCCATCCAGATCAGCGGCTCAAAGACGTTCATTGTCAGCAAGTGTCCGTTGATGACGAACACTCCGGACAGCGCCATAGCCAGCGCGGAAAGCCCCATGGCATAACGCCTGCCGCCAAGCTGATGAGCAATGTATCCGGTGAGCGCGACCAGCCCTGCGCCAGCGAGCGCCGGCAGGAATCGGATCGCCAGCAGCGATGTGCCCAGCACGTGGCGGATGAACCAGGCGATCAGGCCAATCATCGGCGGCTGGTCAACGTAGCCCCAAGCCAGATGCCGCCCGCAGTCGAGGTAATACATCTCGTCGCGAAAATAGCCGTAGCGGTTGGCGGTGAGCAGATGCAACAGTAGGCGAAGTCCGGCGATAAGAGTGACGACTGCGAAGCCGGTGGAATACCAGGGAATCGGGCTGTCGCGATCGCTGGCTAGAGACACTCTTGGCGTCGTGGAAACCATGGTCTCCTCCGGGAAGAGATTCGTCTCAGGATAGTACGGGATTTCGGGTGCAATTGGTTCCCTAAAGAGGAGTTTCGAGTGGCGGGCGAGGTTTAACGCCTAAGTCATCTCATAAGCCCGAGACGCTTCTGAGCGAGTGACCTCAGGGGCTAAAGCCCGACATTCAAACGATTCGTACGGCCCGGCTGAAGCCGGGCCCTTTCAAACCCGATTTATGAGATGACTTCCAAAAAACACTCCGAGACACAACTTTATTTCGCGGCAGAGAAGCCTACTGAGCGTTCAATCCAACGCGCACGATCGCTCTGGCCTGCTCGGTCGATTCGAAGACGTGGCCCTGCATCCCGGCCTTGCGAGCGCCCTCCACATTGTTGGCACGATCGTCGAAGAACAGCGCCCGCTCGGGCTCACACCCCAGCGCGTCAAGGCAAATACGGTAGATCGCCGGATCGGGCTTGATGACGCCGTGCTCGCACGACCAGATCTGCACTTCAAATTCGTCCAGCCAGTCGAAGCTTTTCCGCATGTCGCACAGCAGGTCAGGAGGCATGTTAGACAGAATGGCCGTGCGAACTCCGGCAACTTTGATTTCGCGCGCCAGCGCCAAAGCCTCTGGATTCACGCGCAGCCACATCCGTGTCTCCAACTCCACGATGCGCGCCAGCTGCTGGGGAGAAATCGATACGCCGGCGGCATCGGCAAAGCGCTGCCAGTGCTGGGCGCAGTCGTGGCGGCCGCAGTCGTATTCGTCCCGAGTGTCTGAGTAAAGCTGAAAAAAGGGCGGCTCGGTGACTCCGACGAGCGCCGCGAACTCCTGCCTTTCGGCAAGCGTGGGCACCTGACTCAACACGCGTCCGTAGTCGAAAATGACGACATCCCAGCGTTTCGATTCCATTGATTTCATTCTTACACAGCGGGCTGATCTTCAGCGTTATCCTGTTTGCGGCCTGAAATCGACGCCGGATCATGAACTCATCGATAGGTTCGTGTTGCAGCTTTTATGCCGATTGAAGGAGGAGCGATGAGCGCAAGCCCGCAAAATGGTCTCATTCACCTGCCGAGCAAACACTCCGTCGACGAAACGATGCAGCGGCTGGAGGCGCTCCTGCAGGAGCGCGGCGTGACCGTCTTCGCGCGGATTGACCACAGCGGCGAGGCCGCCAAGGTGGGCTTGACGATGCGTCCCACCAAGCTGCTGATCTTCGGCAGTCCGAAGGGCGGGACACCGTTGATGCAGGCCGCTCCCAGCATCGCTATTGACCTCCCGCTGAAAGCTTTGTTCTGGGAAGACGGCGATGGGAAAGTCTGGCTCACGTACAATGACCCGGCCTATCTGCAACACCGGCACAATGTTCCAGTGGAGTTACTGCCGAATATCGCGGGGGTGAGCGGGTTGTTCACCAGGACTGTGGAGTAGCCTCGCAGGCGGCATCTACAGCTGTCTTTGCTTTGCCATTCTGATTCCGACTTACAACAGCCGCTTTATGTCACCTTCACCAACATGCAGGTTACGTCGTCGTGCTGCGGAGCCGTGCCGACGAAACGGTCCAGATCCACCAGAATACCGTTGAGCAGCGCCGTCGGCGTCAGCGTCACGCCCGAGTTCAGCATTGCGGTCAGGCGCTGCTCCCCGTATTCCTGTTGCCGGTTATCCTCGGCCTCGACCACTCCGTCGGTGAAAATCACCAGCCAGTCGCCGCTCTGCAGTGTGACCGTCCCCGATTCGTAAGGAACATTTTCCATGATGCCGAGCGGTATTCCTCCCGCCTGCAGACGCTCAATGACACCGGTTGGGCGGCGCAACATCGGATTGTTGTGACCGGCATTGACGTACGTCAAGATGCGGGAGGTGGGATCGAACTCGGCGATAAACGCCGTGGTGAACCGGCGGCCATTCTGACTGTTGCTGCAGGCATAGCGATTCATCCGGCCAACCAGCTCAGTCAGCGTACCCGGAGTCGTGGAAAGCGTCTTTAGGCTTGCCTGAAAAGTTGCCATCAGCATGGCTGCGGGAACGCTCTTGCCAGCCACGTCTGCAACCGCCAGCAGAAAGGTTTCGTCTTGCGGTGCAGAACACGGACGAGAGAACACGTCGTAGTAATCTCCAGCGACAGTGTTGGCCGGACGCGTGGCAAAGGCGATCTCCAGCCCAGGCACCGGCGGAGGCTTGGCCGGCAACAGCCAAGCCTGGATCTCCTTCGCGATCTGCAGATCGCGCTTCATCACCACGCGATCGGCGACCTCCAGGATCAGCAGCACGAGCAGTAACACGCCGCCCCAGAAGTGGTTATCCAAAACGATGAACTTCGCCTGGCCATTGCTGCTTTGCCATGCGGCGTCGCCGCTGGGCAAGCACAGTAATACGAGGGCAATCAGCAGCAGCACGCGGCGAGCGGGAGTCAGCTTCAGCAGGATTGCCCAGAAGAACTGGCTCACGAGGTTGAAGAAGTGCTTTCTCCGGGGCACTCCCGCAACCCGGCTAGAATCCACTTCGTGCGAGTACAAACGGTAGCTGGAACGGGCGTCCGTCTGAAACTGAGACCAAAGCTGGCTGAGTCGCATGCCATCGGTGACGCGCTGCCAGAAGCGGTCCACTCGTTCCATGAAGGTCTCGACGTGGGCGGTGAATTCGTCCTTTCGCGGTGGCGGACCGGCGGATTTCGTTTTCCTAGCCATGGAGAAGATCAACCCGGATTGTAGAGGCGAATCCGCAGGCAAAGTGCGGCCTGGGGCGAGCATGGGAGTCTCGGGGTCTTCAAACCCTTGTTAGGTAGATGCGGGCAAGCGCCCCTACTGATGTCGTTCCGGCTGGACCTGCTCATCCAGGAAGGCCACCGACTGGACGCCCGATACTTCGAACCGTTTGCGGCAGCGCACGTTCTTGCAAGCCACCAAGTCGTCGCGGCGAACCATGTAGGACCGGGCCTTAGCGAACTTGGCGCGATCGCGCTCGTCGGCGCGGGGAGGGAGTTGACGCTTCTTGGTGCGAACGAACCAGCCCAGGTCATACTCGGCAGCCTGGTGACAGTGGGGGCAGTTCAAAGTTGCTTTCCTGATCTCTTGCCGCTCGTCATAAAGGTCGCGCTCATCCATTCCCGCCTCCGTTCCCGCAACCGGCAGCCCGGTCCAGCACTGGTCCGTCTGCAGCATTAGAACACAGTCGCCGCCCTTCCGATGTGATAACAAATCTTCGCGCAGGGGAGGCAGCGCCAGCAGAGTCTGACAGGGTTATTTCGAATACCGGCCCGAAGGGGAACGATGAAGGCCTTCTCAAAAAACCAAAGGCCCAGGGAGGAGATCACTGGGCCCAGGCTGTCTGCTAGGAAACCATTGCCCGCAGGTGTGTGGGTATGAGGAGGTATGCCCTGCGTCGCTTCGCCGCCGGTATAACTTCTTGCTAAAGGCGGTTGGTCTCACTGCTATTGCGTGAGTGCAGAATGCCACTCCCCGGTCCCCGCCACAATCCCCTGATGGGCGTAGTAGCGTGCCTCTTTGGTTGCAGAATGTCCCTGTTGCGCAGAACTGCAGTTCGTCCCAATCCAGGGTTCGGTTGGTCGGAACGGTGCTATGATGCGCTCTAGGAGGGCTTACCATGCCTCTAGCCAGCCTTCTGCTGTTTACGATGATTTTGGCGGCGCCGCTGGGTCAGATTCAGTCCGTCCAGCCGGTTGCGGCGAGCCCGCCCAGCTACTTCACGAACGATGGCGGGACAACGCCCGCACGGTCGTTTCAACTATCCCCGTCCAAGCCGACGGAGGACAGTGCGCAGACGCCATCCGCCGACATCTGCTACAAGATTCGCGCCTACATCTTCAAGCGCGATGACGACCACGCGCCGGAATTTGTGAGAAGCACGACTTGCGGCCCCATCAAGCCACAGGCGAAGAATGCGATTTGGCCGAAGGCAAGAGTGGTCCCGGCGGAGTGAGGCTACAAAATAAGCCGCAGCCGGACTAAGACTAAGGCCCGCCCGCTCGTCAACGCCTCGAGTGCCCTACTCTCCGCCGCTGACCTTCGGGGCGTAGGGATTGTCGTCCACCACTCGCCAGACGGTATCGAGCACCGTTCCATCGACCCATTTCACCACTGCAACCGGATAATCGAGCAGGCGGGGCTTGGACGGCTTGCCGCCGCAAATCTTCTCGACCTCGGCTTTGATTTCTTCGATGGAGCGGATGGGCAGGCCCTTGCCTCTGACCGCATCGAGCAGGTCTTGTCGTTTGGGATTGATGGCGATGCCGCGCTCGGTTGCGATGACGTCAATTAGCTCGCCAGGACCGGTGATTGTCGTGACCTCGTCAACGATCACGGGAATGCGGTCGCGGAAAGATGGGACCGCGAGGATGGTGCATCCCGCAAACAGACAGTTCTGCCATCCGCCAATGCCATGCAGCAGCCGGCCGTCGGAATGCGTGACCACGTTGGCGTTGAAGTGGACATCCACTTCGGTTGCGCCCAGCACGGCGGCGTCGACCATGGAAGCGAAGTTGCCCTTGCCGTGGAAGTTATACGAAGTGAAGGGACTGGTCGCCACGTGCCGCGGATCGCTGGCGATGGAACGCACCGCGTCAAGGTCGAAGGTCTGGCCGTCGAGAATGTAGCCGATGAGACCCTCGTTCAGCATATCGACCAGATATTTGGTCGAACCGCCACGCACGAAACTGGCTTTCACGTTTGCCGCTTTCATCATGCGCGCGAGATGGTCCACGAAAGCCAGGGCGATGCCGCCAGCTCCGGCCTGAAAGGAGAACCCGTCACGCATGATGCCACTGTCGCACAAGAAGCGGGCGACCAACTCCGAAATCCGCAGCCGGTCGGGGCTGCGCGTGATCTGCGTGGTGCCGCTGACGATCATCGAAGGGTCGCCGATGGAATCCACTTGCACTACGTAGTCCACGTTGTTGCCCTGAATCTGCCACGGAATGCAGGGGAAGGGCACGAGATTGTCGGTGACCGCGATAACGCGGTCTGCGTAGACGGAGTCGGCCAGCGCAAATCCCAGCGATCCGCAAGCCGACTTGCCATGCGAGCCGTCGGCATTGCCGAAGAAATCGGCGGTAGGCGCAGCGATGACCGCGATGTCAATGTGAACCTCGCCGTCCTGCACCGCTTGCCAACGTCCGCCGTGCGAACGCAAAACGCCAAGCCCGCGCATGTTGCCGTGCGAGCAGTAGTCGCCAAGCGGGCCATTCATGCTGCCTTCGATGTGATGCACCGCACCCGACTTCATCAGGTCGATGACCGGCTCGTGACAGGGAAACGACGCACTGGGAAACCAGACGAGGTCCTTCGCTCCCATGCGAGCGGCGGTTTGCAAGGCGGTGAGCGCAACCCGGTCTCCCTCGCGCAAATGATGATGGCTACTGATGGTCATGCCGTCGCGCAGACCGCAGAGTCGCAGCGCCGTTTCGAGATCGGGCACCCGCTTGTCGCCGTTGGCCGGATAGTCGCTGTTGCTACGGATTGACGGGCCGGCTTTGTGACCGGTAGGGCGATGTCCGTCCACACCCTTGTACGGCTCCTGCTCACGGCCGTTGACCATCGTCGGAACGCGACGGCCGGCGGCGTTCGTGATTAGTCCCGTCGCTAAACCTGCGCTCATGATTGTGCTCCTGATGCCAGATCATTGCCGACGATACCCATCTGCCGGGCTCGCGCCACCAGTTTCAGCGCCCGCTGCACCACCGGTGCATCGATCATCTTCGAGCCCAGGCTGACAACTCCGAGGCCGCGCCTCTGAGCGTCTTCATAGGCGGCGACGATTTCTCGCGCTTTTTCCACCTCTGACGCAGTGGGACTGAAGGCACGATGAATGATCTCGATCTGAATAGGGTGAATGCACCCCATGCCTTCGAAGCCCAGGGCGCGAGAAGCTTGGCCCCAGCGCAACAGTCCGTCGCCATCAGCCGCGTCGCCGTATGCCGAGTCGATGGCCTGCACGTGCGCGGCGTGAGCTGCATTCGCTACTCGCTGACGCGCGTACAGCGATTCGGTTCCTTCAGGAGTCTTCGCCACGCCGAGATCGGCAGTGTAGTCTTCCAGGCCAATGGTTATTGCGGCGATCTGGCTGGAGGCCTTTGCGATGGTGAAAGCGTTCTCGATACCGAGCGCGGACTCCAGGATCGGCATTAGCCAAATCGGGCGAGCGACGCCCACCTGCTGCGCGATCAATTCCATGGCTCTGACAACGTCAGATATCTGTTCCGGCGTCTCTACTTTCGGAACCAGGATCAAATCGGGCGATTGCGGAACGATCTCCTCCAGATCGGCCAATCCCAACGGAAGCTGATTGATGCGGACCATGCGCTCGGCCGCTTCGAAATCCAACGCCCGCAGCGCATTGCGCACCAGCAGCCGCGCAGTGTCTTTCTCCGCGAAGTAAACTGAGTCTTCCAGGTCGAGGATGATTGCATCCGGGGCGTGCAGTCCGGCGTTGACGAAGTACTTCGGCTCATTGCCCGGAAGATAGAGACGCGAGCGCCGCAAGCGATCGCGCGGCGAAGGCGCGGGCAGAGCGACGGCATCCGGCAAAGATGATTTGCCTTCCGCCAGTCCGGCCCGGCGAACGGCCGCTTCGATGCGGGCCGCAATGACGAACGGCAGCGCTCCTTCGTCGACGATGTCGATGTGGGCGTGCTTGACCCCCAGCGACTGCAACACATCACGCACTTGTTGCCGGATGGCCCCGCCGTAGTAAAGATCCACGCGCGAGCGCAATTGGATATCGATACCACCGCTGGTGCGCTGCTCGAAGGTCACGTGCAGGTCGGAGCGAACGTCGCTTCCGGCGCGTCCGGCCTCGCCTCGAGCGTCTGCAACGTGTGGTGCAGCCGAAGAAGTCAAGATCGTTTACCTCCGGGGCTAAAGTCCTTACATAATTTGCGCGACAGAGACGCTGGCCTGAAGGTCAGCTCTTCCATCGCGAGGTCTGAGGGCAATATCTAAACCACGCCGACAGCCGCCTCCACATGCGAGCCAAGTTGTGCCAGGATGGCGTCGGTCATCTGCATCGTCGAGGCCGCTCCTTGGGCCAGCGACTGCGGGCCGCCCGGGATGCGCAACATATCGTAACTACGCACCTTGCCTTCGGCGACAACGGCAGCGATCGCAGCGCGGATCTGCTCCGCCTGCGCGTTTTCGCCGACGTGCTCCAGCATCATCGCCGCTGACAGGACCATGGCGATGGGATTCACAATCGGTGGATCGAGCTCAGCATACTTCGGAGCGGAACCGTGCGTAGGTTCAAAAACAGCGACCTCCTCACCGAGGTTCCCCGAGGCTGCGAAGCCGAGCCCGCCGACCAGTCCGGCGAAGGCATCGCTAATCACGTCGCCGAAAAGGTTGCTGGCGACGATCACGCCGTAGTCTTCCGGATTCTTGGTGAGCCACATGGTTTGCGCGTCGATGTTGGTGGACCACAGTGGAATGTCGCCGTACTGCTTCTGCACTTCCTTGGCGGCGTCTTCCATCATCCCCGAAGTTTCGCGCAGCACGTTGGGCTTCTCGCAAATGGTTACGGACTTGTAGCCGAACTTGCGCGCATGTTGGAAGGCCGCTTCGCAGATACGTCGCGCCGCCGGACGCGTGATGATGCGGACGGAAATGGCGAGATCTTCGCCGGCAACTTTCTCGAAAGGCTTGAACTTCGTATTTGTACTCAGGGCATCGCGCACCGCCTGCGGAGGGTTGGTCCACTCCACGCCGGCGTAGAGGCCCTCGGTATTTTGCCGGAAGACCACCACATCAACTTTCGGTTCTTCAAAGCCGCCAGCAGGCTTCTTGCGAATGAAGTTCAGCGGATTACCGGGAAACGACAGGCACGGCCGCGTGCAGACGTCGAGGTTGAACTTCTGCCGCACGGCAACGACGGGGCTGAAGTATTGATGGCCTTTGCCCCTCAATGCCGGCGTCAGCTCCGCCTCAGCTTCTTTCTTGGGCTTTGAAGTGATTGCGCCGAAGAGGCCGACTTTGTGCCGGCGCAGCAGTTCGAGGGTGCGCTCGGGCAAAGCATTGCCCTCTTTGATCCAACACTCCCAGCCGATATCGGCGTGAACATATTCAGCCTCGAAACCAACCGCGTCGAGCACGCGGATGGCTTCGGGAAGGACCTGATTTCCGATGCCATCTCCGGGCATGGTCACGATCGTGTGTTTTGCCATCCAAAACCTCTCCTTCGAGGTTCATCCTGAGCGCAGGCGGCATTTCGCCGCCGTAGTCAAAGGACCCCTATTCTTCCAGCACTGACGTATCCCACATTGTGAGATCATCCCCTAAACCGCCACCGCTCCATGAATTCCCAGCTTCTTGCTAACCAGATTCTCCACGCCGCCTACGATCACCAACGACTGCGGCACGCTGCCCAGAGCTGGGAAGGTAAACACTTCGCCGGCATACTTGATGGTGCTGGCGGCGAAGTCAACTTCGATCAGGGCCCCGGGAATAATGCTCTTCTCCTTGCGCGCAATCGCATCCGCAAACTTTGCGCGCAGACGGCGTACCAACTGCGGCGTCTCGATGCACAAGAATCCGTTGTTGAAAGCGTTACGCAGGTACGTCTGTGAAAAGCTGCCGGCAATCACCAGGGGAATGCCTTTGCACTGCAGTGCGGTTACCGCCTGTTCGCGGCTGGAGCCGGTCCCGAAGTTAAAGCCGCCGACCACAACGTCGCCTGCCTCGGTGCGCCCGGCAAACTGCGGATCATAGTTTTCCATCACCACGTGCGCCATCATCTCGGGCGTCATGTCTTCGCGATAGGTGTAATCCTTGCCGTAGATACCGTCGGTGTTCAGATTGTCCGGCGGGAGAAAGACCAACCGTCCACGAACGCTGGCTGGAAATCCAGCAAGGATCTCTACCTTTTCGGCGGCAGCCGACGCCTCCGGGAACTCCTCGAAACATCTCGTCACTTCGCGGTATTGCGGCTGTCCCGGCCCGCAGATGTAGCCCGCGATAGCCGACGCCGCCACCACTTCGGGACTGCCGAGATAGCACTGTGCGTCGCGCGAGCCCATGCGTCCTTTGAAATTGCGATTGGTGGCGGAGATGCCGACTTCGCCAGCTTCGAGCAGCCCCGTGCCCAGGCCGATGCACGGTCCGCATCCGGAAGGCAGCGGCTGCGCCCCGGCATCGAGAAAAATCTTCCAGATGCCGCGCTTCTCGGCTTCCTCTTGCACCGAGCGGCTGGCGGCAGCAAGATAGAAGGTCACGCTATTTGCGATTGTCTGACCCTGTAAAACTTTCGCTGCAGCCGCAAGATCCTCCAGCCGCGAATTTACGCAGGAGACGAGGTAGGCCTTCTGGATGGCAACCTTTTTTTTCGCGATCTCGGCAACCGATTGCATTACCTGCACTGTGTCTGGCCCGGAGACGTGCGGCGTAACCTCGCCGAGGTTGAGAACGATGCGGGCGGCATAGACCGCGTCTTGGTCGGGAGCGGGAGGATTCCTGCGCCATGCCGCAAACTTCTCTTGCGGAATGCGTGCGACGCCCTGTGCTCGCAGTTCGCGATTGCGCGCGTCCAAATAAGCGAGCGTGACCTCATCCACCGGAAACCAGCCCACCAGCGCGCCCCACTCGGTGGACATGTTGGCGATGCTCAAACGCGCATCCATGCTGAGCGAAGCCACGCCCGGGCCGGCGAATTCGACGGCAGCGTTCAACACTTCTTCCTGGTTGTACAAGCCGCAGAGCGTAACGATGATGTCCTTGCCGGTCGCGCCCGCCGCGAGTTTGCCCTCGAGGACGACCTGCACCGTGCGCGGAATCTGCCACCAGAATTCGCCGGTGGCCCAGATGGCCGCAGCGTCGGTGCGAACCACTGGCGTTCCAATCGCGCCCAGCGCTCCGTACATATTGGAGTGCGAGTCGGAGGCCACGACAAACGTTCCGGGCAGCACATAGCCTTTCTCCACCATGATCTGGTGACCAATGCCCGTGCCCGGTGGATAAAAATCGATGCCGCGTTCGCGCGCGAAAGTTTCCATGCTGCGATACTTGGCCAGGTTCGACTCTTCCGGGTTCTGAATGTCGTGGTCGGCGGTGAACACCGGCTGCGCGGGATCGTACACCTGCCTGGCGCCGATGGCCTTGAACTTCTTCATCACCGCCGAAGTGTTGTCGTGAGTCATCACGTGGTAGGGGCGGATGGAGAGGAAATCGCCCGCGCGCAAGGGGCGGCTCGGCCCCTCAGCCATGTGAGACTGGGAAATCTTTTCTACGATGGTCTGTGCCATATATGCCTCTAAATTCGCGGACTCCCGAGTCAGGGTGAGAACATTGTGCCGTCCCTACAGGACTCGGATTTATTTCCGCTTTACCCAGGGCTTCCGCCCTGGGCTAATGTTGTTTCGCTCTTCGGGCTGGGCTGATGAGTTCTCTGGCCTTAATTACCCAGCACAAGCTCAACGATTGACCCCTCGCGCCAACTTCAGGCCCCTAAGGTCAGCAATTAACGGCTGGCTCCTTTTAAAGTTTCGGCACAGTCCATCAGACCCGCCTCGCGATAAGTAACCCTACTTCACGCAAAACATTCTCATCAGTTCGCTCACGCTCGACTGCTTCTCCAAGTTCCAGATGGCGTCGATGGCGCGGCGGCGCGCCTGGCACGACATCACCGGCTCGGCCAACGCCTCGAACTTCTCTTCCACTTCATTATCGGTCAGGGGATTGCGCGGGTCGCCTTTAGGATAGTCGAGCTGCTCGGTAAATTCGCGGCCATCGATGGTATGAATCCTGACGATCACGCGCTGCAAGGCAGGAAAGAGTTTTTCGATTTCAGAATCGGCCGTTACGACGATCTTGTTAAGCTGCTCCCGAATCACCGGGTCCATGATCTTCGCTGGCGTGAATTGCAGCGGCGTCACCTGGCGCTCGGCGATGGCGGCGGCGACTACATAGGGCAGCGAGTGATCGGCGGTTTCCTTGGTGTGCGGATCGTATTTGCTGGGATCGCCAAGGATGTCTGCTCCGCGCGCGGTGGTGCGAATATGCACTTCGGCGATATCGTTGGGCCTTAGATCGTGGTCCTTAACCAGCGCCAGCACAGCCGAGATCGGAGTATGCGTCAGCGCTTCGGTGGGAAACGCCTTCATCCCACATTGTGTGATACGCCAGGAATCGCCCAGCCCATTGGTCAGGATGTTCAGCTTCCACTCCGGACCGAAGCAGTGCACCAAGCCTTCTTTACCGTCGATGACATGTTCCGGACCGGTGTAACCTTTTTCCGCGAGCAGGGCGGCCAACATCCCACTCTGTGTGGCCATGGGATCGACGGTGTTCTTCATCATGGTCAGCTTGCCGGCAGTGACCGCGCCCAGAGTGGCGCGCGCGCTGGCGCTGATGCCGATGGCGTGCCGAATCTGTTCCGGGGTGAGGTGCAACATGCGGCCGGCAACGATGGGCGAGACAAACGCCGTCAGCGTGGCATGATGCCAGCCGCGCTCGCGAATGCCAGGGAAAGCAGCTTCGCAGAGCCGCATCTCGAATTCATGACCCAACACCAGGCCAACCATGAGCTCGCGCCCGTCACTTCCAACGCGCTCGCAGGCGGCGATCGCGGCAGGAAAAATGTCAGACGGGTGCGACGGGTCCTGCTTCCAATAGATGTCGTTGTAATCCATGCAGCGGATCATCAAGGCGTTGGCGAGCGACGCCGAGACGGCATCCATCCGCTTGCCGCTGCCGATCAGCGTTGCCTTCCCCGGCCCGGCAATTTCGTCCAGCACATCAAGGGCTATGATCACGTCGTGCTGCTGATATCCGCCAAGCGCGCAGCCGATGCTGTCGAGCAGGAAACGTTTGGCCTGGTAAACTGCGTCCGGCGAAAGCTGGTCGAACGTCAGGTTGGCGGCCCATTGCGACATGGTCGCGGTGATGGTGGGCTGGCTCGGGGTCTTGGCCGCGGCGGCCGGGGTCGCCATAATGATGTTCTCCGAAGTCCGAACGTAAATCGTGTTCTGGGCTAAAGCCCCTCATATCTATTTATAGGCGGTCTGGACGCTGGCCTGAAGGCCAGCTCTAACCACCAATCGAGCTGCCAATAACGTACCCACTTCGCCAACGTTCTTGTCCCTGCTACTTGGCCAGGTTCTTGAACGGCAGGAACGCCATGAAGTCGGCGTGATGCACGATATAGGCTTCGGTGGTGCGCTTCACCAGATCGCCTTCAGCAGCGTGTGCCGCAATGATGTGGCAGACAGCGTCAGGCACGCCGCACTCCATAGCCAATGCTACGCCTGTGAAGGGATGGCGCAACAGCTCGCCACGCTTGCTCTGCCGCGTCTTGCCGTCCACGTTCTCGTACTCAAGCAGCTTGCCTACGTCGGCCAGGATAGCGCCGGCAATGACGGTGTCCATGTCGATGGGCAGGGCCCGGCCCATGAACTCGATCATGCTCTCGGCTGCCTGGCGCGCGATGTGCACTACGCAGCGCTTGTGCTCCATGAAGGTCGTGGGACAGTTCGGCACCAGCAGGGTGAAGGGAATCCGATTCAGGTCGTCGGGCGTGAGTGGACTCAATTCGAGCGCTCTTTGCCAGGTCTTCGTGATTTGCTCGCGAAGCTCGGGATTCTTGATCCATTCGATCTCAGGCCAGAGTTTGAGAACTGCGTCGCGCATCGCTCCTCCTCCGCTGTGCCGGATGGAATTGCACCCAAGGATTAAACAGAGGGGAATTCTGTCCGAAGGCGAACGGATATTCGTATCATTCTTGTCGCGGCAGGGCTATGACAGGCATCACACGAAGCCGGGACGGAGGCTGCTCAAGCTGTGATCGGCAAGTTCTTTGCGCCGGTTTGTGGAACCAAGGCCCATAGCTTTTGTCGAACGTGATCTCCTGAGTGTACCCGCCTGCAGGATTTCGTTCCCCACTCTTTCACCGCAGGTACGAAAGGATTGATTGGATAAGAGAGAAGGCTCGCTTCGATCCGGTAGTCTTGGTTTGTGGACTAAGACACTGGGGAAGGAAGGAGCCTTCCATGCTTTTAGGGTGAAGTGTTGCAAAAGTAAGCCACAAATGGGGTAATTTTGGGCTGTATCGGTGCGGATGGAAGACCGTCAGGAGTTCTCCGATAGAAAAATCGTTTCACGGTGTCACGAACGGGCGAGACCGGTGTAATATGGTGTCCTTTTCGAGGTAACAAAAAGAAATTCCGGATTAGCCTGTCCGGGGAGGTTAATATGTCCGCCCGCTCTGATCTGTACGGCCCTTCCGGGTCGCCGTTCCAGCATCAATACGCAAAGGAACTGGAAAGCCGTGAGCAACACTTTACGACGCCCCGCGTTTTTGAGATGGAGGCCAGTCAGGTCAAGATTAAGTCTCTGCCTGGCGGAGCTATATGGGGTGTGGTCGGACTCCCTGGCTCCCCAACGATTACATCCTTGATCAGGGCTTTGGAGTCGAAGGATTATTCGGTCCTGGACGGCCTGGCTCGTGCCCAACTGACCCGCTTCGATTCCTTTGAGGCGATCAGGAAACTAGGGGTCGGAAAACTATCCGATATTCCGGTGCTTGCCGATCTGCATTACCGCCAGCGCCGCATAGCTCCCGGTCTCTTCACCACGCCATCCCTTGACGCTTTAATCTCGGTAATGCCGTACACCGGGGGGCGATTGACCCATGAGGACTTTCAGCTCGCACAGTACCCTTTACCCTCACGCGAAGCCAACCTCGAATGCGTGGTCGTGATTCGCCACCCAGTGCTCACCGACATTGAAAAACAAATCCTCGATCGCGTACCTAACGAATATCCTGAAGGCGTCGTTGGCAACCCCCCCAGTATGTTCTTTCCCGGTGTGGTTGCGGGTTTCGTGGTGATCGGTTTGTTATTGGTGGCGGGCAAGTATTTTCTACAATGGGCCACGCGACACGTTGAGCAGGCCCAGGGAGGTCAGCAGCAGGGAGGCCAGGACATGGCGGGTCAGGGCGACCAGGGAGGTCAGGACGACCAGGGAGGCCAGGACGATAGCGGCCTTTTTGGGAGTTATCACCCGGCCGAAATGCTCGCCGAGGTGGGCAAAATCGACCCCAGTGTGGCAGCTGAAACGCTGCTGGAGATCCGGTCTGAATTAATCAAAGCTCATCTCCTGGGGGTCTGAATTATTCATGTCGTACTTCATCGTGCTGTTTTTGGTTGGCTGGCTGGCCCTCTCTGTTGCGGCGCAGGTGCGGGGGCAGCACTTGCGGTCGGCGAGAAAGATACTCGGTCGAATCAGAGACTACGACTATTGCTCTATGATCCCTTCGTGGTCCTTCTTCGCACCCAATCCGGGCACGAGAGACTTCCAGTTGATGTATCGTGACAAGTTGCTCGATGGCCAGTTCACGGTGTGGAAGTCGGTCCAATGTCTGTCCTACCCATACCTCAGGTTCGTTTGGAATCCACACAAGAGACGCGCGAAGGCCATCGTCGACCTCTGCGTTTTCCTTATGGGCGATCTAAAGCGTGTCCTAGAGGCGGAGGCCCCTGAAAAAGCGGAGGCCCTTGGTAAGAGCATTTATATATCTCTGCCTTATATAGGTCTGGCAACCTACATATCCCGCGTTCCTCATAGCCCATTCAGCGATTTCACTCAGTTTATGATCGCCACCAGCTACGGCTTCGACACCGATAAGCCCCCTGAGATCGCTTTCATATCGCCGTTATATCGCCTCCAAGAACTTGCGTCAGCGGCATGACTCCGGAAGACGCAGTCGGAATCGCCGTCAAGCTCATCTCCATCGGAGTTATTATTGACGCCGCTGAAGGCCTGTGGATCCGGCAAGAATTTGGCCCGAGCGGCCTTTTCAATTGGCAGGTACTCCGCACTACCCACCGCTGGATGTCTCGCCGGTCTGCCACTCTTGTACTTGATGGCGTATTGCAGTATCCCAACTACCTGGCTCTCTTGATCGTCGAAATCATCTGTGCCGCCGTTCTTCTGGGGCGAACGTCCACGTTGCTTCTCTGCATTGTATTGGCGGTGCGGCTTCTCTCGCACTTGAGAAATCAGTATGGCCTTGACGGCGCCGACCAGATGCTGGTCGTCGTGCTCGCGGGCTGCATTGGTTGGCGAATTGCACCTGAATCTTGGGCAAAAGAAGTCTGTATCTGGTTTGTGTGTTTGCAAGCCATCTTGTCTTACGTGACGGCGGGAACCGCCAAGGCGATCTCGCCTGTGTGGCGCAGTGGCACCGCGGTGCGAGACATCCTCCGTACCAATTATGTAGGTAGTCGCATATCGTTCCAATGGCTGAGTCGCAACTCGCGGCTTTCCTGGGCAGCTTGCTGGGGCACCATACTGTTTGAGTGCGCCATGCCGATTCTGATTTTCTGCGGTCCTAAGCTTTGCTTGGTGTTCTTGGCTTGTGGCGTTTTGTTTCATGTCTCGATTGCGATCACCATGGGCCTGAACGATTTCCCGTGGGCGTTCTTAGCAACTTATCCGTTTATCTTTCTGTGCTCAGTCGACTTCGCTGCCGCAATTAGGCACGGTGCTTACTGGGTCAGTACTGCAGGAAAAACGGTGCGCTAGAAAATTGGGTCGGCTGCGGAGGCGTGGTGGAATTTGTGTTCTTTTATTACTCCGAAGGCCGACTCGACCTCAGACTTTGATGCTTGAGCCAGGGAGTAGGATTTTTCTTGATCTGACGTGGAGTGCGACCCAGTACCTTCGAGTCCGGCTCCACTGCCTGCTTGCAAACAATGGAGCCAGGCTAAGGTTTTCTTGGTTATCGAACGACACTAGTCGCAGCAACGGGAGTTAGGATTGGACTAGGAGGGGGTCCGCTTATCCCGGTGGCTGCCTGCAGGCTATTCCAACTAATTCCAGACACTTTTCCGTCGGTCGTGTCCGTCCACAACGGACTAGTGAGCTGATAATCGTACTCGCTTGGATTTGCGTAGGTGAAGGCCACCATCGTCGCATAATTGTGGGCTGGGAAGGGCTCCAGGCGGTCGCCGCTCGGCACATACATCACGTTCCCATAAAAACGGGGAGACAGAGGAGCCGGATCGCCCATGTAATATCCTAATCCAGTTATCCCGCCATAAATGGTTACCTCACCGCAATCACCATTTGGCTGTCGCGTCATCGCGTTGTCGAGAACCCAAACATTGTGGGTCGAGGAGTAACCTTCCGGAGGGGTGCAGCCCCACGAAAGTTGAGGCAAGCTAAAATAAGCAGAATTCCAAAGAATCGAGCTATCGGCCATCAGCACTGTGTTGTGTTGAAAAATAAAATCAGTTTCCCCCGGCAAGCTACCATTGACTGGACCGCATCCGCTGCAGCCGCCGTCTAGCTTGAGTGCCCCATGTTGATAAGTGTCTTGGGTGTCTCTGAGTAAGATCAGGTTATTGTCAATCCACAGCCGCTTGCTTTCTCCCGCATTCGTACACTGCGGATAGCCGAATGGTGCACCGCAATTGTTGTCGGCCTCCAGCGTCGAAATACCGGAATTAACGCTATTCAGGAGGTTACTCTGGAACAAAACGTCATCGACGACAGCGATGTTGCCGCTTTGGCTGGTGCGCGGAGTGAAAACAACAGATGTCCCGGTCGTCGCGCTCATCCAGGTGTTCTGCATAACATTTCCGGTGACCACTACTCGCCGCGCGCTCTTGAATTCCAAGTTGTCCTTCTCAACCCACTGATTATTAGTCCCCACCGGACAGGTGCTCCCATTCGCCAGTTGCTCCCCGGCTGGCACGGTTCCGCCAGCGCCGCAGGATTCCCAGGTTAGAGGTTTGAAG
>Ga0182016_10000485_pt1 | contig 49523 bp, 40 predicted proteins | sample 712S2MmetaG_FD_120491 | JGI IMG/M metagenome (GOLD analysis project Ga0182016, IMG submission 120491) | Permafrost microbial communities from Stordalen Mire, Sweden - 712S2M metaG | ecosystem: Environmental > Terrestrial > Soil > Wetlands > Permafrost | place: Sweden: Stordalen | collected...
GCCTACCTTCGCGTTGGTCGGCAGCTTGCTGTACTGGAAGTACGGCGAAATGATCCATGGGCCCTTGGTGTAGGTATAGATCACCGCGTGCATGTAGCCGTTGTTCTGGTAGAGAGGCATCGCGGACGTCACATAGACGGTCTGCCCGAGGTTCCCCATCCCGTCGTACACCAGGCTATGAGGCCCCTTCGTAAGCGTCACCGAGCCCGAGAGCCACGAGTAGCGGTTGGAATAGTAACCGTCGTTCCAACTGATGGCTGCAGAGAGGTATTTACCGATCGTTTGGTTCACCTGGATGCCGCGATTGACGGCATTCTCCTGGTTCCAAACGATGCCGCGTTCGATGTTGAAGTTCTGGTACGTAAACGTCGACTCGGCGCCCATCAGAGTGGGAAGAGAGCCGATAAGGAACTGCGTGTTCTTACCCGCCTGCAACTTCGCGTATGCCACCGGAACAGGCCCGTAGAAATTGCTAGTGGTGTTTTGGGCGTTAAGAAACGGCACACTAAGCGTCGGCATGGTATAGACGCCGGCCTGGACGAACCACTGGAACTTTCCGTCGGCCTTCTGGATAAAGATCTCTCCGTTGCTCAGAGTGGCTTCCGCATTTTCGTCTCCCGGCACGGAGTTGTTCTGGAACTGCGCGAAACCGGTCACGATGCCGTTGACTGACAGCTTGCCAAGCGGCCCGGCATCGAAGGTCGCCGGTGGCAGCCATGTCAGCGGGCCCGTGAGAACGAATGTGGAAAGCGGGGCTGGGGGTGTTGCAGGTGCCGCCGGGGCCGCAGCAGGAGGCGTTGCGGCTGGTGCCTGCGCCGCCGGCGCTGCCGCAGGCGTGGCATCCGGTGCGGGCGCCGGCGTTTGCGCGCCGGCGGTCAGGGCAATTGCCATCGCCGCTCCGGCCATCGATTGAAAGATACGATTGAGGTTCAAGAACATCGGCACAGTTCCTCCCAAGTAAGAAGTTGGTTGTATGAAACGCTATGAAACAGCCAGTGGAGGCAGGCTGATGAGCCCCAACTGGTGCAATCGGCCAGGCTTCGAGCAACACACGCACACTTGTCCTGTGGATTCCCAGTGTCGAAATCGGCAATCCTGTCGTGGCCTGTGTTGGGGATTTGGGCCGTTGCTGTCTAGCACCAGTAATGCAAAGGAAGCATAAAGAACTTATGAGGATTGCGAAAAGATTCCTTAAGGCCGGCCAGATTCCCCTTTCCGCCAATTTGGCCAGACGCCTCTCGGGTTTGGGAGCGGCAGCATGGGGGCAAGCGCGCCCGAAGCGCATCGGACGCATGAAAATACAATGAAGAACCTGCTAGAATTCTCTTTTGTTTGCCGCGGGAGATCAGCTTGGCAGACAATCCCCGCGCAGTTGCAAAATCGAAGGCCGGAACCGAAAGAGGCAGTGTTCTCGATTCCTTCTTTGCGAAATGGCCGAAGTTCTAGAGTCCCAATAAAAATGGAAAGCGGGTGCCTGGTTGGCTGGAAGCTATATCCCTGTGCGTACTGTTCTCGGCGCCAGGGGCATGCGCGGCTCCGGAATGCGCGTGCTCCTGTTCACGCTGGAGTGTGCGCTGGGCATCGTGGCAGTCATCCTGGTGGCGGCCCTGGCACACTGGTCCCGCTGGCTGCTTCCGGTCTCCGTTCTCATTTACCTCCTCATCGTGGTCCCCACGGCTCTGCTGTGCGGGTTCTGGCAGGCCGTCATCGTCTCTCTCTCCGCGGTTGCGGTGCAGGCGATGTTTTCCGCCGGTCAGCACCAGTTGAACCTGGCGGCTGACCCCGCCAACTCAATTACCGCGCTGGTGTTTGTGCTGGTGGCGCTCACGGTGAGCCGTCTCTCAGCGCGGGTAACCGGGCACGCCCATGAAGCCGAGTCCTGGGGCGGGCAAATGCACGACCTCTACGAGTTCACCCGCCGCACGCTGCAGATGAATCTGCACGTGGAGCCGGGACCGCAATTGGTAGAGCTGGTGCACGAGATCTTCGCGCTGGAGGCCGTAGCCGTCTTCGATGCGGATCTTCACGACGTTTACCAGGCCGGGTTCTGGAGCGCGGATCCGCAGGAGATGGCCCAGAATGTCTACTATTTCGAAACCTCCGACGACGATCCCGAAACCGGCATCGGCCGACGCGTTCTGCGACTGGGCACGGTTCCCATCGGCAGCCTCGTTGTCCGCGGCGATACCGGCCCCCTGACCAACAGCGCCATCGCCTCGCTGATCGCCATCACTTTCGATCGTTACCGCGCCTTTGCCAATGAGAGCCGCATTGAAACCGAGCGCCGCACTGAGCAGCTCCGCTCCACCGTGCTCGACTCGCTGGCCCACGCCTACAAAACCCCGCTCACCGCAATCCGCGCCGCCTCGACCGGCCTGGTGGAGATGGGCCGGCTCTCCCCGGGGCAGGCCGAGCTGGTTGCGCTCATCAACGAACAGACCGGCCTGCTCGGTGAGCTGACCACGCGCCTGCTTACCACGGCGCGGCTAGACGCCGGCGAGGTAGCCATCCACGTAGCGCGCGTCGGCGTCGGCCCGCTCATTGAAGAAATATTGGCGGCGCTGAAAGACCGCCTTGCCAGCATGAAGGTTTCGGTCCTTCTCGAGGACGAGAGTCTTATCCTCTGTTGCGACCGCCAGTTGATAATCATGCTGCTCACACAGTACATTGACAACGCATGCAAGTACTCCATCTTCGGCACCACGATCACGATCCGCGTCTTTGTTACTAATTCTGAAGCCATCTTCTCTGTACACAGCTACGGTCCGGTCATCCCCATCGCCGACCGTGAGCGAATTTTCGACCGCTATTACCGGTCTTCCACTTACTCCAACCGCGCCCCCGGCACTGGAATCGGGCTCTCTGTCGCCAAGCGTGTGGCCATGATTCACGGCGGCTACGTGTGGGTGACAAGCGACGAGCATGAGGGAACCACATTCTTCGCTTCCATCCCGGCGATCACCGAGAAGGGAAATCATCGATGAACCAGCAAACCATCCGCATTCTTGTAGTCGACGATGAACCGGCCATCCGCAGAGCGCTTCGCCCGCCCCTGGTCGAGCTTGGCTTCCAGGTGGCCGAGGCCTCGCGCGGTGAGGAGGCTCTGCAGGCGCTGCGTGCGTCAGCCCACGATGTGGTGCTGCTGGACGTCAACATGCCCGGCATCGGCGGCATTGAAACCCTGCGCCGCATGCGGGCCTTCGCCCCCCGCCTGCCGATCCTGATGCTCACCGTGCGCGACCAGGAAGAAGACAAAGTGGAGGCGCTCGACCTGGGCGCCGACGACTATGTCACCAAGCCCTTCAGCACCCGCGAGCTGATCGCCCGCATTCGCACCGCGGTGCGCCGCGTTCGCGCCCCGGCCCGCGCCGAGGACGCGCCCATTGAAATTGAAGAGATTCGCCTCGATCCGGTCAAACGCACCGTAACCCGGCGCGGACAAGCCATCCGCCTCACCCGCAAAGAGTTCGATATCCTGCATTGCCTGATGAGCCGCGCCGGCCGCGTGGTTACCTACGCTAAACTGCTCACTGCCGTGTGGGGCGCGGATTGCCGCGAGGAGGTCGAGTATCTTCGCACCTTCGTCCGCCAGTTGCGCAAGAAAATTGAAGACGATCCTTCCAATCCTCTCTACCTGCTTACGGACGTGTATGTCGGCTACCGATTCGCAGACGCACAGATGTTAAGAGAAGAGCCCGCCGGCGACGAGTATCCTCAGCCGGATGCGGAAGCAGTGCGGGAAGACGCCTCCTGATGCGTCTTCCCGCGCTTGAATCATGCCTGGAGCCGTCTTCTACTCGTCGTAGTGCAGCAGGCTGAACACGTCGTAATCGGTGAAGCGATCGCGTCCTTTTAGAAAATCCAGCTCAATCGCAAACGCCAAGCCCGCGATCCTGCCGCCCAACTGCTTGACCAGCTTTACCGTGGCTTCCATCGTCCCGCCCGTGGCCAGCAGGTCATCCACCAACACCACGCTTTGTCCCGGCGCAATCGCGTCCATGTGGATTTCGAGGGTATCGGAGCCATATTCCAGGTCGTACGTCACGCGCGCCACCGGAGCCGGCAGCTTGCGCGGCTTGCGCACCGGTACAAATCCCGCGTTCAGCCGGTAAGCCAGCGCCGGCCCAAAGATGAAACCACGCGCCTCGATGCCCAGCACCAGGTCGATCTTGTCCGCGAGGTAATGCGCCGCCAGCGCATCGATCAACTGCGCAAACCCGGTCTTGTCTTTCAACAGTGTGGTGATGTCGTAGAACAGGATCCCCGGCTTGGGAAAATCCGGCACGGTTCGCACCAGCTTCTTCAGGTCTTCCACGTTGACGGGTTTTTTTTCTTCCGGCATGACAGCGTTCCACTCCTCAATTCGCATGACGCGAAATAGTTCAAAATTTGTTTGGGAAGGGAACAGGCAGGGTTCGTTCTTCTTCCCTGTAGATTATAGAGGAAGAGTGGCCGGCAGACAGTGGCTTACCATGCGCCTTCAATTCTAAAGGAGTCGAGGCCGGCAGCCTCGCCCTCGTCGAGATAGTGCTCGATCAGGCGGTCAACGCGGCTGCCGCGTGGGCCGCGGCGCAGGCTGGCCCGCAATTCAGCCAGGTCGGTCTCAGTGCCGGAGGCGACAACTTCCACTTCGCCCTCTTCGGTGTTGCGCACCCATCCGCGCAGATCGAGCTCACCGGCCTCGCGATGAACGTACCAGCGAAAGCCGACTCCCTGCACGCGTCCCTGAATCAGAAAATGAAGAACCAATTTGACCTCGCCATCGTCAGTTTTTCAGATGCGCCTCCGCTGCGCAACAAGATCCGCAATCCCTGCCCGTGCAGAGCCCACACCCGATTAACGCCGGGCGCGCTACACTGGAATCCAGATGGTCTTCGTCCTCGACAATTACGATTCGTTCACCTACAACCTGGTCCAGTATCTGGGCGAGCTGGGCGCCAAGGTCGAAGTGCGCCGCAACGACGAGATCACCGTGGAAGAGGTTGAGGCTCTCAAGCCGGAGCGCATTCTGCTTTCGCCGGGCCCCTGCACGCCGCATGAGGCCGGCATTCTCGTCCCGCTCATCCGCCACATGGCCGGCAAGGCGCCCATCCTCGGCGTCTGTCTGGGACACCAGGCGATCGGTGAAGCTTTCGGCGGCCAAGTGGTCCGCGCGCGCACGCTCATGCACGGCAAAACCAGCCCCGTCGAGCACGACGGCAAAGGCATCTTCGCCGGCCTGCCCACCCCGCTCACCTGCACTCGCTACCACTCCCTCATCGTTGAAGAAAAGTCGCTCCCGTCCATGCTCACCATCACGGCTCGCACGCCTGAGTCCACAGGCTCCGGGTCGGTGATCATGGGCCTCCGTCACCGCACCCTGCCGATTGAGGGCGTTCAGTTCCATCCCGAGAGCGTGCTCACCGACGGCGGCCACCAGATGATTCGCAACTTCCTGGGTATGTAAGCCGAATGCCTGTTTCGTCGAGAACGAAGAAGTGCCGTGCGATTCAGATTCTGTTCCTCGCATGCCTTTTTTCTTTCGCAGTACGTTTCATTCCGGCTCAATCCCCGCCTGCTGCCGAGCCTGCGCCGGCTTCGCAGCTTGAACCTTTCTCCTCCGGCCCCATCGCCATCGTCCCCATCGATTCGAATAATCCCGACCAGGCCGCCACCGTCACCGGCGCTCTTGAAGTCACCGCAGGCAGGGCCATGATTGCCGCCAGCGGCAGCGTCACCTCCGGTTCCCGCACCACCGAGGTCATCCTGCCCCATCGCGGAGTGTTGCGCGTCTGCGCCGGCACCACCGTCAAGCTGGCCTCCGATTCCGGCGTGCCTGCCGGCGAGACTCCCGGCCTGCTCATGGCCATGGATCACGGCGCCATCGAGACCAGCTTTGCCACCGGCCGCAACGCCGACATCCTGCTCACCCCCGACTTTCGCATCCTCATCGGCGGTCCCGGCTCGTCGGAATTGAAGGTGCGCCTCGGCCGCGAGGGCGACACCTGCATCGACAATTCCGGCGTCAATGCCCCTTACGTGGTGGTCACCAGCCTCTTTGACAGCAGTGGCCTCTACCGCGTGCAGCCCGGCCAGCACGTGATGTTCCAGCACGGCAGCCTGCACGAGGTGGTGGACCAGGAAAAAGAGCCTTGCGGCTGCCCGCCCCCGCCCGCCAAGACCAGCGGCAACGAGTTTCCTCTGGCGCAAAGCGAGGGCCTGGCGCCCACTCCGGCTCCAGCACCCACTCCGCAACAGCCCGCCGGCCTCTCGCCTGAAGTCACCGTTCCGTTGGTCTACTCAAGCGGCGCAAAAGCACCCGAATCAGCCCCCGCTCCGGCGCCTCCCGCAACCCTACCGGTGACCGTGGCAGCCCCTGCCAACCAGCCCGCACCGCCCCCGGCACAAAAGAAGAAGCCCGGCATCTTCACCAGGCTTGGCCACTTCTTCCGCCGCGTCTTTGGCGCGGAGTGATCATGCACTTCGCAGCATCGATCTCCTGCTCGCTTCCTCGTCTTGTTCTCTGATCCCTGATCCCCGGCCCCCTGATTTTCACATCTCCCGTGCCCGCACAATCGCCCGAATCACCGCACTCGCCTTGTTGATCGACTCTTTATGCTCAAGCTCGGGCACCGAATCGGCGACAATCCCCGCACCGGCCTGCACGTAGCCTTTGCCGCCAATGGCCAGCATCGACCGGATCGCAATGCATGAGTCGAGATTCCCCGAGTAATCGGCGTAGAGCACCGCGCCGCCGTACGTTCCACGCCGCGCCGGCTCCAGTTCCTCGATAATCTCCATGGCCCGCACCTTGGGCGCGCCGCTTAGCGTTCCGGCAGGGAAGCAGGCGCGCAGAGCATCCACGGCCGTCAACTCCGGCCGCAGCCGCCCCTCAATCGAGCTCACAATGTGCATCACGTGCGAGTACCGCTCCACAAACATCAGCCGGTCCACCTTCACGCTGCCAAACTGGCTTACCCGGCCCACATCGTTGCGGCCCAGATCCACCAGCATTACGTGCTCGGCGCGCTCCTTCTCGTCGTGGATCATCTCCTCGGCCAGCGCATGGTCCTCGGCTTCTGTCGCGCCGCGTGGCTTGGTTCCCGCAATCGGCCGGTACTCCACCTTCCCCTTGTGCACACGCACCAGCAGTTCCGGCGACGAGCCCGCCAACTCCAGCGGCGGCGCCGGCGCCGTGGGCGCGTTTTTCTTTTTGGAGGAGTTTCTCGGCTGGTTGGGAGGCCGCCCGCCGAGTGGGCCCTCGGGCGTGAAGCGGAGAAAGAACATGTACGGGCTGGGATTGACCGTCCGCAGCGCGCGATAAACCTGGAAGCTGTCCGTCTCCGGCTCCACGTCGAACCGTTGCGACAACACGGCCTGAAAGACATCGCCCGCCGCGATGTACTCCTTGGTCCGCGCCACCGCCGCCACATAGTCCTTCTTTGCAGTCCGGAACTTCACCTTCAGCTTGCCGCGCCTGCCTGTCCTGGGGCGGCCCAAATCAGGCAACGGCTGCGCCAGCCGTTTTTCGAGTCTGTTCAAGCGTTTTACGGCGCGGTCGTAGGATTCTCCAGGCTTACCGCGCGTCGTGTCTGCCGTGACCACCAGCCAGATCTCCTTGCGCACATGGTCGAAGGCCAGCACCTCGTCGAAAAACAGCAGGCAGGCGTCCGGAACGCCCAGCTCATCCTTCGCGGTCTCCGGCAGCCGCTCAATCTGCCGCACCGCGTCGTAAGCAAAAAATCCCACCGCGCCGGCGGTAAACGGCGGCAGCCCAGGCAGCCGCGCCGGCTTGTGACCGCTCAGCGCCTCGCGCAGCACCGCGAAGACGTCGCCTTCGCTCCGCACCGTCCGCCGGCCCTCGGTGATCGCGATCTGCCGCCCCCGCGCCACGATGCGCTTGAACGGAGTTAGCCCGATGAACGTGTACCGGCCTACCTGCTCGCCGCCCTCCACGGACTCGAGCAGAAAGCATTCCCGCTCTCCCCATGCAGCACGCAGGAACGCCGAAACCGGCGTTTCAAGGTCGGCCGCGAGTATGCGGCAGACCGGCACCAGGGTATGTTCCCTGGCCAGAGCCAGGAACTGCTTGCGGCTGGGTTGGACGCTACGGGTATCTGGCTTCACAGGCACCAGTGTAATTGTTCAGAAGCGAAGGCCGCAGCGGCGCTGGAACTCCCCACCCTGAATCGTGCCCCTTCAAAACGCGGGCAGGTTTTGCCTTCAGGCGTATTGAGGCAACTGGGCGCGGTAGGTTTCCAGCCAGGTCACGAACTCTCCCGGCGGAAGCGGGCGGCTGAAAAAGTACCCTTGCGCGCTATCACAACCGTGCAACTTCAGGAAGTTCAGCTGGTCCAGAGTCTCCACACCTTCCGCGATCACGTGCATCCCGAGTTCGTGTCCCATCTCAATGGTCTTTTGAACAATGATGCCGTCTTGCTCATTAAGGTGCATATCGAGAATGAAGGATTTGTCGATCTTCAGTTCGGTTGCCGGAATCACTTTCAGTTGCTGCATCATGGCATAACCGGTGCCAAAATCGTCGATCGACAGTTTTATCTTCTTCATCCGCAGCCTGGTCAATATGTCCAGCGTGTTCGATAGCTCCTTGATCAGGCCGCTTTCAGTGATCTCAATCGTGATGTTCGCCGGCGATATCCCATGCTTATCGGCGAGAGCTACAAGATTGTCGGGGAATTTCAGATCGTGCAGGGAATATACCGACTCATTCATCGACAGCATGAGGGGATTCCCGTCGCCGTCGGCAAACTGCCCAATCTCGCTCATCCCGCGGTTCATGACAATCCAGCCAAGCTCATCGATGAGCCCAAGTTCTTCCATGCGGCCAATAAAGCTATCCGGGAAGATCAGCCCTCGATCAGGATGCTGCCATCGGGACAGCGCCTCAACGCCAATCACGCGGCCAGTCGCAATATCGATCTGCGGCTGATAGTAGAGCGCAAGCTCATCGCGCTCGATCGCATGCCGCAGTTCGTCCTCGGGGATGACGATCCTCAGGTCCTGTCTCGCAATTGACGGTGCTTCACACTCCGCGTGTCTTGCAAGTATTTTTTCCAACTCTGCCAGCCGGAATGGTTTCTGGAGATGACCCACGATGGGAAGACCCAGAGCATGTGCCAGTTGCTCGGCTGATTCCAGAATGCGTCTCCCGGAGCCGCTCATGAGGATGACGCCGGCCCGGCACTTCTGCTGACCAAGCAGCCTTAGTAGCTCGATTCCATCCATTTCCGGCATCACCAGATCGAGCAGGATGAGAGTCGTATCGGGCGTGAGCATCTCCTGGAAGGCCGCCGGATCCGTGGTCGCGGTGCACTCGAACCCCATCTCCTGCGCCGCGGCAGATACAAACTCGCCCACGTCGGCCTCATCGTCGATAACGAGGATTCTCTGCCTATCCGTCATCGTTCCTCCATTTGCTGCCGGCTGTCACGCCGGCAACGACTGGTCGGATCGGTAGATTTCTCATTTCTCCAGCGTGGCATAGTCGCTTTCCATGACGCGGTGGATGATTGCATTGAACTCGGCGCGTTGATATGGCTTACGCAGCAAGGGAGCGTCAACCAGCAGCATGCTTTTCTCAGCCAGCGCCTCTGCGGGAAATCCGGAAGAATAAACGATCTTGAGGTCGGGGCGCAGAACCAGCGCCTTTTGCACAAGTTGCACTCCATTCATTCCACCCGGCATGACGACATCCGTCACCATCAGGTCAATCTCGCCATGCTGCGCAATCACCTCCAGCGCGCTGGCGCCGTCGATCGCTTCATAGGCTCTAAAGCCCATCTCAGCGAGATAGGCGAGGGCTACTTCAAGCAGGTCGGCTTCGTCGTCCACAACCAGCGCCGTACCGCCCAATTTTGCGCTGAGAGGCGCCAGGGTATCCACCGGAACAGGGTGAGAGAGAGACCCTGCAAGAGGCAGATAAAACGACACCGTGGTGCCAAGACCCAACTCGCTGTAGACGCGCACGGTGCCGCCCGACTGCTTGACGAAGCCGTAGACCATGGCCAGTCCCAGGCCTGTACCCTTGTTGCGCTGCTTGGTGGTAAAGAACGGTTCAAAGGCGCGCTCGAGGACTTCTTTCGACATGCCATGCCCTGTATCCGTCACTCGCACACAAACGTATTGGCCTTCTTTCAAGTCGCCGGCTTGCACCACCGGATGGCTATCGTCGAGTTCCTGCAGCTGTGACCCGATGATGATGGAGCCGCCCTTGGGCATGGCATCGCGGGCATTGACTACTAGATTGAGGAGCGCGCTCTCAAGCCCTGCGGGGTCTACGAAGAGCGGCGGCACCGACTCGTCGAGATGGGTTGTGATCCTGATCTCCGGTCCAAGGCCACGGGTAGCCAATTCGATCGTGTTCTGAATCGAATCTCCGAGCAAGACAACCGAAGGCTTCAGCTCTTCGTTGCTGGAGAAGACCAGCAGGCGGCGCGTGATGTCCGCACCGCGCGTGGCAGCCTTTTGCGCGGTCCGCACTCGTTTAACGGCCGCTTCGTTGCCTGCGACCAGACGGTCGAGCAGATCAAGATTGCCAATGATGACACCGAGCAGATTGTTGAAATCGTGAGCGATTCCACCCGTTAATTGCCCTACCGCCTCCATCTTCTGGCTTTGGTGCAACTGGCGCGCCAATTGCTTTCTCTCGCTGATGTCGCGGATGGCCGCCGTCACCAGGATGCCCTCGGCGCTCTCCAGCGGGCTGAGCATGATTTCGATGGGGAAGCTGCTGCCATCCTTCCGCTGCCCGATGAGTTCGATACCGGTGCCGATCTGCTGCGCCAGCGCCTCCGCGGTGGTCCGAAGAGCGTCGGCGACCAGCCGCTCCGCGAAGCCCTTGGGAATGATGTTGGTCACCTTCTGGCCTAAAAGTTCATCGCGGCGGTATCCGAACTGTTTCTCCGCCTGAACGTTCAGCAGGACAATCTCTCCTGCCTGGTTCACCACCACCATTCCATCCGGAGCCGCTTCCATCAGCCCACGGTACCGGCTCTCCACCTGCACCAGGTGCTCTTCCGCATCTTTGCGGACGCTGATATTGCGAATAGCCGCCGTCACCAGGATTCCCTCGGTGCTTTCGAGCGGGCTCAGCATGATCTCGATGGGGAAGCTGCTGCCATCCTTCCGCTGCCCGATGAGTTCGATACCGGTGCCGATCTGCTGCGCCAGCGCCTCGGCCGCGGTCCGGGTTCCATCGGCGATCAGGCGTTCCGCAAAGCCCTTGGGAATGATGTTCGTCACTTTCTGGCCCAGAAGTTCATCGCGGCGGTATCCGAATTGATTCTCAGCCTGGGCATTCAACAGGACGATCTCGCCTTTCTGGTTCACCACCACCATTCCATCCGGAGCCGCCTCCATCAAGCCCCGATACCTGCTCTCCATCTGTTCCAGATGCTTCTCCGCATCCTTGCGCACGGCGATGTCGCGGATGGCCGCCGTCACCAGGATTCCCTCGGTGCTTTCGAGAGGGCTCAGCATGATCTCGATGGGGAATCTGCTGCCATCCTTCCGCTGCCCGATGAGCTCAATCCCGGTGCCGATCTGTTGCGCCAGCGCCTCTGCCGCAGTCCGGGTTCCGTCGGCGATCAGCCGCTCAGCAAAACCCACCGGAATGATGTTGGTCACCTTCTGGTGCAGGAGTTCATCGCGGCGGTAGCCGAACTGCTTTTCCGCCTGAGCATTCAGCAGGACGATTTCTCCATCCTGGTTGACCACCACCATTGCATCCGGGGCCGCCTCGAGCAGCCCGCGGTACTTTGCTTCAGACTCCTTGTGCTCGGTAAGGTCGCGGCAGATCTCGGAAAATCCACGCAGATTTCCCGCCGGATCCCGCAACGCGATGTAGGTGGCGTTGGACAGGAATTCAGTGCCATCCTTACGCACGCTCATGCCGAATTCTTCGTGACGGCCGCTGCTGGCAGCCATCCGGAGCACCTCCTCAGGCCGGCCCCGCTTGATATCTTCCGGGACAAAAAAGCGAGAAAAGTTGTGATTGATAATTTCTTCGGCGGTGAACCCCTTGATATGCTCCGCGCTGGCGCTCCAACTGACCACCGTGCCCCGCGGGTCCAGCATAAAGATGGCGTAGTCCTGCACGCCGTCCAGAAGCATCCGGTATTTTTCTTCGCTTTGCTGGAGCAACTCCTCAGCCGCGGTCCGTTTGGAGCTGTCGCGCACCGCTATCCAGGCCGCCAGGCCGGCGATGAGAATCCCAAACAGGGTTCCAAAGGCCAGAATCGTCTTGGTCTGGCTCCGGTCGCGATCGGTCTCCTCTACGCGCAGCGCCAGCAAGCGCAGTTCTTCGCCCTGCATCTTATCCACAACCGCTTGAAACTCATACTTGACCTGGTCGTCCGTTCCGTTCCCCATGGCATCCACCGCGGCCGCAAGGCCCTCGTTCCGGCGCAAGCCGATAATCGTATCCGCGTGCTGAATCCTCTCGCTGGCCAGGGCTTCGATGGCGGGAAAATGAATCTGCTGCGCCGGATTATCCGCTGTCAAGGCGCGAAGGGTCGCCTGATCCTGCTCTGCCTTCAATACGCTCGCCCGATAGGGATTGAGATCGGATTCGTTGCCGGTCAAGACGAATTCGCGGCTGCTGGACTCGGCGGTCTCCATCGCCAGGGACAGGTCCTGCAAGTTTTCGATCACCAGGTGCGTATGGCGCACCCAGTTGCTGGCTTCTTCGGAGAGTACCATCCAGCGATAGGACAACGACCCCATCAGCAACAGGGTCAGCATGGCAATTCCAAACGCGAGCCGCACCTTCCGGTTCAAGAAATTCTTCATCTTCGATCACCACAATCCGATTCAAGCTGGATGCAAAACGCGCCCGGCGTCAGAGGTCTGGGGGTGATGTTAGAGGATCGATACCCCGGACACAGGTCTACACGCTATTACAAGATCACGTTGTCGGTGGGTAGGTCCGGTCCATTTTGCTCAGTTTTTTGCTTCAGGGGAGAAACAGCGGCAATTTTGGCTCTGGCGGTTACGGTTCCGGCATGCGTCAAACCGGCCCTTGACCCACTGAAACCGTGCCCAGGATGGTTCCAATTCCCTTGACGAGGCTCTCCGGCGGAGCCTAGACTCACATGGGTTTGGACCAGCGGGCTATGCCGCCCGACCCCCAAGCGCAGCTCCGGAGAGAGACCTGGCCGGAGCGACGAAGATTTGCCCCGATTTTTGGGAGAATTTCTGCTGTATCTATCACTTGCGGATGAGGCTCTAGGTTCCATCGGCCCTGAAGAGCAGCGAAAAATGGAGAATATATGCCACCGGGAAACGCCACCGTGTCTTTGGACCAGGAAATCAACCCCTGGGAGGCGCAAAGCGCGCGGTTCGAATTTGCAGCACGAAAACTCAACCTCGACGAGGGTCTGTGGAAGGTTTTACGCTCGCCCGCGCGGGAGATCATCGTTCACTTTCCGGTCAGCCTTGACAACGGTTCGATCGAGATGTTCACCGGCTTCCGCGTGCAGCATTCCATGGCCCGCGGTCCGGCCAAAGGCGGCATCCGCTACTCACCCGAAGTCACATTGGACGAGGTCCGCGCCCTGGCCAGTTGGATGACCTGGAAGTGCGCCGTCGTCAACATTCCATTCGGCGGCGCCAAGGGTGGCGTGATCTGCGATCCCAAGAAAATGAGCAAGGGCGAGCTGGAGCGCATGACGCGCCGCTACACCTCTGAAATCATCGAGTTCATCGGTCCGGAAAAAGATGTTCCCGCGCCCGACGTCAACACCAACGAGCAGACCATGGCCTGGATCATGGACACCTACTCCATGCACATGCGCCAGACGGTCACCAGCGTGGTCACCGGCAAGCCCCTCAACATCGGCGGCTCCCGCGGCCGCATTGAGGCCACTGGCCGCGGCGTGATGGTGGTCTGCGACGAGAGCCTGCGCTACCTCAATCTGCCCATTGACGGCTGTCGAGTGGTCATTCAGGGCTTCGGAAACGTGGGATCCAACGCCGCCCGCCTCATGCAGGAACATGGCTACAAAATCGTCGGTATCGCTGAGAAGGACGGCGGCCTCTACAACCCCGCCGGCATCGACATCCACCAGTTGATCGAGTACAAGTACCGCAACGAGTCGATCCTGAGCTTCCGCGGCGCGGAAGCCATGCCCAGCGAGGAACTGCTGATCTCCGATTGCGACATTCTCATCCCCGCGGCCACTGAGAACGTGATTACCAGCCGCAATGCCGACAAGATCCGTGCCCGCATCGTCGTGGAGGGCGCCAACGGCCCCACCACCGCCGTTGCCGACGAAATCCTCGCCGATAAGCGCATCTTCATCGTGCCCGACATCCTGGCCAACGCCGGCGGCGTGACTGCCAGCTACTTCGAATGGGTCCAGGACCGCCAGGGATACTTCTGGAAGGAAGCCATCGTCAACGAACAGCTTGAAACCATCCTTCGCGACAGCTTTGACGACGTCGTCCGTTACGCTGAATCCCACAACGTGAACAACCGCATTGCAGCCTACATGCTGGCCATTGATCGCGTAGCTTTCACCATCAAGCAGCGCGGCATCTACGCATAACTTTCGGTCAATCGAACGACGCGAAAACCTGAGGGCGGGACGGGCTTAATGCCTCTCCCGCCCTTCTCATTTTGCTAGGTGCAACTATCCTGAGCGACCCGATGTCTAACTCAACGGTGGTCAAAGGATCAGTTTCCTGGGAAAATCATGAAAATCGCTCTCGTTGCACTGTTTTTTGCCGTCTCCGCATCTGCGCAGAATCCATTTACCGGCATCTCTTCGGCCTGCGGACCGGATCGGGCCAGTTTCAAGGTGCAGCTGGTCGACACCCATCACGCGCCTGCGCCGCCGCAACCGGAAACGGCGCAGGTTTACTTTATTCACGATGAGGGTGCGGACCACGAGTTTGCTTATCCAACCGCGAAATTGGGAATTGACGGAGCCTGGGTGGGCGCCAACCACGGCAACTCCTGGTTTTCAGTCTCCGTGACGCCGGGAGAACATCACGTGTGCGCCGCCCTGCAATCCTCGATCGTGGACCAGCGCGTGGAACTGGCGCATTTCACGGCTGAGGCGGCCAAGGTTTATTACTTTCGCACCCGGCTCGTCATGTCGCGGCAGGTAGAGTTGCTGGAGCTTCAACCCCTCGACAGCGATCAGGGCAGGTATCTGGTTGCCGCATTTCCCTTGAGCGTCTCCACTCTCAGGAAGTGACGGGGAACCACGAGTCGCCGCACCTCGTTTAGTCCGGGAACCGGCGCAGCCAATGCCCAGACCGGGTTCCAGGCTCGCATGCGGCGGCAGAGCACGCGCCGGTGCAATAATGGACCTGAGAGCGGAACCGGAGCAACAGTGCCCGAGGTGAGAGCATTGGACGAGGCTTGTTCGTAAGAGAAAAGCCACTTGAGGGATGTGTCTTTGGGCGCATCTGATCTGGTTTCGCTATATTCGCAGATCTCCGGGACGAGGCGCATGAACCTGCCCAACTCCATCACGATGAGCAGGATCGTCATGATTCCGCTTCTGCTATGGATTCTCACGCCTCACTTTCCGTGGCGGGGACATGGCGAGCAGGAGATTGCCGCTTCCATTCTTTTTGTTCTGGCCTCCATCACCGACGGTCTGGACGGCTACCTGGCCCGCAAACGCGGCCAGATCACCACCATGGGCATGTTGCTCGACCCCCTGGCCGACAAGATCATGGTCACCGGCGCCCTCATTGCCCTGGTGGCCTACAATCCACAGGTTGTCAAAGTCTGGATCGCCGTGGTCATCATCGGCCGCGAGTTCCTCATCTCCGGCCTGCGCTCCATCGCCTCTTCTGAAGGTTTCACCATCACCGCCAGCGAACTGGGCAAGTTGAAAACCGTGGTGCAGATCGTCTCGGTCGTGTCCGCCATCCTCGCTCACCGATGGGACCAATGGCAGATCGGCGTGCTGGTGATTCCTGTCAAGTGGTACGCTATCGCCGCCATTTATTTCACGGTGCTGGTCTCCACCATCTCCGCCATCGACTATTTCATCGGCTTCTGGAAGAAAATCGACCACGCCTCAAAAGACCGCCGCAAAGCCTCCGTCCTTTCCCGCGGCAAAAGCGCCAGCATCGGATAGAGCAGGGAATTGGGAATAGCCGCCCAGTTCTTCATTGGCCGATCTGGTACCTCACTTCGGCCAGCGCCGTCTGGTACGCAAACCGCGCGCTCGCATTCGAGATCTCAGCCTCGGTCTGCGCCAGTTGCGCCTGCGTCAGTTCCACAATGCTGCTCAAACCGATCTTGTACCGGGCCTGGGCCAGGTCGAGCGCGAGGTTTGCCTGGGTGAGCATCTCTTCAGTTACGCCAATCCGTTGAAACGCCGCTTGCGCGTTCAACGCCGCAGTACGCACATCGCGCGCGATCCTGTCCTTGAGCCTCCGCACCTGCTCTTGATCAGCCTGCGCGCGCAGCTTGGCCTCTTTCTCTTCCGCGTTGTTCAGGAACCCGTTGAAGATCGGAATGCTCACATTGGCGTCCGCCACTCCATACCAGGACGATTCGATCTGGTCGGCGCGCACCGGCGTCACTCCGGCTTTTGCGATAGCCGAAACCGTGGGCATCCACAGTTCCCGCTGTGCCAAGCTGTACTGTCTGGCAGCCGTGAACCGGTCATTCAAAGATGCCAGATCGGGCCGCGCTGCGTACGCCGCCTGCACCAGCGCATCGGGATTCTCAGGCGTGGGCACAGGATTGCCGTTGGTTTCATCCACCAGCGTGTATTGTTGATCCGTCTCCGAACCCAGCACGTCGTTCAGCGCCGCCATGGCTGCCTCCTCGCTGCTCCTGGCGTCCACCAGCATCAGATCGGCCTGGGATATCTGCACATTCGCAAAGCTCAGATCGAGGTCCGACTTGATCTTCGACTTGGTCAGCGCGCTCACCTGGTCTCCGGTAGCTTGCCGCTGCGCAACCGTTTCCTCGGCCACCCGTAGCACGGCCTGTGCCGTCATCACCTGATAAAACACCTGATCCACGGTCAACATGATGTCCAGCTCCGTTGCCCGCTCGCTCTCAAGCTGCGCCCGCGCATTCGACTTCGCGCTCAGCACCAGGTTGTGCGTCCGGCCGAAGTCTGTAATCAACTGGCGCACGGTCAAGCCGCCTGCTGCGCGATCGTAAATTGCCGGGTTGTCCAGCGCACCAGCCGTGATTCGGCTGTTGGCGTGCGCGCCCGCGGCCGTCAGGTCGCCTTGAACCGTTGGCAACTCAGCCGATTGCACTTCGCGCGTGACCTGCGCCTGCGCCAGCGCCAGCAGCCGCGCCACGCTGATATTAGGGTTGTTGCGGATTGCCATCTGTTCGGCCTCGGCAACGGTCAGCTTCGGCCCGGCGTCCGCGGCCTGTATGCTGCTCGATTGTCCCGCGGGAGTGGGAGTCCGGCCCATCGGCGCGACCTCGGCGAGCAGACGCGCTATCGGCGCCGGCGGCAATGACGCCTCCTGCGCTGCTGGAGCGCCTTCGAATACCACCGCCAGCAGCGCCGCGCACACCATACCCGCCAGCTTTGTGCTTTGCTGTTTACTCATTCACTATGCCTCCGCGACCGCGGTCGTCTTCTTGTCCCGTCCATGGATCACCAGGTACACGGCGGGGACCAGGAACATGGTCACAACGACGGAAAGCGCCAATCCGCCGATGATGGCCCGCGCCAGCGGCGCGTACTGTTCGCTGCCCGCCTCCAAGCCCAGCGCCATCGGGATCATGCCCAGCAGCGTGGCGAGCGAAGTCATCAGTATCGGGCGCAGGCGAACCTTGCACGACTCCACTACCGCTGCCTTCAACCCCATGCCATCCCGGTGAAGAATGCCCGCGAACTCCACGATCAGAATGCTGTTCGACACCACGATGCCGGCCATCATGATCACCCCCATCAACGACATGATGTTCAGCGAGCTGCCCGTCAGCAGCAGGATCAGCCCAACGCCCGCCAGCCCCGGAGGAATCGCCATCAGAATGATGAAGGGATCGACAAAAGAGGCGAACTGGGCCATCAGGATGAGGTAAACCAGCAGCACGGCAATGATCAGTCCGACTCCGAAGTCGTGGAATGCCTGGTTCATGCTGACCACGCCTCCACGCACCTCGAGCACGGTGTTTGGGTCGTGCCTGGTCTCCGCCAGCAGGCGGTCGATCTGTGCGCCTACGCCTTGTAGCGCCTCGGTCCTGGTGGCCACATAAATGTCGATCACCCGGCGAATCTGGTTGTGGTCCACCTCGGTAGGAGTGTTGATCTGTTGGATATCGGCCACCGCGCCCAGCGGCACGTAGCCCGCCGCGTGGTCTCCGCTGAGCATCTGCGCGGAGGCTGGAGCCGCCTGTCCGCCTTCCTGCATTGGGCCGTAGCCGGCAGGACGAACGCCGCGCAGCGGAATGCTCTTCACATCTTCCATCGACATGTTGTCGATCCATCGGTTCGCATATTGCACCGTAACCATATAGTTGTTGCCGCTCTTGGGATCGATCCAATAGCTGGGAGCCACCATGCCGTCCGAGGTGAGCGCCGTAATCACGTCGTCCACTACATCCTTGGCGGAAAGCCCGATCAGACTGGCGCGCTCGCGGTCGATATTCAGCTCCAGGCCGGGATAATCGATGCTCTGTGGGATATACACATTGCTTACGTTGTGCATCGTCTCAATCTTCGCCGCCAGTTGCGTGGCCAGAGCATAGGAGCTATCCATGTCCTGTGATTTGATCTGAATGTCTATGGGCGCCGGCAGCCCCTGATTGATGACGGAGTCCACCAACCCGCCCGCCTGGTAGTAAATAGAGAGTTCCGGCATCTCGCGCGACAGCTTTTCCTGGACGCGGCGCATGTACTCGTAACTGCCGGTGCTGTGCCCCTCCTTCAGGCTGGTCTGCACAAATGCCGTGTCCATCGAAGCGTTGGTGGTGTAAATCGCCGAAAGATCGGGATAGACGCCGATGTTGGAGACGATCATGCCCAGGTCCTTTGCGGGCACCACGCTGCGGATGATATCTTCCACCTTTGCAATGTAGTCGTTGCTCACTTCCAGCCGTGTGCCGCTGGGCATCCGTACGTCGAGAATGAACTGTCCCGGGTCGGTGCGGGGAAAATACGCGCGGCCGATGAAGGGGATTGTCACCAAAAGCAACAGCGCCACGCCGCCGAAGATCGCCGCCGCCGTGAAGCCGGGCCGCTCCATCGCCCGCATCGCAAGACCTTCGTACCAGTCCAACATCCCGTGAAACCGCTTGTTGAAACCTCTGTCGAAGCGGGCGAAGAATCCCAGCTTTGGCTCTTTGCTGTCTTCGCACTCGTCACGCCGATGAATGAACCTGGCGCAGTAGAGCGGCACCACTGTCATCGCAAAAAAGTACGACGCAAAAATCGATAGCACAACGCCCAGCGCCATCGGAGTGAAAATGTATTTGCTCACGCCGGTGAAAAACGTTACCGGGAAGAACACAATGGAGGTCGTGAACGTGGCGGCCAGCACGGCCATCGAAACTTCTGTTCCGCCTCTCTCCGCCGCCACCTCGGGCGATTCTCCCATCTCCATGTGGCGAAAGATGTTTTCGAGCACGATCACGCCGTTATCGATCAGCCGCGAGAAAACCAGCGCCAGCCCGCCCAGAATCATGGTGTTGATGGAGCCGCCCGTGTAATCGGTAATCAGCAGGCAGACCAACATCGAGAGCGGAACACCCAGCAGCACGGCAAAGGTGGCGCGCGGGCTTCCCAGAAAAACAAGGATCATCATCCCGGTCAGCACCAGTCCGATGAGCGCTTCCTTCGAAACATTCTCGATCGCCAGCTTCACGAAGACCGATTGGTCGAATACTACTGCTGTCTTCAGCGATTCCGGAATATCGACCAGATGCTTGATTGCGGCCTTCATTCCGTTGACGATCGTGATGGTGTTGCTGTTGCCGCCCTGCTTGAAAATGGGGATGTAAACCGAGCGCTGCCCGTCGATGCGCACGATGTTGTACTGCAACGCTCCTGAGTCGATCGCCTTGCCGATGTCGCCCACCAGCACTGACGAGTTGCCTACCGACTTCAACGGCATTTGGTTCATCGAATTCGCATCGGGAAACTGGCTGTTGGCGTAAATGTTGAAGTCCTTCGAGCCGATGCGTACGTCCCCGGCAGGCAAAATCAGGTTCGATTCGTTTACCGATTTCACCACGTCGTTCAGGCTCAGGTTGCGCGCCTCCATCTTCAGCGGGTCCACGTAAATCTGGATCTGCCGGTAAGTCCCTCCGTATGGCTGCGGCACCGACGCGCCTTGGACATTCGAGATCTGGTTGCGCACCTGGAATTGCGCCAGATCTTTCAGGCTGGTTTCGTTCAGCCCCTGGCCCTTCAGCGTTACCAGGCAAACCGGCTGTGTCGAGGCGTCCATGCCCAGAACCACCGGCGGCAGCGTTCCCGGAGGCAGTCGCCGCAAGTCCGCCATCGCCAGGTTGGCGATGTTGCTCAACGCCGCGTTGGGATCGGTTCCCGGCTTGAAGTAGATCTTGATCAGGCTAACGCCGGTCAGCGAACGCGATTCGCTGTGATCGATATTGGCGCCCAGAGTGAAAAACCTTTCAAACGTATTCGTAATGTCGGCTTCGATCTGTTCCGGCGGCATGCCGTTGTAAAACGTTGCCACCACCACCACCGGCATATCGATGTTGGGAAACAAATCGACCGGCATTTGTGCGATGTTGACCACTCCTACAAGAGACACCAGCAGGCAAAGCATGATGATGAAGAAGGGGAATCGGAGAGCAAATTTCGGCATTAGTGAGCGCCTCCATCGCCTGCTTCGGCCTTCATGTCGATCATGCCGCCGGTCTCCTGCAAGGTTTCCGATGCGGGTACGGAAGCCGGCAATGGGCTGACCTCTTCGTTCTCCTGGTACTTATCCTGTCCGCCCACCACTACCCGATCTCCCGCGACAAGCCCGTTCGTGATCTCCGCCAGCTTCGATCCCTCCAGGCCTACCGCGACGCTACGTATGTGAATGTGATTGCCGCCATCCAGCGCATAGACTGTCTGTTGTTTCCCGCTCAGGACCAGCGCCTCGATTGGGACGGTGACAACGTTCTTGACTTCTGCCAAGTGAAGCATCGTGTTTGCGTACATGCCGGGCGAGATGGACAAATCCTTGTTGTCCACATCCACTTCCGTCTCCATCGTCCGCGTCTCAAAGTTCACATCGCGCGTAAAACGCACAATCTTTCCCGTGAATGACCGGCCGATGGCATCGACGCGCACCGAAAGTTGATCGCCCTGGTGCACAAACTGCACATCGTCTTCCGGTACCGGCACGCGCAATCGCAGCAGCCCGCTCTGCGACAGCCGCACGATGGGCAAATCCTGATCGTTCGAGTTCGTTCCTCCCTGGATCAGCGCGCCCGTATCCGCGTAACGCCAGATCACCACGCCTGCCAGCGGTGAAATGACATTCGTATAGTTCTCCAGCGCCTGCACGCGTTCTTTGTCCGCGCGCGCCGCCTCGGCGTGCTGCTCTGCTGCGGCCATCGCGGACTTCGCGGCGTCCACCTGCGCCTGCGAGGAAAGAGCCTTGGCCTCCGCGTCGTCCAGTTCCTGTTGCGCAATCAATCCAGGCCGCGTAGCCGCGGCCGCCTTCAGCCGCTCCGACTCGGCTTGCAACGCGGAATGCAGCGCCTCCGCGCTGCCAACCTCGTGCTGAGAGCGCTCAATCTCCTGTTGGCCCTGCTGCAACTCGAATGCCGCCTGCCGCAACTGCGCTTTGAGCTCCGGCACTTCCAGCACCGCCAGCGTGTCGCCCTCGCGCACAATGTCGCCGATGTCCACGTTGATGCGCTTCATGTAACCGCTCACCTTGGGGTGTACGTCCACCACCTGGTAAGGCTGAAACTGTCCGGCCAGCGTCAGCACGTGCGAGATGTCGCCCCGCTGTGCCGTGGCCACTCGCGCCGACGGAATTTGCGGCACTGCTGCCGCGCTGCTGGAGTGGCACGCGGTTATGCCACACGCCGCGCACAGCAGCAGGGCCACGGTCAAACTCAGTAGTATTTGCTTGTGCATGCCGGTCATACCCCTGATCTACAAAGCGCTTATTCGTCATGGTGCAGGGAATCAAATCGAATGTAAGAAAGGGTCGTAGACGTCGCCTTCTTAGATGCCATCCGCTCGAACAGGGTTTTGTTGCGAGGCGCAAATCGCTGCTTCGAGCGCAAACACCCCACAGAGGGCCATTGAAAAGACTCCCTGTCGCACCAGCTTCGATAAGTAAGCTGTCTTATCGAGGCCGAAGAAAAAAGCCGGCCGCGAAAGTTCCTGCCTTTCCAGGGAAGCCGGAAAGGCCAGAGTGCTGGTTCGCAGTCAGGCCGCTACGCTATTCAGATGTGCTGGGAAGTTTGCTAAGAAACAGACGGCGGTGGTCGAAAAAACGTCTGTGGAGAAGAGAAAACTACCTCGGAAACTCGAATCGAGCGGCGCGCAACGGCGTATCGGGCCGATACATCAGCGCCCGCCAGCCATGCAGCCGTAAAGGCCGTCAGGAAGAGAAATGCGATCCCGGGATGAATCGGGTCAGGGGACGGCATGCCGTGCTGCACGACATTGGTTGCGTCGATCCGCAGAGCCTTGGCGGCCCTTACGTCGCTTCCCGGGCCTGATGCGGGCCCGTACCATGCCGTCTTTGCCTCCACCGCAAAAAGAAATGCCAGCAGGCATAAGCCACAGGCAAGAGTGGTGCGGCGAAGGTTCGGGGAAGAGGCAGGGAAGCGCAACATATTCGCAGTCTATCATCCGGGCATTGCGGCCGGTGGCGCCTGTAGAAGCCTGGCGCGCCACATGAGCTCACACTGATTGGGACGAATCTAGCTGCGAAAAGTCAGCAAAGAGTGTCAGCGCGGCCCCGCGGCCGGCTCGGCCACGGATAAGCCGATCGCGATCTGTGCCGGCGTCAGCAGCGTGTTATGCACCAGGCAATGATGAACCGACCGCATCAATCCCTCGGTCTGTTCCGTGGTGAGCGCAACCGGGCACGTCACGTGCACGTTGAAGTTGCCCAGCCTGGCCGGGGCCTTCAGCTTCTCCGCGCTCACAGACACTTCCACGCCGCCTTTGGCGAGCTTGCGCGACTCCAGATACTGCGCCGCATAAAATGCCGCGCAGGAACCGAGCGAAGCCAGCAGAAACTCCGGCGGCGTCATTCCTGCATCCGTTCCACCATTCTCCGGGGGTTGGTCGCAAACCACCGTATGCGTCCGCGCCACAATGGCGAACCTCACACCCTCAACCTGTTGAACTGTTACTTCCATATCGTTTCTCAATCGTCTATTGGATCAATGTCGCGAGAAAGTAGTCACGTTCGGCCGTCACACTTGTTATTATTCGCAGAACCTGCTCCAGAACGCAAAACCGCGAAGCGGCAAAACGCTAAACCGCGGAGCGGCGGTCAGACTGTGGTTGGAACGGTCTCGGAGTTTACCGCCATCACCAGCGCGCGGATCTCGGCGATCACCAGGTCGGGCTCGTCAAGATGAATCCAGTGCTCGCTCACCGGCGCAATCACCTGTTGTACGCGCTCGCCAATGCGGTCCAGGTGTTCCTCAGTCAGCGGAGTCGATTTTCCCGGCGTCAACACCGTCACCGGTATCCCCCGGATCGGCAACGCCGCGTGCATCTCCCGCACTGTGTCGGGAATCGACTCAAGGTGCTTCCGCATCCCCGCATAGAATCCCGGCCGCGACCAGTGCGCAGCTACCACCGGCCATACCTTTCGCGGCATCTTTCCCACTTCGTTCGTAATTCGCTTCAGTACGTGGCGCCCGCCCGATCCCGCCGCGCCGGCCAGTTGGCCTGAAAGTTTTCCCGAACGATGAAAAAACGACGTGACTGCCAGACGAGCCAATCCGCAACGCGCGATCGGGGACGCAAATCGAATCAGCTTTCTGCCCCGCTCGAGCTCCCCTTGTTTGGCCGGATCGAGCGGCGGCCATTCTTCGCAGCGCATTGGATCTACCAGCACCAGGCCGGCCACATCCTCAGGATAGGAGAGCGCATAGCGGCGCATCACCAGGCCACCAAAGGAGTGGCCCACCAGGATGTACGGCGGCTTGATTCCCCCGCGCTCCAGCATCTCGTGCAACTCCGCCGCGATGTTGCTCGGTGTCCGCGCCGTGCGGCAGGGACTGCTCCACCCCAGGCCGCCGCGATCGTACGATGCGGTTCCGGTGAACTGAGCAACCGATTCCTGAATGTGCCGCCAGTTCAAATTCGTCGCGCTGATGCCGGCTTCAAAGAGCACGGTCGGCTCGCCCGATCCTTCTTCGACCACGTACAGCTTCGTCTCCCGCCCCGGCAAATCGCCCCCGATCGTCACCCACCGTCCCGGGTTCGAATAAAGCCGGCGGTCCCGGTCGCTGCCGATCATCTGATAGAGAACTCCTGCCATGATGAGAACAACTATCGCCGCGACAATCGAGAGAGCAATGTACATAATCAATCCTGAAAATGCGTCAGTTGCGCAGCGCTGAAGTCCCTGAGCGTGAGGTTTGCCTTTGCGCTTCCGCGATCGACAATCAGCAGCGTCGAACCAGCCTGGCCGAGCGTCTTCTCTTCCACCTGGCTTGCCGACCACACACCGCCATTATGGCGCAAGCCGAAATATGTGAACTGCTTTACCGTCCCCGTTCCTCTCACAATCTTTTCGGCATATACCGGAAACCCTATGGTGTGATCGAGCCAAGTCTTTACTTCAGCATAGTGCGTCCGGTCGGCTGCGCCGGGGACACTTTTCATCGGATCACAATCGCGCGTGCCGTACTTCGTCTCCTCGAGCGCCGTCTGTCCCGGCCAGAAGTACTGTTCCTCCAGAAAATCCTCGTAGCTGAAGCCGGGCCCGAGCGGTCCATCGCTCCACTGCTCAAACGGCAGGGCGGCAGGCGCTTTGTCGCCGGGATGTGCAATCTGGATCGTGCTTTCGCCGCCAGGCCGCATCTCGAGAAGAATGTGGGCGACGGCGTGGGCGCTTGCCGTTGAGCCGGCTCCCGTCTTCCCGGCCGGCCCAACCTCAACCAGCACCCGCAACACCCCGGGAAACCAGCGCGCCTTGATGGTGATGGGAAAGCTGATCCGGTTGCCGTTCGCATCCACCCGCACGAGATGCCCCGTTACACGGTAGTCTGCGGTTTCGATTCGTTGCCGCGGAACGGCCAACAGGGTGTGCACATCCGCCGCCTGGACGCAAACGACCGGCAGCAGCATGGCCATCGCCGCCGCCCGCAGCCGCCTGCGCCACAGATTCTTCCATGCAAATCCCGCAGACGACAGTGAAGTAGCCATGGGATTCAGCTAAGCCCTCGCGCGCGTGGATTTGGAACAAGGCTCGAGGCTGCCGGCCGCAAAACGAGGGAAAACCCATTGCGGATCTTCAACGCTCCAGCCGGCCGATTCTTCATAACTCGGCGCTCGGGGGCTGGTTGAGTGTTCCTGGGGTGAAGGGAACCGCGGGTTTGAGCGGAGTTGTCATGGGCATCACGGGTTTGGCGGTAGTTTATCGGGCCACGCGCGTTGTGTCTACGCGCGACCTTAAAGCAGCGCGAGATTCGCGCCTCCGGTTTCTCTTCGCGCGGCCGGATTGAAAAGGGGGCCGGGAACAGCCGGGAATTGAGCCGAGCCTTGACCCGCGCGTGAGGGTTTCAGTTTCCCGCGGCCCGCAGATCCGCCCTGAAGTGCGGATGGGCAAAAAAGGACAGGGAACAACCCGCCAAAGACCTTGAAGTGCGAGCGGGACAAATTTCCCGCGACGGGCGCGGCTTGTTTTATGCCTCGGGGACTCCGGTCCGGCCGCCTTTGCAAGCGTCGGACCGGCTCAAAATCTGTCAGCGGCCGCGGCCGCGGCCACCTCCGCCCCCAGCACTGCCTTTGCGCGCCGTGTAGCAATCCCGGCAATACACCGGACGATCGCCTCTCGGCTCAAATGGCACTGTGGTCGGCTGACCGCAACCCGAACATATCACAGGAGTTCCCTGTGAAGGAGCCGCACGGTAGCCGGATCCCCCCTGATCGCTCTTCTTTGCCTGCCGGCAAGGTTTACAGCGCTTCGGGGTCGAGTAACCGCGTTCCTGAAAGAACGCCTGATCGGCAGCGGTGAAGGTAAAATCCTGTCCACAATCGCTGCATGTTAATTGCAAGTCTCCGGCCATAGGTCTCCCGTTCAGTTCTCCTTGATGGGGCAATTGTACAGCCCATTTTGCAATTTGCGTCAATGATTTCGTTTTGAATTGATAAACTTAGGCCGAAGCCGGGGCAATTTGGCCATCTAAGGCGCGTTTCCGATCCCCATCTATCGTTCCTTTCAAGTGTTACGCGCACCTTTCTTGCGCCCGTTCCTGGCCCGTTCCCCCTCTCAAACCGGAAAGATGAATGCAGTTTTCCGCGGCTTGATGGGAACGACTTGCCTGCATCCAAATCTGCCGGCAGAGCGTACTCAGCCAAATGAGCCTTGGGCAGGACTAACGGAAGAAATTGTGTTTTGGAGTATCCAAGAAGAAATGGTGCGCCCGGAGAGATTCGAACTCCCGACCTACTGATTCGTAGACCGATTTTAGGGGTACATGCATTCCGGGTTCCAACCTCGCATGGCATTGCACCATCTTACATAACCAATTGATCCATAACAGGTTGGCGAAGGGGTATGATTGCATGTGCAACCCTATGCAAGCACCCAGTTGGAAACGAAACTGACACCACAACTGACACCAGATTCGAGGGGATGACAAGGAAAATGGGTTTGGGTACCTTCGGCGCGCTGCATCTGGTTTATACAAGCTTTACTCCGGTAGGCCTACTGGAAATGGTCCTGCAGATGATCGCAAACGCGCGTGAAGAGGCATAAATCCGAAGATTCTCAGCCTGGTCGTCCAGTCAGTTTGCGACCTCTGGGCTGGAAACAGCGGTCCACAGCCCTGCGCGCAGCGAACCGCGTCATCCCTGGTAACGGAACTCGCTGATCGCCTCCCGGCGGAAAGTCAGTCCGAAGCCCGGCCGGTCTGGCACCACCGCCATTCCGTCGCCCACCTCGAACGGAAACTCGACCAGCGTATCGAGCCAGTCAAACGACTCAATCGCCACCAGGTTCGGAGAGGCCGCCGCCAGGTGCAAATCGTACTCACGGTAGAAGTGCGGGGCCAGCCGCAGCAAGTGCGCCTCAGACAGTGCAGCCGCCTGCCGCCAGCCCGTGACCCCGCCCACGCGCAGCAGGTCGGGCTGCAACACGCGAATGCACCGGCCCGCAATCAGCCGCCGGAACGGCTCCACGCCAAATTCGCGTTCGCCTGCGGCCAGCGGGATCTCGGTTGCCGCCGCCAGCCTGGCATAGCTCTCCAGATCGTTCTTCGCGAACGGCTCTTCCAGCCAGTCCAGCCGGCAATCCTCCAGCCGCCGCGCCATCCGCAATGCCCGCTCCAGTGTCAGGCCCTGGTTGGCGTCCACCATCAGTTTGCGGTCAGGGCCAATCGCCTTGCGGACGGCCCGCACCCGTTCAATATCCCTGTCCTCCTGCGGACTTCCGATCTTGATCTTCACCCCCGCAAATCCCCGCGCCACGTAGCGCGTCACTTCGTCGGCCAGTTGCTCATCGCTGTAGGAAACCCATCCACCGCTGCCATACACCGGAACTCCTGTGTGGTAGCGCCCGAAGAGCGCCGCAGCTGGAACCCCAAGCCGCCGGGCCAGTAGATCCCATAGCGCCGTATCGATGGCCGCCGTGCCCCACATCGCAAGCCCTTCGCAACCCATGTACTCGGTGGCCTTGAGGTTCTCCTCGAAGATCCGCCGGATCGCCGTTGCGTCCTTGCCTAGCACCTTGGGCCTCAGCTCGGCGTCCACCAGGTTCTTCATCAGTGCGGTGCCGTAGTCGAACGACAGCATGTACGACCAGCCCGACAACCCTTCCGAGCAGACCTCGACCACCACCAAGTCCAGAAATCGCAACTCATGCGTCGAGTCGGCAATCGGCGGGTCAATCGGAACGCGCAGCCATTCTGTTCTTATCTCTTCGATCTTCATCCCATCACCAGGACCTTCGTATCCCCGCCTCGCGTCAGGTCAATGTCCATGTTTGGGCCGTTGGTCTGCCACGAGCCCGCGGTAAAGTCTGGAATGCCGATCGAGTTCGACCGGTTCATCACCGACCACTCGCTCAACGGCACAATCGAGCTCCACGCCGCCGCATCGTAGACATCCTGCTCAAGCGGCAGCCCGTTGCGCAGGCAATCGATCAGCCGCCAATCCTCAAGCAGGTCCACGCCGCCATGCCCCGTCCCCACGACTTTTGAAAGCGCACCCATCCGCGTCGTGATCGCCGGCGTAAACTCCTTGGCCAGCGCGTCGAACTTCTCCTGCGACAGCCAGCCGCTCAGGTCGGTCGAGATGCGCGCCGGCAGCGGGTACTCCTGCGCCATCGCCTTCGTGCCGGTAATGGCATGGATGGTCGTGTGCGGTCCGCGCGGCGAGGTTCCGTCGTGCTGCACGGTAATGGTGCGCCCTTTTACCGTGCGAATGATCGTCGTGTTCATGTTGCCCCGATAGCTCTTGCCCGCAAACGGCGCGAAAAAGCTGTCCTTCGCCGCCAGATCCCGCGCCGTCGAGCCCATCATAAAGTCGTCACTCTCCATTGAAACCAGGTAGTCGAACCGGTCTCCGCGGTTGATATTCATGATCTGGGCCACGGCGCCCAGACCATGCGTTGGATAGATGTTCCCCCGCTTCGCGCCGTACAGCTTGAGCCACCACATATCCCAGTACATGGTCTTGGAGAAGTTGTTGCTCATCTTGCTTTGGTTGTAGGCGCACTCGCCGCACACAATATCCCCAAACAACCCCTGCCGCACCATATTCAGCGTGAGCACCTGAAACGCTCCAAAGGCATAGTTCTCCAGCATCATGCAGTGCCGCCGCGTGCGCTCCGCCGTATCCACCAGCTTCCAGCACTCCTCGATCGTTGCCGCTGCCGGAACCTCACTCGCCACGTGTTTGCCCTGCTCCATCGCGTATACGGCCATCGTTGCGTGCATCGGGTAGGGCGTGGTGATCACCACAAGGTCAAGGTTCTCCTGGTGGCAAAGCTCCCGCCATGCTTCAGGGCTGCCGCTGTAGACGCGTGGATTGTGTTGCGTGCCGTCGAGCCGCTTTCTGGCTGCGACAGCCCGTTCCGGCTCCACATCGCAAAGTGCGGTTATCTCCACCCCCTCGATGTACCGGAACGTGTCAAGATGCGATGGCCCTCGATTGCCCAGTCCGATGATCCCCATCCTCACCTTGTCAAGAGGCGGCGCGGCAAAGCCCGACATGTTGAAGCGCTGCTTCCGCGCCGTCTCCTCATCCAGGCTGTTGGCCAACCCCCGCAGCACAGGACTCACCGCCATGCCCAGCCCTGTCAATCCCGACCACCGGAACCAATCCCTGCGATTGATCTTCATCTGTTGTCTTCCTCCCGGGAAGCGCCTCCGCCGCACGCTCCGTCGTATCTGCCTCAAGCCCTAACGTCGTTATGGGCCTGACTAAGTAGGGCAAGGTACGCAAATCTGTCAGGAATTGGCGCAGCGCTTGCTCCAGGCCACCGGAATCTCCTGGGTGAAGAAGCGATTTACAGGTAATTGTCTTGTTCGGCGCCGGCCCGATGGCATTCTATCGCTCCTGTGGCAGGTTGCGAAGCCAAAAAAACGATTGCCCTGAATAAGCCAGCGCTTGCGGAAGAAAAGCCGGGCGATTTTCACGTAGTGCCTGTATCACCGCTAGCCAAGATCGGAAACGCCTCGCGCAGATGCGCAAGAACGGCGAGGTGCTGAAGCGAGGTGTTTTCTATTCGAAGGTAAGAAGGAAGCCGCTGGCGCGGCGGACGCGGTGATCTGGCTTAGACCTATGGGATTTGAATAGACCTTGGCGCTGGAATCGAGTTGATCCTGTTGACGAGCGACGCTGCGCAGTTGATCGATGGAGTGCTTCCGCACATGCTCTTGGCTTGGGGTGGGGAATGACCCGTCGTACAGCTCAGCAACCACGTTTGAAACCTTCCCCTGGCCACCGGGCCATGAGCCGAAAGACTCCCCGCTGGTGGAGGCCATCGCAGAGGCCACCCGCGAACTGGTAGAGAAGCGGGACGCATGGCTCAATCCGCCAAACGCCAGCGCCGAGGAATTGAAGCGCCGCACTCTCACGAATTTCTACAACGCCCGCCCTAGCTGGCTGGTGGAGGCGCATCGAAAGCTAGACGCAGCGGTGTTTGCGGCCTATGGCTGGCCGGATACGTTGACGGATGCGGAAATCCTGGAGCGCTTGCTGGCTTTGAATTATGAGCGCGCCGCCGTTTGGCAGGAATGGGCTGTGGCGGGTCTACAGGGGCACTCACCGCCGCTGGGGAGTTACGGGCGGGGAGTGGGATGGGACATGAGAACGAAGACCGCCAGCCCGGCAACAGTTCGCCAGCCCAAGCGGTTGGGCTTCGTCACAGGGCGTTTCGCGTCTGAAGGTCCCTACTCGGTAATTACTTCGTTAAATCAATTCAAGCCGAACAAAATAAATAAGATACTATCGAAGTCTCCTAATAACTCTTTGGTAAACAAGTAACCAGTTCTGAATTACTATGAGCAGAAAATATCAATGCCGGGGTCTAGCACTCTCGTCTAGCAACCGGATAATGAGGACATCTAGGACGATCACGGGGTGATTTCCTAGTGCTCCGTTTTCAGTGTGTCTCGCCAGAGATGCATTGGCTGCGACTCTACTGTTAACCGATTCATTCGTTCTGGGCACTATTTAGGAAGATGGGAGTGCTCTGGCCGCAAGGGAGCAACCCTATGCCCAGTGCGAATGCCATGGCCTGAACCGAGCGTGCCATCCCTCACCAGGGAGCGGACTTCTCTTTACGAATGCAGATGAAGGTGGCTCCCGTGTCGGACGAAACAATTGGAGCAGATACTCATATCACACCGACCGGGCTGAAGGTCCAGAAGACGCCAACCGATCTGGAATTCTATAAAGGGCTGCTGGATCACATGAGCGATGGCGTGTACGTCGTGGATCGGGATCAGCGATTTTTGTACTGCAATGAAGCTGCTTTTCGACTGACCGGGTACAAAGCTAAAGAGATCATAGGCCAATCCTGCCAAGACCAAGGCGATTGTCCTATTGGCCTTATAGGACCCCGATTGTGCCAGGAGAGCTGTCTCTTATCAGAGTGCATGGAGGACGGTGGCAGCCGCGAGGCTAAGTCCTTCTTGCGCAATAAGGAGGGGCGGCGAGTTCCGGTGGCAATCAATGTACAGGCTATTAGAGCCACCGACGGCTCGATTGTAGGAGCGGTCGCAGTATTTAAAGACGATTCGGACCAGAATGAGTCTCGACGAAAGTTCGACGCGATGGAGCGACTGGCCTTTCTCGACTCACTCACCGAGTTGCCTAACCGCCGTTTCCTTGAGAATTCTCTGCATTCGGCGATACGCGAATATCAGGTCGCTAAGGCTCCCTTTGGAGTGCTGATGTTTGATCTGGACAGACTCAAGGCCATCAACGACTCATTTGGTCACGCCAGTGGGGATAATGCATTGAAGGAACTGGCGAAAACTTTAGCCGGGACGCTGCGTCCCACTGACACCGTTGGGCGGTGGAGCGGCGACGAGTTCCTCGCCATCGTCCGTAACGTGAACAACGAGATTCTCAAAGTGCTTGCGGAACGATGTGTTGCCATTGTGACGCGAATTCCATGTTCCGGTAGTGACAGCCAGTTCAAATCTCTGTCGATCTCGGTTGGCGGTACATTGGCCCGCCCCGGCGATACCGTCAAAGGTCTGATTAAACGGGCAGATGGGCTGATGTACGAAAGCAAGACCAGCGGCCGGGATCGCGCAACAACAAAATAGCCCGAGGACTCGCATGCTTTCGACAGAGTTGACGAGTTGGCGAAGGTGCATTCTAGCTGACGCCCATCTGGCTGGCAGCAGAAAGGCTCCAATCTCCGCAGCATGCTTCCAAACACCCGTGATTGCTACTGCACCACATCTGTGGACGGCTCAGCCGACGGCGCGAAAAACGCCGTCAGTATCTCGCCTTGAGCGTCCGAGCGGAAACGGTCATCGATGCACCTTTCAGGGACGGTGCCGTCGCAGTCAGTTTCATCTCGCCCGCGCGCCCGGTTGATTGCACCAGCGCAAGAGCGCGGCCCGCGAAGGCCCTGCGCCGGTTTCCCTGATAGCTCTCGTGGCTTTCAGCCTGTCCGTTGTCCAGGCCGAGAATGCGGCCGGCCCCGCTGATCTCAAAGACCACCTCGTCGTCGGCGGTTGGCACCACACGCCCTTGCTGGTCGACAATCTCGACCGTCACATGGCAAAGGTCGTCCCAACTGGTGTTGATCCGCGCACGGTCCGCGGTGAGGCGCACTGCCGCCGGGTTGCCCGTGGTGACTTGCTCCACAGTTAGAACCACCTGCCCGTCCCTGGTGCCGACGGCTTTGAGCGTGCCGGGCTGGTAGGGCACGTACCACGCGAGATGAAGGTCACCCGTGGTCTGCAGCACGCGAGCCCGGGCGGGAAAATGAGGCCACTGTTGCTCCATGCCCGCCTCGGGAAACATGTAGCCCTGCTCGCCGAGGCTCGTGCCATTCAGAAAGAGTTCAACGGTGTCGCAGTTTGTGAAACAGATGACGGAAATGATCTGGCCTTCGCTGCCGGCCCAGTTCCAGTGCGGCGACAGGTGCAGCACGGGCGCCTTCGTCCAGACGCTCTGGTAGAAGTAATAGCCGTCCTTGGGAAAGCCGCATGTGTCGATCACTCCGGAGCGCGAAGACTTGGACGGCCATTTTGCTTCCCCGATGTAGTCGACGCCGGTCCACATAAAGTCGCCGCTTACGTAGTCGTAGACCTGGGTGAACCGCTGCAACTGCTCGACCGCGATTTGCTCGTTGGACGCGGGCATGCCTCTGTACATGGACGAGCCTGGGCCAGGGTAGAAACTGGGCATCGCACCGTTCTCAGTGCCGATGAAGCGCCGCTTCTGAAAGTTGTGGCGGTCGGTGCTGTAATACTTTTCGCGCCGGTCGCGCCAGCGGCCCACGTAGTTATAGCCCACGACGTCGAGTTCGGCGAGAAACTGCGGCAGAGCGCTGTGGGGCTCGGCAGCGATCTGGTCACACGCCACAGTGACCAGCCGCGTTGGATCCTCAGAGTGCAAAATGCCCATGAGGCCGCGCAGGGTTTCTATGCCTCGCGGCACATCCTGATCGGGCACTTCGTTGCCCGCACTCCAAATGACGATGGAAGGATGATTGCGGTCGCGGGCGATCATGTCCTTCAGATCGCGGGCCGACCACTCGTCAAAGTAGAGGTGGTAGCCGTACTCGGGCGCTTTGCGTTCGCGCCACTCGTCGAAGGCTTCCGCCATGACCAGAAAGCCCATCGAGTCGCAAAGGTCGAGGAACTCTGGCGCGTGCGGATTGTGGCTGGCACGGATGGCATTGCAGCCCATCTCTTTGAGGAGAGCAAAGCGCCGCTCCCAGATCCGCTTGGGCACCGCGACCCCTACCGAGCCTCCATCGTCATGCAGGCAAACTCCATTGAGCTTGACCCGATCGCCATTAAGTAGAAATCCCTTGTCCGCATCAAATGCGATGGACCGGATGCCGAAAGGAGTCGTAACCGCATCGACCTCTTCACCGTTTTGATGCAGCACCTGGCGCGCGAAATAGAGTTGCGGCGTAGTTGGGGACCAAAGCCGAGGCTGCGCTACCGCGATGCGCTGTACGAAGAGGTGCTCCTGGCCGGCGGGGACACTCGCCTCTGCCTCTGCAGACTGCACGGAAACGCCATCCTGATCGACCACGGTGGTGGTCAATTTGCAGGCCGCAGTCCGGGCAAGCTGATTCCCCACCCGCGTGGAAACCGCGACCGTGGCGCTATCCGGCGTAATTCGCGGCGTGGCGATGCCTATGCCCCATTGCTCGAAATAGACCGGCCCTGTGTTGATGAGCCAGGTATGGCGGTAAATGCCGGAGCCCGAGTACCAGCGCAGATTGGGCTGATGGGAGTTATCCACGCGGACGGCCACCACATTCGGCTCGTCGCCAAATTTGAGATGCGGACTGAGATCGTAAAAAAACGCGATGAATCCGTAGGGACGCGAGCCCAGGTGCCGGCCGTTGATCCAAACATCGCTGCACTGGTATACACCGTCGAATTGAAGCAGGATGCGACGCCCTGCGTAACTCCGAGGAAGTTGGAAGGACTTGCGATACCATCCGATACCGGCCGGCAGATAGCCTCCCTCGCTGCCCGATGGTTCGCTTTCGCTGAAGGGCCCGGCGATGCTCCAGTCGTGCGGAAGGTCCACCGGTGCCCAGTTCCCACCGGTGTCGAGCCCTGACTCGCCATTGAGGACATCTCCCTTTGAAAAGCTCCACCCATCGTCAAAGCTCGACCGGCGCTCGAATGATGGATTCACATCCCCAGGCGCTTCCCTGGCAAAAGCATTGTCCAGGCCAATCAACGATCCAGTTCCAACCAGGGCCGCATCGCCCAGGAACGCTCTTCGCGTCAAATCGCTACTCATGGTGCGGTTCTCCTTTGGGAATTCGAATTTGCCGATTCACGGGCTTCAGTAGGTGGCGACCGCAACCCGGAGCACCTCAGGTTCCGATCCAAAGCTGAGCCCCCAGTCCGTCTGATCGCCGTTCAGGATGCGCTGGAATTTGAATGCGCCATTTTCATAGGCGCCTTCTTCCACCCGAAGGAACTGCCGATGCTCCCATGTGCCGTCGATGCGCGCCGAAGGCGTCTGTCCGTCGCCAATGACGGCAGACTGGGCGTTCCGCTGCTGCTCAGTGCCGGCCGGGCGGAAGTCGATGCGGCAATCAATTCCGGTGACCAGGAACTGGTTGTCGCTGAGTTGGGCCACGAGGGCGCGTCCGGTGGGCTCGGGATTGCCCCCGGCCTGACCACCCCGGCGGCCAACTCCATAGGAGACCACTACGTCCCAGGCGCCGAAATGAAAGGTCTGAATGGGCTCGCCCTCCACTTCCGCCGCGGCTTGAAGTTTGCCCTCGAAGTTGAGGCGGGCAACATCGCGCATCATGGGGCCGATCAGCCGGTAGTTCTGCGCCGTCGGGTCAAGGAATGCGCTCTTCGAATCGGGCTCGCCGGGTTGGACAAAATGAGGCTGCGTGTAGTCCAGACCGAACGGCGAATAGCCGATCGCCTGAAGGCCGATCGCCGTGAAGAGAAAGCGCGCGGCGCGGCGCGTACCGGCGGTTTCTGGAATGAACAGGGGGTTGTCGGGCCGATGATAAAGCTCCAGCACTTTCATATACGTTGGCGTGTCGAGCAAATAAATATCGGGGGCAAGGATGTCGATCGCAGGCGCCTCCGCCTTCCAGATGGGCAGTACGTTATCGGTTGGTCCGCCGCTCTCGTAGGCGCCGGGTTTCTCCGGTTTCAGCGGATCGCGCAACGCGGCGTTGACATAGAGCGGCAGCTGGTATGCAGATTTGCCCGCTGCCGCAACCTGCCCCACGTATCGCGCAATCGCCCACGCATGGAAGTAGACGTCGGCCTCTGGTCCAAAGACACCCTCCCAGGCTGCCGAGCCGGTGCCAGGCGCCTTGTTCATGGCCCTCAACACCTCGGCAGGAACGGGCGATGCGAAGAGCCTGTTCGCTTCAGGAGAGTAATCGCGGAGGGTGTCCCACGTGCCGGTTTCGTTCTCCACCTGTACCATCAGTACCGTGCGCTCGGTGTCAACAGCTTTCAGGTGCCGCATGAGCGCGGTGAATGCATCGATGTCCGCGTCGAGAGATGCCTTGGCAAAGGGTGAAGGGGAGTCGACCAGCTCACCATTCCTGTTCATTACGTGTGCGTAGCGCTGGGGATCGAGCTTCATCCATTCGGGCATGTAGTGCTGGCTGCCGTTCTTCCAGGTGCCGAACCAAAGCAGGACGAGATGCACATGGTGTTCGCGGGCCTGAGCGAGGATGGTGTCGACCTCCGAGTAGTCGAACTGCCCCAGCTTCGGCTCGAATTGCTCCCAGTAAATCGGCGTCTCGAGCGTATTGGCGTGCAGGTATTCAACAGCGGGCCATATTTCCGCCAGCGCGGCGGGCCAGTCGCTGGAGTTATTTGACTGCGCACCCAGGATCAGATAGGGCGCGCCGTCGACCATGAGTGCGTAGCGGCCGTTCCTCTCAACGATTCGTGGTGCGGGGTGCTCCTTCACCTGCGCTGCGGCTCCGACACTCAATGCCGCCACAATCGCTGCAATAATAAACGTCTTGATTGTCATTCGATCCTTATGCCACGTTCCGATGTGCCTTTGCAATCGGCCGTTGGAATTCGAGCGAAATCCGGGGTTCCATCGAAAAACTTCAGCCTTGCTCCAGTGCTCATACACAATGTACTCTTTGTGGTCGCCGACGAGAATGTTCACTGCCGCATTCAACGGCGATTCAAAACTGCAGCGGACTCTCAGTGCGGTTTGCAAATGCCTTGGGAATCAGGAACTCAGCGGAGGTCTCTCCAAAGGCATCAACACTACACTACCCCGGGGTCAAATTCTTAGTGTGTGTCCGGCTTGCCGGTTATAGAGCCGAAGCCACCAAAACAGGACCGGATTCCGGCCGTCTTCTGCCCGTCTTTGCCCATTTGCGCTATCCTGATCCGTACTCGCTCGCCGGTCCTCATCCGGCGTGGAGCCTGCCCATGGGCGAGTTTGTCCTCCATATCAACGGCTCTCATCTCAGCGTGACCGCCGCGCCTGAAGAATCCTTGCTCTCCGTCCTCCGCGACCATCTCAAGCTCACCGGCACTCATTACGGCTGCGGCGAGGGCCAGTGCGGCGCCTGCACCGTCCTGCTCGACGGTGTGGCTGCGCGTTCTTGCCTCATGCCGGTCGGCGACGTCGGCGGCGCCCACATCGTCACCATCGAGGGCCTTGAGCAGAACGGTCGTCTCACCCCCGTCCAGCAGGCCTTTCTTGACGAGGGCGCCTTGCAGTGCGGCTATTGCACCTCTGGCATGATTCTCAGCGCCGTCTCACTCCTCCGCCAAACGCCTCATCCCACCGACCAACAGATTGTCGCCTCGATGAATGGCAACGTCTGCCGCTGCGGAACCTATCCCCGCATCCTCGCCGCCATCCGCCGCGCCGCCCACGGAGTCTCCCAATGAGCAGCGGCGCCGATCCCGAGCTTGAGCCCTTCCAGGAGGAGCGCTGGCGCCTGCTTGCCCTGCCCCTCGACCGCCGCGACTTTCTTCGCTTCTTCGGCGGCGGCCTGCTCGTCTGCCTCGCTCACCCGCCTGCCGTCGCGCAGGAGTCCGGCCGCTCCTTCGGAGGCCATTTGCTGCCACGCGACATCGCCGCCTGGCTCCATATCGATGCCGCCAGTCAGGTACGCGTCTTCACCGGCAAGGTCGAAGTCGGCCAGAACATCCGCACTTCCCTCGCCCAGCTCGTCGCCGAGGAGCTGCGTGTTCCCATTGGCTGCATCACCATGGTCATGGGCGACACGGCCCTCACTCCATATGACATGGGCACCTTCGGCAGCCGCAGCACTCCTACCATGGGCCCGCAGCTCCGCACCATGGCTGCCGCCGCCCGCCAGGCGCTCATTGAAGCCGCTGCCGCCCGCTGGCAGCTCAATGCCGCTTCGCTCACCGCCGATGCCGGCAAGGTCACTGACCCGCGCACCGCCCGATCCTTCACCTACGGCGAGCTCACTGGCGGCCAGGATCTGGTCCACGTCGTTTCCGATTCGGAAACTCTCACCCCGGCCGCCGACTGGAAGATCGCCGGAACCTCCATCCCCAAGACCGATGGCCGCGACTTCGTTACCGGACGCCATCAATATCCCTCTGACATCGTCCGTCCAAACATGCTCTTCGGCGCGGTCCTGCGCCCCACCGGCTACAACGCAACGCTTATCTCCCTCGACTCCAGTGCAGCGGAAAAACTCTCCGGCGTCCGGCTCGTCCGCGACGGCGGTTTCGTCGGCGTCGTCGCGCCCGATGCCTTCACCGCCCAGCGCGCCGTCTCCGATCTTCGCGCCCAGTGGAACGTTCCCGCGCAGCCCTCCAACCGCGAGCTTTTCCAGCTCCTCAAGGACAGCTCCGATCCCGGCGACGGCCCGCAGTCCGCCTCTGGTTCCGTCGAGCAGGAACTGGCCACCGCTCCTATCCGTGTCGACCAGCAATACACCGTCCAGTACATCGCCCACGCGCCGCTTGAGCCCCGCGCCGCCGTCGCGGAGTGGAACGGCTCCAGCCTCACCGTCTGGACCGGAACCCAGCGCCCCTTCGGCGTCCGCGACGAGCTCGCCCAGGCCTTTCATCTCGCCGCCGATCAGGTCCACGTCCTCCAGCCCGACATGGGCAGCGGCTACGGCGGCAAGCACACAGGCGAAGCCGCCATCGAGGCAGCGCGCCTCGCCCGTGCCGCCGGCAAGCCCGTGAAGCTCGTCTGGACCCGCGGCGAAGAGTTCACCTGGGCCTACTTCCGTCCCGCCGGCGTCATTGAGATTCGCGCCGCCGCGCAGTCTGACGGCACGCTCGTCGCCTGGGAGCACCACAACTACAACTCCGGCTCGGCCGCCATTGCCACGCCCTACGTCATTCCCGCCCAGCTCGTCCACTACCACCCCGCGCGCTCGCCGCTGCGCCAAGGTTCTTACCGCTCGCTCGCCGCGGCGGCCAACGTCTTCGCCCGCGAGTCTCACATGGACGCGCTGGCTCACGCCGCCAGCCTCAATCCCCTCGACTTCCGCCTCAAAAATCTCGCAGATCCCCGTCTTCGCGCCGTCTTTCAGGCCGCGGGCGAGGCCTTCGGCTGGGGCCGCGAGAATTCCACGCCCGCGCGCGGCTTTGGCATCGCCGGCGGCACAGACAAGGGCGGCTACACCGCCGCCTGCGCCGAGGTCGCCATCGATCCCGCTGCTCACAGTGTCCGCATCGTTCGCGTTGTCCAGGCCTGGGAGTCCGGCGCCATCGTCAACCCTGACGGCCTCCGCAACCAGATCGTCGGCGCCATTGTTCAGGCCATCGGCGGTGCGCTCTTTGAGCAGATCCTGTTCGCCGATGGCCGCGTCCTCAATCCCCGCTTCGCTCAGTACCGCGTACCTCGCTTCAGCGACGTCCCGCAAATCGAGGTAGTGCTTATTGATCGCAAGGATCTGCCCTCGGCCGGAGCCGGCGAAACCGGGATCGTCGCTCTTGCGCCCGCCGTTGCCAACGCTCTCTTCGCCGCTACCGGGGTCCGCATTCCCGTATTGCCGATGGCGCCGCGCGCGCCCGCCCCCGGCGCGCCCGCGCCGCCGCTCCGCAGTTAACTCATCTCAGAATCCCGCTCACCTGCCGCCGAATGGTCAGCAACGGGCACTCCGCATCCCCGATAGTCCGGAACGCCCCGAGGTCCGCATCTCCATGCTCAGCCACGACGTCTTGCGGATGCCCAGCAGAATCTGACGGCGACGTTCAAAGCGGTTTGTCGCCAATGCATGCTGTGGCTCGCCAAAATACCGATCTGCCGTCGAATGAAGTAGATGAATGGATTGTCCGATTTGGTCAGTCTCCGTGTAAAACTGGTCTTATGCTGCGCCTGCTAAGGCTTTTGCCTGTTTTGGCTACCCGATTCTTCCGCTCTCGCCGCGACCTTCTGTTGGAAAACCTGGCTCTTCGGCAACAGCTCGCCGTTTTGAAGCGGGGGCATCGGCAGCCGCGGTTTGGTCTTTCTGAAAAATTGTTCTGGGTGATCCTGCGGCGGCTCTGGTTTGGATGGAGGCAGACGTTAATTCTTGTCCAACCGGAGACCGTCGTTCGCTGGCATCGGGCAGGATTCAAGTCGTACTGGACCTGGCTCTCGCGGCATAGAACTCGTGCGGGCAGGAAGTGCGTCAGCATCGAACTGCGAGAACTCATCTTCCGCATGGTAGCCGAGAACTCAACGTGGGGTGCTCCACGCATTCACGGTGAGCTGAGGACGCTTGGTTTCGATGTTTCGGAACGAACCGTCTTGCGCTGGATGCGAAAGGCTCCTCGAAATCCAGAGCCGGCAAAGCGCTGGGCGACCTTTCTGAGCAATCATCGTGAGGCCAAGGCCGCAATGGATTTCTTCACCGTACCGACGCTCGCCTTCGGCGTGCTGTACTGCTTCTTTGTCATTGCGCACGACCGGCGCCGTATCCTTCACTTCAATGTAACCAAACACCCGGCCAGCGCCTGGATCATTCAGCAATTGCGCGAGGCATTCCCCTATGACTCGGCGCCCGGCTATCTGATCTTTGATCGCGGCACAAACTTCAATGAAGAAGCAATCGACACATTGAAGAGTTTCGGTATCCAGCCCAAACGAACCAGTTTCCGAAGCCCATGGCAGAACGGTGTTGCCGAGCGCTGGATCGGCAATTGCCGCCGAGATATGCTCGACCATGCGATCGTAGTCAACGAACGGCATCTGAAACGCCTCATGAATGAGTACCTCCGTTACTACCACGAGGACCGAACGCATCTTGTGCCGGCAAAGGAAACGCCAGCGGGCCGTGAAGCTGCCAGGACCTCCGATACACACCGTGGAATCGTATCGACTCCAAGGTTTGCCGGTCTGCATCATCGTTACGATCTGGCCGCCTGAGGTCCGCTTCGAACAGATCGCCTCAGAGTCGAAGATGAACTGCGGTGAGAGGTGTGGCCGCCAATCTTTCGCCGCCCCCTTGGCGGTGTCTTCATGATTCACCGAGGTCTCCGAAGCACCCGTCTCCTCAGTCGGAAATCCATGCCGGGCTGATCCGAATTCAAAACTCGCGTCCTGGCTGCGCCAGATGGAATTTTGGCGAGGCACAGGCACAATTTGCGCACCTGAATTAAACACTTATTCTGGAAAAGCCGGCTTATGCGTAACGCTCCCACGCCTTGGCCGAAGCGGGATCGAGCGCACCGGACATGATGAGTCGAATGTTGTTGTCGCCGGTTCTCACCTCGCGGCCGCGAATACCGCCCGCACGATTCATTTCCGCCTCGGCATCATTGTAGACGCGCACAAAACGCGAGTTGTTGTCAGGGTCGTGCGCCGCTGCACTGTTTCCGCCCAGTGGCAGCAGAATGTGCTTGTTGGCATGGTAGTCGATCGCCAGCGGATCGTGTCCTGCTAGCAGAATGTTCTGGCGGCTCGTAATGCTCGGCGGATATCCAATGCATCCGCTCACGTGTTGGCCATCCGCCGTCATCGAACCATAGCTCACCCAGATGCAGTCCAAAATGTTCAGATCGGGCGAGCGCACCTCCGTCCACATCCTGGCGCACTGCGCGCCGAGATCTTCATAGTGACGCTTAGCCGAGGTGCCATCCGACATGGAGAGAGTCCCGTAGACTATCTTCAGAGCCCCCGTCATTCCTATATCGCCACTGTGGTCCTTGAGGATGGCGCAGTGGATCAGCTTAAGGTTCTGCGCGTAGCCCGAGCCGGTCCAGCGGCCCTCCCTGAGCTCGATGCGGTTGTCCCGTGCCGTGGTGAAGCATGGATAGGAGATGCACGCGCTGCCCGGCTCCCCGATGCGCCGGTATCCATTGGTCGTATGATCCTTCGCTCCGATCCAAGTATTTGCGTGCGGATCCATCAGAAAGGCGCTTACGGGTTTGCCGGCGAAGACGGTGTTGACGAGATAATCGATCGTCGTCACCTCTTGCCGCTCGGCATTGACCATCACTTTGCCTTCCAGTTCAGGGAACGGCTTGTACTCTCCCTTGTCGCCGTCGCCGTGAATTCCGTCGAACGAAGCTGGCCGGCGCTGCCCGTTTTCAAAAATAACTACTTCGCCCCTGAAACCGTCCGGGTGATTCAAAATGCGATGGATGAGGCCACGCAGCATGTCGGTGTTCGTTCCGCCCCGGCATCTCCATTGTGCGTTCACCTTCAGGATCACAACGTCGTCAGCCGCGATCAGGCCAGAGACGCCACATAAATCATCTTGCCGCTCTGACTTGTAGAATTTCGTGCCATTCACCGAGACAAGATGAAGCAAAGCGTCAACGCCAACATGTCGCAAATTCCCGTCGTGAACTGGACAGCCGTTCACGCGGAAAACCTGCGACCTGGCGCCGGCAGTCTCTGCTTGAGAATCGTCCACGGCCAGAGTACCAAGCAGCGGGAGCGCTACAGTACCGGTGATGGTGTTGCGAATAAAGTTGCGCCGTGAAGTTCTTCCGGGTTCCGGCATCGAAGTCTCCTTTTTCTCGGAGCCAAACCAAGCTCAGTTTAGACTTTATGACACAGCGCTCGTTAGGCTTGTAATGGCGATCACAATGGCGGCCTTATGGGTGGCCGAAGGCTAAAGGAGTCATTACCATGAAGCGTGCTGCACTTTACATGCGAGTCTCCACCGTGGACCAGCACCCGGAGAACCAACTCAACGAACTCCGGCACTTCGCTGGTCAACGCGGATTCCAAATCGTTGAAGAGTACACAGATCATGGCATCAGCGGCACAAAAGCGCGGAGACCCGCCCTCGACAAGATGCTCAAAGACGCCCAAAGGCACAGCTTTGATGTCGTCGTCGTTTGGGCCTGTGACCGCCTGGCCCGAAGCACCAAGCACTTCTTGCAGGTTCTCGACGAGTTGAATGAACTCGGAATCCAGTTCCTGTCTCAGCGGGAAGCTATCGACACAGATGGCTGGCAAGGTGCCGATGTTCAAGGCGAAGGCCGAGGAGACGAGTACTCCGGCCTTGACGGTCAGCGACTTGATCGACACAGCTATCACGTCCACCAATAGCCATCGCAGTGCCTACGACCTTCATCGGAAGTTCGAGCACATCCGCACCGGTGTGGATACAGTGGAAGGGATTGGCCAGTTGACCGCCTCCGAGGTCACGAAGTCCGACCTTCTGGAGTGGCTCGACTCAATGACGGAGGAGCGTGATTGGTCCAACGCCTCCCGCAACCGGTATCAGGCTGCGTTGAGCCTGATCTTCCGCATCGCGGTCGATGACAAGAAACTCCCGTACAATCCAGCCTCTGGCATCGAGCACCTTCAGGAAGACAACTCACGCTGCCGCTCCCTCACCCTGGAAGAGGAGGAGGCTCTTTTCAAGCAACTCACTGAGCGGTTCCCGACTTACACCCCGATCGCAGTGTTGGCGATGCACACTGGCCCGAGAGCCAGCGAACTGTTACGCATTCGGGTGGGCGGCTACAGCGGTGAGTCAGGGAAGTTGATGATCCGCCAGACGAAGATAAGAAGGTCCGCCGCAGTCCGCCACGTGCCGATAACCCCGATGGCAGTCGCCGCGTACACTTTCCTCGCAGCGGGGAAGAAGATCGGCGATCCCCTCCGTACCCAGCCAGATCGGAAGACGGCGGTCAAGGTGACGAAGTACTGGTTCGATCCGTGCGTGGATGCCGCAAAGATTAACGACTTCCGCTTCCACGATCTCCGCCACACCGCCGCCTCCAGGTGGGTGATGAATGGCTTACCCCTGGCAGTGGTCTCCAACTACTTGGGCCACTCAAACATCCAGATGACTATGCGGTACAGCCACCTGTCACCAGAGAATGACGAGCGGGCCATCGCCGCAATGATGTCTATTTATCAGAAGATGGGCGAATGACCCATGCATCGTGTTGCACACCATCGCATGGAAGCACAACTGACACCACAACTGACACTGGCACTAGCGAGGAAAGATTTCCACAATCCAGTTTCTGTTTGAATCTCTTGAAAGGTTTGATTTAATTGGAGTTAAATGGTGCGCCCGGAGAGATTCGAACTCCCGACCTACTGATTCGTAGTCAGTCGCTCTATCCAGCTGAGCTACGGGCGCACACTTGTGGTTCCTGGCAGAACCTTACACAGATTATCAGGGTTCAAGCGCCGGCGCAACGCAGGTTACGAGACTGCGGGAGTGATTGCGGGTTGGGGCGCGGGCGGAGCAATCAGAGGCAATTCCTCGGCAATTTCAAGGCCGGCGAGAGCAATGAGCCTGGTTACCGCCGCGGTGTTGAGGCGCGTGGCGTCAAACTCGACGCGGAGGGTGCGCGCTACACGATCGAGAGTGAGGCGGCGGATGCCGTAGACGTCGCGGGCATGCGCCAGCGCGAGGGCTGCCTGCTCCGTAGGCGGAGTGTTGAAGCGGTAGAGAACTTCCACCGTGGTCATAGGGACATGATAGCAAGGCAGGCCTTGAGGATCAGTGCCGTTACAACCCGTTGAGGAAGGAACGAATCTCGGGGCTGGACCAATCCTGGGGGCCTACGAATTTGCGGCGGATGACCCCCTTGCGGTCGATGACGTAGGTCTCCGGCCACATGTCGGTGTGGTAGAGCTTGGCCGCGGATTCGTCCGGATCGCGGACGTTGATGAAATCCACATGATGCCGGCTGAGAAAGCGGGTGTATGCGTCGGGATCCTCGTCGACGCTGACGGCAAGCACAGCCAGGCCGGGCTGATCGTGGTGAAGCTGAAGAAGCGATGGCAGCTCGACGATGCAGGGCTCGCACCAGGTGGCCCAGAAGTTGAGCAGGACCACCCGGCCACGATAGCTGGCGAGGTGAACGCTGTTGGCGCCGTCTGAGACAGTGAAGTCGGGCGCAGCGATGCCGGTCTGGGCCGGATGTGCGCCCCGGTTGCAGGCGGACAAAAGGGCCAGAGTGGCGAGAACCATGAGAGCGAAAAGCCGAGGAAACCGCACATCTTTATAATACGGAGCGAAAGGGCCGGAAGGAAGCTGGGAGTCGCTATGAGAAAGGATGAGCCGGTCGGGGGAGCGCCACGCAGCGGCTGGAAGCCGGTTCTGGGGCTCTCGGACGAGCCCCGCGATCAGGTTGCGGGTCCGGATTGGCGGGATTGGGCCTCCAGAACTCTGCCTGGGACCGTCTTCGATCAGCCGGAGCCGGAGCAACTGATTGAGCTCACCGTGATTGTGCCGGCGCGGAACGAGCAGGATTGCCTGGGGGAGTGCCTCCGGTCCCTGGTGAGCCAGTCCGAAGAGATTTTCGAGCTGGGCAAAGATTGGGAACTGGTGGTGGTGGACGACCATTCGACCGACCGGACCCATGAGATCGCGCGCGGCATTGCCGGCGTAACAGTGATGGAGGCGGGCAAGCTTGAGCCGGGATGGACGGGAAAGACGAATGCGGTGTGGATTGCGGCCCGGAAGGCGCGAGGGCGCTGGCTGCTGTTTACCGATGCCGATACCGTGCACGAGCCGGGGGATCTGCGCCGCGCAATCCACGAGGCGGAGCGGCACCAGGCAGGAGTGTTGAGCTACTCTCCACGGCAGAATGTGCGCGGCCTGGTGCAGCGAACGCTCATGCCGCTGGTTTTTTGCGAACTGGCGCTGGCTTATCCGCCCGCCAAGGTCTCTGACCCGGCCGAGAGGATTGCGGCCGCAAACGGCCAGTTTCTGCTGGTGGAGCGAGAGGCGTACAGAAAGCTGGGCGGGCACGCGAGCGTGGCGGACAAAGTGCTCGAAGACGTGGAACTCGCGTTTCTGGCCAAGCGGCGCAGGATAAGGCTGCGCTTTCGGTATGCGGACGACGCATTGGCGGCTCGGATGTACCGGTCGACCGGGGCGATGGTGGAGGGATGGACCAAGAATCTGCTGTTGCTGTTTGACAATGCGCTGATGCTCTCAATGTGGAGAGCGCTCGATTTCCTTCTTCTTTTTGGCCTGCCCCTGCTGGCGATTCATCTCTGGAATGCGCGCCTTGCCGCGCACTCGCTGGAGTGGCTCGGCGCCGGCTGGCTGCTGGCGCTGTTGTGGGTGCGGACGTTGGTGCGCTTCTACGCGCGGGTCGCCAAGTCGAATTTTCCCTTTGTGGATTGCGCGCTGGCCCCGCTGGGACTGCCGCTGTTTGTAGGGCTGCTCTATCGAAGCTGGTTTCAGCACCGCATTCTCAAGCGCGTAAGCTGGAAGGGACGGAGTTATGCGGGTTAAAGGCTGCTGGAAACCAAAGATATGAAGCGCAAACGAGAATCGATGCATCTTTTTGATCAGAGGCTGGCATGGTCTTCCTAACGCGGCGGGCAACATTTTCCGCATCGCACTATTACTGGAACGAGTCCTGGCTCGCGGACAGGAACCAGCAGGTCTTTGGGCGCTGCGCAAATCGCAACGGCCACGGCCACAATTACACGCTGGAAGTGACGGTCGCCGGCGAGCCCGACGCAGTAACCGGCTTTGTGGTCGATTTGAAATGGCTGAAAGATATCATGGAGCGCGAGGTGCTCGCCGGCTTCGATCATCGCCACCTGAATCTCGACGTTGAGGAGTTCAAGGCAGGGAAGCTTATTCCAACTACCGAGAACATTGCCATTGTGGCCTTCAAGAGGCTGGAGCCGGCGGTGACGGCGGCTGGAGGAGCGCGGCTAAGCAAGGTTCGCGTGTACGAGACGCCGGAGATTTTTGCCGAGTACCGGGGCGGCCAATGAAGGGCGCTGCGGACAAGGCATATTTTGGCCGGCGCTATTTGTTGAGCGCCAGCCATCGTCTGCATAGCGAGGGGCTCTCAACTGAACAGAACCGTGCAGCGTATGGGAAGTGCAACAATCCGCATGGGCATGGGCACAATTACGTGGTTGAAGTGTTGGTGGGCGGCGCGGTGGACGCGGAAACGGGAATGGTGGTGAACCTGGCTGAGCTGGATGAAGTGATGCGAAAAAAGGTAGCGGATCGTTTCGATCACGCCAATCTGAATCTGGATCCGCTGTTTGTGAATCGGGTGCCGACGACGGAAAATCTGTGCATGGCTGTATTTGAGTTGTTGAACCATGAGTTGCCGGCGGGCAGGCTGGCACATGTCCGGGTGGAAGAGACGGAGAACAATTTCTTTCAGTACGATGGTGAGTGAAGCCGCTATGAGGCGATGGCACGAATTGCAAAGGCACATTCTGCACCCGCCGCGCACGGAGTGACCGGCTCATCAGGGGTGAGCCGGCACGACAAAACAGAAGAAGGATGAGAAGAGATGGCGCAGCCGATTGTAGTGAGCAAGTCCGTTCGCAGGTCCGCGGAAACAGAGGAAGGCCTGAGCGGGTTCAGCACCCAGGAGATGTATCGCGAAATTCTGAGCCGCCTTGGCGAGGATCCGACCCGCGACGGCCTGGTTGCTACGCCGGCGCGCGTTGAAAAGGCGATGGCCTTTCTCACCAAGGGCTATGTCGAGGACCCTGGCCAGATTCTGCGCCGTGCAATGTTCGACGTGGACTACGACGAGATGGTGATCGTGAAAGACATCGAGATGTTTTCGCTGTGCGAGCACCACATGCTCCCGTTCTTCGGCAAGGTGCACGTGGCCTACATTCCCAAGGGCAAAGTGATCGGGCTGAGCAAGATTCCACGGCTTGTCGAGGTATTTGCGCGGCGGCTGCAGGTGCAGGAGCGGCTGACGCGGCAGATAGCGGACACCATTCAGGAGGCGATTGCCCCGCAGGGCGTTGGCGTGGTGATTGAGGCTCGGCACCTGTGCATGATGATGCGCGGAATCGAGAAGCAGCACTCTTCAACCGTGACCAGCGCAATGGTCGGTTGCTTCCAGAAGAAGGAGACGCGGTCGGAGTTTCTGTCGCTGTTGAGACAGCCTGCGTCGGGCGGATTGTGAGGCCGCTGGTTGCGTTCCGGCGAACTGCCGTAAATGACCGAACGTCTCAAGATGCGGGTCAAAAGGCCGGCGAGCTTATTGTATCGGGCTTGAAATAGCGCTTACGGAGCGCATTCGAAGAAGCGAGCGCGTGGCTGTGCTTCCGTTTGGCCATCAACTTGATCTGCGTCAGTAATGCGCGGTCTTGCCGAGGTTTGAGAACCTGCCCGGCCGCCTCTGCCAGTTGCTGCCAATCGTGCCAGTCGCCTATCCGATCTTTTACCGCGCCAAGAGCATCCAGCAACCCCGGATCGAAGTTGGGGAAAAGCTGAAGAATGGTCCGCAGCTCTTTCACCTTGAGACGGAAAGGATGCATGTTCAGCTCATTGAGCGCCGGCCAATCGCCGAGCTCCCGCATAAGGCCGGTGGCTACCGAGCGAACATGCAGTTCCGAATACGTGGCGCGCGCGGCCGATGATGCGGAGCTCTTTCCCGAGGAAAGTGTTTCAAGCAGCTTCAAGTATTGCTTGAGCCTGTGGCGCGCCGCATGCCGTTGGTGGCCGAGCACATGGAGCAGGTCCTCGAGCTTGTCTTTCCGCGCGCTTTTGAGGCATTCGACGAGACGGCCCAGCGATTCGTCGTGAAACTCTTCCGGCAGGCCCAGTGCAGTTCCGGTCAGAACATCCATATCGCGCACGCCTCCGGCGGCCTCGCGGACCGGCTTGATGGATTCAAGCAGCCGGTGGGCCTCCTTCTTGCCAGAGAGAGCCAGCGCGGAAGCGATAGACTCGATCCGCCGCGCCTGGGTGCGCAGCCTGTGCACCTCGTTTGGCGAAAGCTTGTTGGGCAGCCGTTTCAGTGATCTGCGCAGCTTGCGAAGCGGCTCTTGCGCGCGCTCGAGTTCCATTACCATCTTTGTTTAGATTGGAGCGTGACGGGCAAGGTTGGCAAGGGATTGGCTTTGCCCGCCGCAATGCCGGAGACGCCGTATACCAGGTCCGCGGCGCAGGACCTCTGGTTCTTGCCGTAGAGTGAATGAAGTGAATGGGCTATTGGTAATTGACAAACCGGGTGGGTTGACCAGCCACGATGTGGTGGCCCGGTTGCGCAGGATCACCGCAGACCGATCGATCGGGCACCTGGGAACATTGGACCCCATGGCGACCGGAGTTCTGCCCTTGCTGATGGGAAAATATACGCGCCTGGCGCAGTATTTCTCCGCCGCGGAGAAGAGCTATTCCGGGACCATCCGGTTTGGATTCTCGACCGATACCTACGACGCCGATGGCTTGGCCGGCGGCCCGGATGTGGGCCTTGAGAGCATGGTCACGCTCGAATCCGTGCGCGCGACAGCCGCTCAGTTCCAGGGCGAGATGGAGCAAATGCCTCCGGCCTACTCGGCAAAGAAGATTGGCGGCAAGCCGGCTTACAAACTGGCTCGCGAAGGCAAGCCGGTGGAACTCAAGGCGGTGAAGATTCGTATTTCTTCTTTTGAGATTACCGGGTTGGAAGGCGCGGAAGCCAGTTTTTCGATGACCATCAGCGCCGGAGGGTACGTGCGGTCTGTCGCGCACGAAATGGGCCAGGCGCTGGGGTGCGGGGCGCATTTGAGCCGCTTGCGGCGCACCCGGGCCGGCGTGTTTACGCTCGATGAGGCGTGCAAGCTGGATGAGCTGGAGGCAATTGCCGGGAATAGCGAGGCGCTGGAAGCGAAGTGCGTGCATCCGCGCGCAATGCTCAGGGAAATGCCGGCGGTGAGCGGAGACGAGCACGCGCTGGGTCGATTGCGGAACGGCGCGCAGGCGAACCTTCCGGAATTCTCAGAGGCCCCGCTGGTAAAGGTCTTCGAAGGCCAGCGCGAACTGGTGGCCATCGCAAAAAGAGTGGCAGGAACTCTGTTTCAACCGGTAGTGGTGATGGGGTGAAAAGGGCAGGGAATAGGGAA